>Ga0066388_100000083_pt1 | contig 29523 bp, 19 predicted proteins | sample PanSoiMetaGPlot6_FD_64539 | JGI IMG/M metagenome (GOLD analysis project Ga0066388, IMG submission 64539) | Tropical forest soil microbial communities from Panama analyzed to predict greenhouse gas emissions - Panama Soil - Plot 6 (Hybrid Assembly) | ecosystem: Environmental > Terrestrial >...
GCGGAGAAAATGCAAAGCCGTTGATAACATGACAATCAGAAGGCCTTAGTTCGGGCTGAGTTTCCGGATCTGGTTCGCAGTGGCGTTTACCCGGGCTAAAGCGTCGTAGATAGCCACCAGAGGAGCGCCGAACTGTTTCTGCTGCTCGACGATGTTTGCTTTGAAACGCTCCGATGGGGTGGTCTCCAGGAGGGTGTATATCGTCATGTAGTTGTCCTGCACTTCTCTGGCGGACAACATCAACTCTGCCCACGGCTCAGCCAGCGCTGCCTGCCTGTCGGCGGGTAATTCTGTTGCCAATAAATCACTCAACATTGAGTTAACGAGCTTTCCGAGTTGCCGCGTGTATTCGACCAGCCATCTCTTTCTGGGGGCCTGACGGTATGAGAACAACTGCACGTACCCTGGCGTTGTAAAAACCGTAGTTGGCAGGCGCCGAAACCGCTCGAGGATCTGTTCTCTGGTGAATGCGCCGCCAAAGAACATCTCTGGGTTGTAGTCGCTGGGCGGCTCTCCCCACAAGAGGTTGAAGCGGCTCAGTTCGCTCATCATGTCGAGAGATGTGCGCTTCAGTCTGGAGGTTGACCGGCTGAGCGCGCGGAGGCTGCTATCTAGCTTGACCTTGCGTGCGTGGCCTTTCAATCTGCCCGGGCCCGCGCCGACTTGACCTGCCGATGAGATCGGGTCTGTTACCTGGTCGGCGCTGGGGAGTTTGGGAAAGGCCCTCGCGCAGTTTCTCGGTTCAACGAGCGGCGGCCCAACAACTCCCGGAGCCTGAGACTGGACCGCGCTTTCGCCGGTGGTTTCAGCCAGTGCCAACAGGGACGGCACCAGGCATGGTGCTGCCAGCATCGAAAGAAGGCTGAGGAGAGGAACCAGGTGTCTGAGGTGCAACTTCATTCCCCCCAGTGAACTAATCGGCATCCGACTATCGTAGCGCATCGTGTCCACTTGACCTCAAGCATGCAGCCGAGGCTTATGACAAATGCAAGCTGTTGGAGCCAACTAATCCGAGATTAGTTCCCGCGACTAAACTGCTCGATGCAGCGGAGAAAATGCAAAGCCGTTGATAAGCTGCTAGAGCGAAAGCGCCCGCTGGTTGGCGGGCGCTTTCAATTGATTCAAGAATGGATGGATTAGTTCTTGTCTTTGTCCTTATCCTTGTCCTTCTTCTCTTTCTTTGCTTTCTTTCCGCCGTCCAGGACTTGTCCGCGGACCTTGGTGGAGGCGCCGGGCAGGAGCTGGGCATCGGTGGCCGGTTCGCCGTTGAATTCTTGACGGAATTCAACGAGGAATTCATCACCTGGTTTGATGATGGCTTCCTGGCCTTTCACTAGTGTGTCTTCGATCAAGAAGCTACCGGGAAATCCGCTCAGGAATCCCCAGGCAAAGCCTTTCAAGCGGCGATGGCGGACGTTCAGACCCACCGGCTTCGAGAAAGCAAAGGATGGGTTGGCTGCACCAATAAGACCAAGGGCTACCGGCATTGCTCCGAAGCTGAATACGCCGGCGGGCGACAAGGCCGCGTTCAAGCCGATTCTGATCGCTTTGTATCTCAGTTGCTGAGACCAGGGGCCGACCACGACGCCGTTATGGTTGACGCCGAGCACGCGACCTTCTCCTTTATTTTTTATGATTCTGGACTTGCGAGCGGCTTGAGCGACCAGAGGCAAGTGCTCGCCCTTTTCGTTGATGATTTCGTCGAAGGCGAGACCGACTGCGCCGGAGTTACGGTAGAAGCGCTTGATACTCAGCAGCGAGCCCATAGTCGTGCGGGCTTTGAGCGCATAGCTGATGTGACCGCGCACTGCGGACCCCTTCGTGGCAATCAACTTGTCGCCGATCTTGAGATCGTATTTCAAGCGAGCCTGGATGCTGTCGCCGAGCTTGGCCGTTCGGCTGGAAATCTGCGAGGTGACTACAACCGGGAAGCGCGCACCGGCTTTGACCTTGGTGCCGCCGTCTTCTGTCGGCAGGTCTTCGTACTCGATCGTGGCTTGCGCTTCTATGTCTTCGTCGTTATCTATGATGATCGGCCCGTTGGGTCCGAATCTCATTGTTCCCGGCACTCCGCCAGGAACTACGTTAAGCGCGAGCTGTTGTCCGTCGGCTGCATCCGCTGACCAATCGGACTCGCCGGTGGTCGGTTCTGCAGATGCGAGGTCTGCAGATGCGACGTCTGCAGATGCGACGTCTGCAGATGCGCCTGCAGATGCGACGTCGGCACTCTCTGCATTGGCAGGAACTTTTGCAACCTCGGAAGATTGGCCGGTAGCACCAGATATGACATCGGACGCCAGACCCTTGCTGTTCTTGGCACCGGCCGTGGTGGCGGATGCCGGAGACTTGGCCGGCGCTTGCATGATCTGAGCGACTTGCCGGGGAGTGATGAACGGCGCTGGTAGCGAGCTATTGATCAGAGCTCGCTCGGGATCTATGTGCGCAGCCTGTGCAGGTAGGACGAGCCCGCTGGTCGCCAACTGCAAGGCAACGATTAACGCTACCGGCCGGATCGACATCCGGTCGAGCAGGCGAGGCTTTCCGATCAGTTTCATAAAAGGTGTTCCTTCTTACTAAACAAGCGTCTATGAAAACCCGCAGCCGTCCAGATGACAAGCGCTTCCGGGATTTTATCGGCAATCAATTTATACAACGCCGGCGAGCTTTGCCGAGTGCTTGGCTTCTAGAGTTAATATGTAAAGCAGTTTAGCGGCCGGGACCGAGGAGCTGAAGTCCGGCCCAAGATCTCGGCGAGGGATCTCTCGACATCGCCACGAGTTGAGCCTTGCGCAGCGCCTGAGCCTGGCTGAGACCATTGCGGTTGCTCTTGTAGAACTCGATCAGCTCTTCCGTGCGCTGAGGACCCGGCTCAATCCACAGACTCATCAGCACATTGCGGACTCCCGCGTAGCTCAGTCCGCGGCTGAAGACTTTGACGCCGTTGCCCTGCAGGTCTTTGGCAGATACGGAAGTGGCGCTCCAAACGACCAGGTCGTTGGGCAGACTGATCTCAAATAGCCGGCCAGCCGTGACCTTTTCCGAGTCTTTGCTGGAAATAGGCAGGACCGAGCGCAACGGGTTACTGGCCTGAAGCGGCAGGCTGCTGCCTATATGCACCACGGCCTTCCCTTTGGCTTGTTCTTGCAGAGTCTGGATTTCAGCGTCTTTGCCGACCAGTCTTGTCACGAGTTCGGGCTCGAAGACGTTGGAGATCATAGTGGTCTCGTCCTTGCCGCGCTCGGAAAGACCATCATTGGATGCCACCACTACGCTGAGGTCCTGGCTGTAGCGAGGTGGACTGTCAAGGAAGACGCCCATCGAGGCTGCCATTGTCAGCGTGTGGCTCTCGACCAGGTACTTGCCGGCACCATCGATAAGCGCGGCGAACGGCAAATTGAAGAGTACTCCGTCCGGAATAATCACCACGGTTTCATCAGCGTTTGTGGGAAGCACATTGCGGACTTTTTCCGGGAACAGCTCTGAGTAGAGGATCTGCAAAGTGCGACGGTCGGACTGACCTCCCAGTGCCTCCGTCCGGCTCGAGGAGGCAAGCAGGGAAGCGACCTGGGGCTGGAGCTCTGCTCTGCCGGCCGGCAACACATCTGCCTGTATGCGTCTGCTGAGGTCGACCGTGAAGACTACGGTTGAGTGCGCACCGACCAGATAGTCGATCATGGTTGCTTGATTGCGTTGCACCTCTCTGAGGATGTCCTCCGTGGTCATGGGGACCGGAGCAATCAGGCGAGCCAGCATTCTGTTGTCAGTCGCTGTCAGCTGGAAGCGCGTGTACCAGCTTTGCCACTCCTTGACCAGCTTGTCAGGGGTGGTTGTGTTCTCGGCTGCGTGCAAGTGCGCGCGCTGAAGAACCAGATCGTTGTATATATCGCGTTCGTACGGCTTGACCTCGCCGCCGCGGCGATGCCATTCATTGATGAAAGTCTCTTCTTTGAGTTGCTCGGCAGCAAGCAGCGCCGGTTCTACCATGTCTTGCTGCACCAGTAAAGACACCAGTTGTTGCCCGAGATCTTCTCTGGTGGCAGGGAAGCCCAGTAGTTCTGCGGAGTTGAACGGGCCGGCTTGCGGGGAGCGGAAATAGGAGAGCGCGCTGGTGAGAGACTCTCGGGCCGGCACTTGCAGACCTTGTGAGAGTTGAATTCTGGTCAGCAGCGTGTAATCGCGCCAGAGCGCGGCGTCATCGTTGATTTTCTCGCTAACGGCGATGCCTTGCTTGACGTAAGCTTCCGCCTGAGCCACGTCTTTGAGATTCCAGGTAACTTCGGCAAGTGACGAATATGTTCGCCCTTCCATGAGCGGCGATTTGTACTTCTTGAACAACTGCAGGGAAGAGGCGAGGTGCATTTTGGCGGTGCGGTTGTCTCCTGATCTGGACTCGGCAGCGGCCAGGTTATGCATGATCAGTACGGTAAAGCCGTCGCTCTTCGGATTGGCAATCGCCTGCATATCAAGGGTTTGATTCAACAACTGAATGCCGCGCCCGTAGTTGCCCTGCAGCACTTCGAGATTGCCAAGGGTATTGAGCACTCTGGACTGAACGTGCGGCGTGGCTTTGGCAGTCAGGATCGGCAAAGCTCTCTCCAGACGAGCTTTGGCTTGATCACGATCGCCGACTGCAGCAAGAGCTTCACCGTAGTTGGCCTCCAGATTCGCCCGCGACAGTTCGGTTTTTACTTGGCTGCCCACCTGCAGTGCTTCCTCGAAGCTCTTGGACGCGCTTGCATATTCGGCGAGGTTGTACTGACAACCGCCAACCATGGCCAGTGCAGATGCCAGCAGGTCGGGGTCCTTGAGATCCCTGGCTCCAGCCAGGGCCTTGTTGGCCTCTTCGAGCGCGGCCACCAGCCAGCCAAGCTCCATCATCATGCTGGCCACGGAAATTCTTGTGCCGAGTTCCTGGAACTTGTTCCCGGCTTGCCCGTAGTAGGAGGCAGCGCCTTGATAGAACTGAATGCTCTCCTTGAATCGCCCGCCCTTCAGCAAGATGCCGGCTGCCAGCATCATGACGCGGGCAGCTTCCGGCGCATCATCGGCGCCAATCTCGTTGAATGTCTCGAGCGCCAATTGGAGTTGTTCTCCGGCCCAGTCGGGATTGTCAAGCCCAAAATAGGCTTGCGCCAGCGCCACGCGTGCGCGTCCGAGATCTTTCTTATTGGCGGTTCCGAAGAGAACCTCTATGGCGTTCTCTCCCAGCTGCTTTGCTTTCGTGAACTGTCCGCGGTCGAGAAAAATGCGGCACATGTTGGTGAGTGCGCGCCCCTCACCGTCGGCAAATTTTAGCTCGATGGAAATACCGTACGCTTCCTGCCATTTGATCAAGGCCTTGTCGAGTTCGTGCTTCTGGAAGTACTTCTCCCCTTCTTGCTCGAGCTGCAGAACCCGGTCCATGTTCTCGTTGCTCTTTGTGGCCTCCAGAAGTCTGGGAATCTCGCGCAAAACGTCGTCGGCATTTGTCTTTTGAGAGTTGACCGTACGCGCGGTCGGCTTCTGTGACTGCCAGCGGCTGGCACGCTGAGGTGTGACCGTACGGTTGGCGTTAGTCGGAGATGCCGCCAAGGCACCGCCACCGGTGGTGGCCGATGCAACTACGAGTGCAAGCACGAATGCAGTGCCGCGCTTAGACGTTAGCGTTGGGTTGAAGTTCAAAATTGGACCTTCCGTGTACAGGTGTAACTTTGCTAACACCACCCGGGATTATTCGTGAAGTCTGCGATTGCTGCCAGACTGCCGGTGGTGGCTACGCGCTGCGACCGCTACCTCTTAGCAACACGATCGCCCAGCTAATTTTCCTATGGTGACGGGGCGCACTGCAACCTATATGGGCTAATTATAAGGTTGCTAAGATAGGAGCCGCGGCAACTATACATGCCGGCGATCGCAACTTGCAAGTGATGTTGGTGGCATGCTCTATAGATAAATTCGCAGTCACCCTCTAACAACAAAGTGCATCTGCTCTGTGTCTTTCAGGAGCGAATCGTATATCTGTTCGGGCAATTGCTGGAGATCACAGCGGGTCATACAATAGTGACGCTAGTTACATTGCCCGTGAGGAACAAATCATGACAACTGCCGCCAAAGGCGCACTCGCTCTGTCTATCTGCATGTGTGTTGCTGCTGTATCAGGACCGTCATACGCTTACGACAGCTACCTGAGAGGATCTGCAAGTCGAAATACGCAGACGACCGGGACGAAAAAATACTTCCAAGAGCATCCAAAGGTGCGCAGTGCCGCAATCGGCGCCGGCGTCGGCACGGCTGCCGGCGCAGTCACCGGTCTCGTCACCGGCAAGGGCGTAGTGCGGGGAGCAGCAATTGGTGCGGGAGCGGGCGCCGGTGTCGGACTGATTAGATCCAGCCGGACACTCAACAGCCATCCGATCATGAAGGATGTCGCCACTGGAACTGTCGCCGGTCTGGGGCTTGGTTTCGCTGGTTCGCGCGGACACGGAAAGGGCAAGAAAGTTGCTCAAGTGGCAGGCGTCGGTGCCGCAGTCGGTCTGGCGGCTGGTCTTCTCAAGGACAAGCTCCGGTAAGTTCAGCAGACAGTCCGCTGTGCTTAGGCTGTCGAGCTGCCGTCCTGAAGGCTTGAGGCTACTAAGGATCTCGTTGCTGACAGACATGGTCAGCAGCGAGATCTTTCGGTTGCTTTGTTCCCTTGGACTGGCAGCTTCAGCGAAATGTTTTCAATTCAGGTTAAGATCTGCGGTGATCTTGCAGATCCTAATAACGCCTTGCTGTCTGTAATCTGGCGGTTGCTCCCCGAGGCTTGAATGAAGACCCGCGCTCAGTCACTGGAGATTGCTTCAACTAGAGAATTCGATGTTGTCGTCATTGGTGGTGGCATAGCTGGTGCCGGTGTTGCCCAGGATGCTGCTGCCCGAGGATTGTCGGTACTTCTGGTTGAAAAGGACGATTATGCCTCCGGCACATCCAGTCGAACAACCAAATTGATTCACGGAGGACTGCGTTATCTCGAGCAGTTCCAGTTCAAGCTGACCCGTGAGCTTTGTCAGGAGAGATCGGTGCTTGAGCATTTGGCACCGCAGCTGGTGCGGGACTTCAGTTTTATCATGCCGTTGCCTCGTGACAATCCGCTGTTCGGGCTGAAGGCAAGCCTCGGACTGACGGTCTACGACCTGCTGTCCTTTTCCGTCAGCGGCGTCCACCGCCACCGCAGGCTGAGTCACAGAGAAGTGCTCGAGGCTGCTCCTGCTTTGTCGAACAACGCTTTTGGCGGGGGACTGCGTTTCCACGATTGCATCACCGATGATTCGCGCATGGTTGTAGAGGTAATCAAATCCGCCTGCTCACTGGGCGCGATTGCCATCAACTATCTGGAAGTGCGAGGGTTCGAGAGCGAAGCCGGCAAGATAACTGCGATTCAATGTCATGACCGTTACAACGGGGTGGGCATGACTATTCGCTGTCGGGCCTGCGTGAATGCGACCGGTGTCTGGTCGGATGAAGTCTGCAAGCTGATCGATCAGTCGTGGCGCAGCCATGTGGCACCCTCAAAGGGCATTCACATAATCGTTCCGCCTTCTGCTTTCGAGACGAACACGGCGCTTTTCCTGCCGACCGCAGACAAACGCTATGTCTTTGTCGTGCCCTGGCAGAGAGCGCTCATGATTGGCACCACTGATCGCGCGTATTCAGGACCTCTGGACAAACCGCTGCCCGATCTCGACGAGATCGACTATTTGCTGGCGGTGATCAACAGTTTTACCGAGACCAACCGCTTGAACCGCAGCGATATCGTCGGCTCATTTGCGGGATTGCGCCCGCTCGTGCAGCATACGAATTTTTCGGGTTCGACCTCCGACATGCCCCGAGAGCACGTCATCTTCGATGGTCCGGGCGGCATCATCGGTCTTACCGGAGGCAAATTGACGAACTACCGGCTGATGGCCGATCAGGTTGTCAATCGGGTCGTTGCCAGGTTGCCCGGCGCCGAGCCCAGGCGGGCGAACACTAAGCGGATAATGCTGGGCGGCTGGATGGACAAACAGGATTTCCTGGCCGCCACGGCGGCAATTTCGGCCAAGGCGCGCAGGTTGTCGATCGAGCCGGCAACGCTTGATCACCTCACCTCCAGTTACGGGAAAGACGCGCAGACCATCGTCGACATTGTTGAGCAAGACGCCAGCCTCAATCAGAGAATCTGCCCGGACTTTCCGCCGATCATGGCTGAAGTCCCATTCTGTGTCATTCATGAGATGGCTGTCTCGCTGGAAGATCTCTTGATGCGCCGGATCAGACTGGGCATACTGCACCAGAGGCAGTGTCTGGAGGCGGCCCCTAAAGTTGCCGAGCTCATGCAGGTTCTTCTCAAGTGGGACGACGTCAGAACCGATGCCGAGCTGGGAGTTCTCGAGCGCACTTTGAGAGAGCACATGGATCTGATCAATGCTCCTGTGAGCTGAAGGAGTCTGGTGACGCCCGCCCTGCCGAACACCAAGAACTGGAGCAAGCTGCTCGCTTTTGCCTACGCTTCATTTCTAGTTCTCTGGCTAGCGTCCCTGATCTATCTGCTTACGCTGTTAAACGGCGCCGGAGAATTGTTCTATCTCACGCGTGAGGGCAAGCCATACATAAGCGACTTCCTCAACGTATACGCAGCGGGCAAATTGACGCTGTCCGCCGACCGAACCCGCATCTACGACGCGCTCGTGCAGCAGACCATGGTCAATCAACTGATAAGTCCACACAAGCTCGACCATACATTCTTCTTGCAATATCCCCCATACTTCTTCCTGGCCACGACGCCGCTGGCCTTTTTCCCGATGTCCGTGGCATATGCGCTCTGGTTGCTATCCACAGTTGCCCTGGGCGTAGGGGCGCTCTATTTGCTGATCAGGCTGACGGCCCGACTGCAGGGAAAAGCGACCTGGATCTTTCTGGTCGCCGTTCTTGCCAGTGCTCCTGCCTGGCGGAACCTGCGCCTGGGACAGGTGAGCTGGTTGCTCGTCGGTCTGGCAGCTCTGTACTACCATTGCCTTCTGCGTCGCAAAGATATCGGAGCTGGAGTTTTTCTGGCGTTGAGCTCCATGAAGCTCCAGTATCTGCCGTTTCTGGCCGTGCCTTTGCTGGCTGGAAGACGATGGCAGGCGATAGCGTCGGCGGCAGTCACGGAACTCGCCGTTCTCGGTGTGTCGGCTTTGGTCTTTGGGCTGGACAACGTTATCAACTATCCAAGAATAATTTTTTCCGGTGAGACCTCTTCGCAATACATTGGGGTGGCGCAGGAGAGAATGGTCAGCTTGATTGGAGTCGTCAGCGCGTTAGGGCTCAAGCACGCAGCCGGTGCCGTTAGCGTTGTTGGCTTGATCGCCGGGCTGATACTATCTTTTGTCTTGTGCCGCTCCGCTTCGTTCCAGTCGCCAAGACAAGCGGCCTGGCCCGTGGCGCTCACCATGGTCATAGCCGTGCTGGCATCGCCGCATGTTCATACTCACGATTTGCTACTATTGTCGATTGCCGCGGCGGTGACACTGCAAGTGGTGTCTCCCTTCGATGCCTGGCGGCTCGAGCAGCGGCACCTCCGGCTCTGGAGTGGGATATTCACCATATATCCAATCGTCTCCTGGGTTCTCTTATTTATGCAGGACATGATTGCTGGCGTCGGATTTTTTGTTCTCAACGCTGCCTTGCTTGCGGCCGGCTTGATGGCCTGGCGCGGTGAGAGGGCGGCAGTGGAGAAGACCCTGTGAAGCTTGCCGCCGTCCAATACTTCTCTTGCATTCGCTGTGGCTCTGCGCTCGCGCTTAACGACGGCTATACGATGGGTTGCCAGCGGACGGTCGATGAGGTGATCAGCGGTGAGCTCGCCTGCAATGCCTGCCCTTCGCAATATGCGATCGAATGCGGTGTGCCCTGTTTCATGGATGTGGAGAAAAGCAGCGCCGCCGACCTCAGCACGGGGCGCAGTTTTGCTATGGCCTGGAAGGAGTTCTCCCGGCTTGACGAAAGGTACAAGCAGCAATTTTTCGATTGGATTTTCCCAGTCGATGAAAACTACTTTCGAGGCAAAATCGTTCTGGAAGGGGGGTGTGGGAAAGGCCGCCACGCCAAGATCGTAAGCGAATGCGGTGCCAGGCAAGTTTTTGCCGTGGATATCGGAGCTGCTGTCGATGTAGCTTTCCAGAACGTGGGGCACTTGCCGGGCGTGAACATTGTGCGGGCTGACATCAGCAATCTGCCCTTCGGGAAAATTTTCGACTTCGCCTTTTCCCTGGGCGTGCTTCATCACATGGAGTCGCCGGTAGGCGGATTTCGCTGCCTGGTCGAAAAACTCAAGCCGGACGGTGCAATTGTTGCCTGGGTCTATGGACGAGAAAATAACTGGTGGCTCATCCGCATCGTCAATCCGATTCGGGTCGCCCTCACGTCAAAGTTCCCGCCTGCTGTGCTCAAGGTTTTGTCTGGCATTCTTGCCGTTCCCGTGTTTCTCTGGTCGAGACTGATCGCTGCGCCGTGGAAGTCGCTACGAAAGGCAATCCCATGGCTGCCTGCGCTCTATTACGAAGATTATTTGAGCTACATAGCTCGCTTTGATTTTGTCGAGGTTCACCATATCGTCTTCGACCACCTGGTGGCTCCCGTGGCTAACTACGTTGCCGAAGGCTACTTTCGAGCCTGGTTCGCGGAATCCGGGCTCGACCATCCGGTGATTCGCTGGCACAACAGGAACAGTTGGACGGGCTTTGCATCCTTCAAACCGGATGACCTGAAATCCATGCACGAGCGAGTTGCCTGCGCAGCGGTTACGACGAGAAATTGCGATGATCGCGGATGACGTAAATGCGCTTGTCTTGTGATTCGTGATAGGTTCGGACCATCACCTCGGCTAGCAAGCCCATGAGAATGCACTGTACGCCGACAGTGAAAAGGAGAACGGCCAGCAGCGGCAACGGCGTTTGAATCAGGCTAGTGGCGTAGAAATACTTCAAGATCAAAGCCCAGCCCAGAATCAGGAACGACAGACCGATCGAGGAAAGACCCAGCGTGCCGAATACGTACGCTGGTTTCGTCCCGTAGTCGAAGAGAAACTTGATTGTGAGAAGGTCGAGTACGACTTTGACGGTGCGGGCGATTCCGTACTTGGATTTTCCCATGGTGCGCCGATGGTGCTTGACCGGAATCTCCGTGACCTTGGCGCCCATCCAGGCTGAGTAAATCGGTATGAAGCGATGCATCTCCCCGTAGAGGCGCACGCCTTTGAGAACTTCCCGCCGGTAGGCTTTGAGCGAGCAGCCGTAATCGTGCAACTCGATTCCAGAGATCGTCGAGATAATGCGGTTGGCAGCCAGGGACGGCAAGATTCGATTCAGGAACGGATCTTGGCGATGCTTCCGCCAGCCGCTCACGACGTCGTAGCCTGACTCGAGCGCCGTTAGAAGCGCTCCGATATCGTCGGGGTCGTTCTGGAGGTCGGCGTCCATGGTGACAAGCACTTTGCCGGCTGCGTGATCGATGCCGGCACTGAAGGCAGCGGTTTGACCGAAGTTCCGGACCAGGTGAATCACCTTCACGGTCGGGTCACGGTCAGCAATAGCGTCCAGCACAGAAGCCGTGCCGTCGCTGCTGCCGTCGTCGACAAATACAATTTCGTAACTTTTGTCCAGCTTGGCGAGGGCTGCCACTAGCTTCTCGTAGAGAAGCGGCACGCTGTCCTTCTCGTTGTAGGCCGGGACAATGACCGAGAGATCGGCGCCGGAAGAGGGCGCCAGTTGCCTCTGGGCGGCGCTATCTCGTTTCTGGGTTGTGGTTGTCGGCTCCACGCGATCGGATATCCTTTCCGGTCCCATGCCTGTGACAATCAACTATAACTGACGGCCGCTTGAAACACGTACCTTAGAAAAGTTTGAACAGCCCTCGAACCACGCGACCCAGAAATCCGTGACGCTGCTTTTCCTTGTTCTGCTCGTGGGGGTCACCGCCGAAGAGCCCCTCTACGACTCGACCGACAAGTCCGGGCTCTTCTTCTTCGATCATCATGCCGTCATCGCCCCTGAGCGGGTAGGTCGGTGCCGCGAACCCTGCTGGCGGCGTTGGGTGCGCTTGATAGAAAGCGCTCATGTAGTCGCGCCAGATCGCCGCCATGACCGAGCCGCCGGTCACTCGTTGTCCGGGTATGGGCAGGTTGTCGTCGTTGCCGCCCCATACAGCCGTCACAACCCCGGGGGTAAAGCCGACGAACCAGATATCGCGGGACTGATCGGAAGTCCCGGTTTTGCCCGCTACTGTCCTGTCTGGCAGCTGAGCCTGCCTGCCCGTGCCCCGTTCGACGACATCCACGAGCACGTCCACGAGCTGAGCTACGGGTTCAGCATCAAACACTCGTTCTGATTTGGCAGGGAAGACTGCCACCACCTTGCCCTGTCCATCTTCGATGCGGCGCACAAGCGATGGTTCTATGGCAATGCCGCCGCGAGCCAGGGTGGCATAAGCATTGGCCAGCTCAAACGGGGAGACGGCGCAGCTTCCCAGAGCCAGCGAAGGGTAAGGGTCCAACCTGGACTGGATGCCGGCCAACCTGGCAGTCTCGACGACCTTGTCCAGTCCGACCTGCTCGGCCACTCTCACGGCGCACACGTTGCGAGACAGAACCAGTGCCTTTCGGATCGACATCGTCCCCATGAAATCACCGTCGAAGTTTTTGGGGCTGTATGTTACGGGCTGCGCCGGCATGTCGATGCTGACTGGATAGTCGTCCACCAGAGTGTCCGGCCCAATTGCACGGTAACGGAGGGCCGCCAGATACACGAACGGCTTGAAGGCCGATCCGGCTGTATGCGGATTGGTGGCCCGGTTGAATTGGTATTTCCAGAAGTTACCAACGCCGCCAACAATCGCGAGCACAGCGCCGTCTGCCACCGAAATTGATACCAGCGCGCCTTGAGATACTCCGGGCGGGGCTCTCTTGATGCCTGCGGTCAACGTCCTCTCCGCCTGCTCTTGAGCGACTGGATCTAGATTGGTATACACGGAAAGCGGCTGCCGCCACAAATGGTCGTCACCAAGTCGCTTGCGCAACAGTTGAATAACAGATGCGACGTAGTATGGGTACTTCTGCAGCGGTGCGGAACCTTCCTTGAAGGTGATCGGATGGGAAAGCGCATATTGAACGTCAGGCTTGGAAGCCAGACCGTATTCTTGCGCTTGCTTCAAAATCTGCGTCTGACGAGCGATCGCTCGTTTGCGATTGGCGGACAAACTCAGATCTGAAGGGGCATTCACCAGGCCGGCCAGGAACGCCGATTCGCCGAGCGTCAGCTTTGATGCCGGTTTTGAAAAGTAGCGATTGGCGGCGCGCTCGACGCCCCAGGCGCCATTGCCGAAATAGACCTGATTCAAGTAAGTTGCCAGGATCCAGTCTTTGCTATGTCTTCGCTCCAGCTCAATCGCCAGATACATTTCCTTCAACTTGGTCGGGATTGTCCGATCGCGATTTTGGAAGAACAGATTCTTGACGAGCTGCTGGGTAATCGTGGAGCCACCCTCAACAATGTGACCGGCTCTGGCATTGCTTATGAAGGCTCTGACAATGCCGGACAAGCTGATTCCACCGTGCTGATAAAAGCTGTGATCTTCGGCTGCCAGAATCGCTGCGCGCATGTGCGGGGAGATCAGTTTCAAATCGACGGGCTTTCGATATTCGTCCCCGTGGACTGTCACGACCAGCCTGTCATTGCGATCAAATATCTGTACGGCTCCATAGGGTTGGGCCTGGCTCAGCGTAGAAGTATCGGGCAGCCCGAGCATGAAGCGCCAGACCGCCAGGCTGAGGGAGCCGATCAGGGCTGCCAAGATAACCACGAAGAGTGCCGTCGTCGCCGGATGACGCATCAGTTGGGACAACCGGGAAGGGGCGTCGAATAGCCCCTGTGGGGATTGCGTCTCGGGACTGGTAGTATGCTGCGACACTGCTGCAGAGCCTCCGGGAACTGTTTACGAGTACGTGAAGGCGGTAAGTGCGAGGATCCCTGTTCCCTGAGCTACCACCAGTGGACGTCGACCCCCTGGGGCAGGTTCCGTCATTGGTCGTTACTTTGGAAACTTGTAACGTAAGCACAAGGATCTTCGGCAGAGCACCGGTTGCTCTTGGGTAGGCAGTATCATTTACGTTCATGACAAAACCCCGCGTACTGGTCACCAGCGATCTCCCGGGAGATGCGGTCGCAGTGCTGTCGCGTTCGGCAGACGTTGATCTGCATGCTGGCGTCGAGCCTCTGCCTGCTGCCGAACTCGAAGAGAGAAGCAAAGCGTGCGACGGCATTGTTTGCTTGCTGGGAGATCAAATCTCTGATGAATTCCTCACTGCTTGCAAGAACTTGCAGATTGTAGCCAACGTCGCCGTTGGCTTTGACAACGTCGACGTCGGGGCGGCAACCAGGCATGCAGTGCTGGTAACCAACACCCCGGGTGTGTTAGACGAAACGACCGCCGATCTGGCGTTTGGGCTCCTGTTATCCAGCGCTCGTCGCATTGCTGAAGCAGACCGGTTCATACGGGCTGAAGGCTGGCGTCGTTGGCAGCCCGAGCTGATGTTGGGTACGGACGTGCACGGCAAGACCCTCGGCTTGATCGGATATGGCCGGATCGGAAAAGCGATGGCGCGGCGTGCCCTGGGCTTTGGCATGACCGTACTGTACGCCAGGAAGGTGCCGCCTGCCGAAGGCGGACGAAGGGACGGACCTGGACCTCATCATGTTTCGCTGGAAGAGCTATTGAGCGGGTCTGACTTTGTAAGCATTCATTGTCCGCTCAACAAGGAAACTCGCCGTCTTGTAGGCGAGCGCGAATTGTCTATGTTGAAGCCCGGCAGCATACTGATCAACACCTCGCGCGGTGCCGTCGTCGACCAGCCAGCGCTGGTGTCTGCTCTTGCCGACGGCCGCGTCGGAGCAGCCGGCTTGGACGTCTTCGAGGACGAACCGAACGTGCCCCCTGAGCTGCTCAGCATGGAAAACGTAGTACTGACGCCGCACATCGGCAGTGCCTCAATCGAAACGAGATCGGCAATGGCTCGCCTCGCCGTCGACGGTCTCCTGACCGCCTTCTCCGGCATCAAGCCACCAAATGCGGTGAACCCCGAAGTCTGGGACAAGTTCTTGGAACGCACATGCGGGCGGTTTGCCAATCGTCGCAGCTAACAAGCGGCAATTTGTCGCCCTCGTCCTCAGGGGTGATTGGTGTCCCTGGGTGATAGAATCACCGAAAATGTACTCTGAAACAACAAATTTGTGTCTCTGGTTTGCGCTGACGCTCGCCTGTGTCATTTTTGTAGTAGCTGCTACTACGGTTCGCACCATCTTGAAATCGGTAAAGAGCCGACGCGCCCGAATCATTGGTGTTGTGAGCGTCTCCTTGATAGGCGTTTTGGGCATCGCCCTCGTTTACGACGGCTACCAGATGGTTTTGCACGACCTGGAACACGTCCGGTCCCAGCTCGATGCTCTCGAGCGTGATGCCCAAGCCGGGCAGAGCAAAGCTCCACCTGATCGGCGCTAACCGTGGATGCGCGCTGCTGTACCTGCCGATTGGCAGCGCAGACTCAGTTGAGAGCTTTGCCAGAACCTGGATGCCCGCCCTCGCATACACGCGGAGCGCCGATCGGTTGAAGCGCCTTCGGGACCGCGGGCAGCAAGCCGTTACGAGCGGGCTTGTTTTGCTGAGCGGTATTTGATCATGAGCAGCGTGATGCCGACCACTGAGACGATCAGGCACAGTGCGCTGACGACCAGTGGGGCGGGCATGGCGAAGACCAGTATGCTGTCCGTGCGCAATGGCTCGATCAGCAGTCTGCCGATTGAATAGAGACCGAGGTAGGCCAGAAACGCCACGCCGGGATAAGGCCGCAAATGGTCAGCGAGCACGAAGTACAGCGCGCAAAAGATGGTCAGGTCCCAGATCGACTCATACAAGAATGTCGGGTGGAAGTACTCCGCATTTTGATAGCTGACCGGGCGGTTTTCCATGGGTATGTAGAGCTTCAATGGAAAATCTGGCGATACCGGTTTGCCGAACGCTTCCGAATTGAAGAAGTTTCCCCATCGCCCGATCGCTTGACCAAGGGCGGTGACGATGCCCCCGATGTCGCAACAGGTCAACAGCGGTAGCTTTTGTGCGCGGCAGTACAGCGTCCCTGCGATCAGACCGCCGACTATGCCGCCATGGATAGAAAGCCCGCCGTTCCAGGTTGCGAGTATCTCGGCAGGATGCGCGGAGAAGTAAGACCAGCTCAGGGCTACGAAATACAGTCGCGCGCCAAGGATGCCGCCGATAAAACTGAGCAGTGTTCCATTGATAATCTTGTCGCCGTCAAGCGACCATCGCTGGGCCAGCCTCTTGGCTGCGTAAGCCGCAGCGAGAAAGCCCAGCGCGATCATCAGCCCATACCAGCGGATGGTGACTGGACCGAACTGCAGGAAAATTGGGCCGGGCGAGCTGAACATTGCCCCAATTTACCATCGGCAGCCTGTGCTCTCGCCCCGAACCGGCTGAATCTTGATATTAGTTTCAGCTAGGACCGCTTGTGCTCAGTCCGGATAGGGCGACCGGCTGTTGGGCACGTCGCCGCCGTATACGTCCGGGGGGGCCTTGTATTTCTTCTGCTCCTTATTGGCGGGCAGGCTCTTGTCGTGGTTCTCGTCGTGGGGATCGGCGCCGTGCGGGTCGCATCCGTGTGGATCTTCGCCGTCGTACTTTTGGGCGATCAGTAGCAAGGCCGGACGTTGCGCGGTGGAAAGCGCCTTTTCAGTTTTAACGATGGTGGCTGCGCCTGGAATCGAGCAGGCTACCGAGGCAACAACCAGCAGGAGTACTGGGTTCACTTGTAGTACCTCCGGCGAATATATAGTCGGCCATGAAATTATCGGTCGTCTGCCGGCCAGTCAAGTTAAATTGTGGCCGCAGCCCATTCAGGCTAATATTTGGACCGTCATTGCGAGGGCGCGCAGCGCCCGTGGCAATCCGGCCAGTTCCAAAGCTATGAGATTCCCACGCTCACTGCGTTCGCTCAAAATGACGGGAAGTGCGGAGTGCTAATCACTGCCCCGGGAGGAATAGTTATGGCTCGGGCTAAGTCACGCTGGGTTTGCCAGCAGTGCGGGTTTGTGTCGTCGAGATCGCTGGGGCGCTGCACTGAGTGCATGAGCTGGAACTCGCTTACCGAGGAGACCCTGACCGAAGAGCAGGCAGCGACCGGGCTGACAACAGCCAAGAATAACGCTTCTGCAAGTGCCGAGCCGGTTCTGCTCGACTCAGTGGAATTGAGCGCCGCTGGTCGCTATTCCGCCGGCATCCCCGGAGTCGACGAAGTCCTCGGTGGCGGACTGGTGCCGGGGGCGGTAATCCTGCTGGCAGGCGATCCGGGTGTCGGCAAATCAACCTTGCTCTTGCAGGTGTCAGAGCTGGTGGGCGCCGGAGCCACGGTGCTCTACATCTCCGGTGAGGAGTCCATCGAGCAGGTGAAGTTGAGGGCACGACGGCTGGGCGTAGAGTCCCCCGGCATACTGGTCGGTGCCGAGCAGGACGTTTTGTCGATCGAAAAGCGCCTGATTGACAGCAGCGCACAACTTGCCGTGGTTGACAGTATCCAGAGCATCTACCATCCGGAGCTGTCGAGCGCACCGGGCTCCGTGAGCCAGGTGCGTGAGAGTGCCGCCGTGCTGGTGGCTGCTGCCAAAGCAAGGGGCATCGCCACCATACTGGTTGGCCACGTGACCAAGGACGGCTCTATTGCCGGTCCCCGCGTGCTCGAGCACATGGTGGACGTCGTTTTGCAGTTCGAGGGCGAGCGCGCCAGACAGCTGAGGATTCTGCGCGCCGCCAAAAACCGCTTCGGCTCCACTCAAGAGGTGGCGATCTTCAGCATGCAAGAGCAGGGGCTGGTGGAAGTCGACAATCCGAGCGCCTTGTTTTTGACGGACCGCCTGGGCCGGCTTGGTCTCAGGCAGGCGCCATCAGGCACGGCCGTGATCGCCGGCGGTGAGGGCACGAAGTCGCTCCTGCTGGAAGTGCAGGCGCTGGTAGGCTCAAGCCCGTTTCCCAGTCCCCGCCGGGTTGCAAATGGCTGGGACTACAACCGCCTGCTTCAGATTCTGGCTGTGCTCGAGAAGAAGGCTGGTCTTGGGCTTTCCCGCTTCGACGTCTATGTCAATATCGTCGGCGGCTTCGAACTGAGCGACCCGGCCGGTGACCTGGGCGTAAGCATTGCCGTCGCTACGTCATGTCTCGATCGGTCGGTCGACCCCGGGCTCATATGCATAGGCGAAATTGGGCTTACCGGCGAGGTGAGACCGGTGGTGTCGGTGGACCGGCGCCTGAAAGAAGCGGCTCGCCTGGGCTTCAGGCGGGCAATCGTCCCGGCTGGAAACCTGCCCCTCAGCGGGTTGCCTGATGGAATGGAAGTGCTCGGCGTAGAATTTCTCATAGAGGCGCTGGAGGCGGCCATGCCCGGACAAGCCCTGCGTGTTTCCAACGACAATCCGGCGCGCGCCGCGGCCGAAGTCTCTGTCGTGCCCGTCGGAGCCGACCCGCGTTTCCCGATAGACTGAAGGCATGATTGTTCGGGTCGGCTCCATATGAGAGCCAACAACCGTGAAAACCTGCGTCCCATCTGATGAATTGCTGCGCCAGTTGGCGGCTGTGCCTGACGAGCCGGGCGTTTACTTGTTCAAAGACGATAATGGCGAGATCGTTTACATAGGCAAGGCCGCCCGGCTCAAATCACGCGTTAAATCGTATTGGAACGTCAATGCCTGGTATGAGCGGCCCAAACTGGCTGTGATGATGCCGAGAGTGGCGCACGTCGATACGATTCTTACGAATTCGGAGAAGGAAGCGCTTATTCTCGAGGCGACGTTGGTGCGCAAGCACATGCCGCGCTACAACGTCGCGCTCAAGGACGACAAGCGCTACCCCTGGCTGGCTATCACTTACGATGAGTCGTTTCCTCGCCTGATCATGGTGCGCGACCCGGCTAAGTTTCGCAAGCAAAATCCGAAAGCCCGAGTGTTCGGTCCTTACGTGGAGACGGGCGCCATGTGGGATACGGTGAAGGTTTTGCGCAAAGTCTTTCCGATGCGCCAGCGGAGAAGACCACTGTTTAAAGATCGCCCTTGCATGAACTTTTACATCGGACTTTGCATGGGACCGTGCCAGAATCTGGTTGAGGAAGCTTTCTACAATCACATGGTCTTGCAGGTTGAGATGTTTCTTGCCGGTAGGCAGACAGAGGTGGTAACTCAAATGCGGCAGGACATGGAGTCTGCTGCTGAAAGGCTCGAGTTTGAGCAGGCTGCCAAGATCCGAAACAGGCTCTTCACACTGGAACGAGTAATTGAAAAGCAGCAGGTGTTCTTCGAGAACCGGCAGATCAGTCAGGACATCCTGTCCGAAGCTCATACCGACAGGGTCATCTGCATCTGCATCATGCGCATTCGCGAAGGTAAACTCAACTCTTCCGAATGCGTTTCTTTGCCACTTGTGGAGAAAACTAGCTGGGATGAGGCTTTCCAGAGCTTCATCGATCAGTATTACACGACCTGCGAAGCGGTAGCTGTTCCGAAACAGGTGATGTTGCAACACGCCACCGAAGACACGCAGGCGCTGGCCGAGGTGCTGTCGCAACGTGCGGGCAGGCAGGTGAAAGTGCTGATTCCCAGCCGCCGCCACAAGACCAATCTCGTCGAGATGGCCCAGAAAAACGCCATGCAGGCTTTAGAGAAGCAAAGCCACGTCGATTCAGCCGAAGACCAGAAGGTGCTGGCAATTCTGGTGCAGCTTCAGGAAGAGCTGGAGCTTTCCAAGCTGCCCCGGCGCATCGAGTGTTTTGATATCTCGAACATCCAGGGCACAGACAATGTAGCAAGCATGGTCGTTTTTGAGAACGCCAGGGCCAAGAAGTCGGACTACCGGCACTTCAAAATCAAGTCAGTGGAAGGCGAGGCCAATGATTTCGCATCGATGAAAGAGGTGGTTGGTCGGCGCTATACGAGATTGATCGAAGAAGAAAAACCGCTGCCTGACTTGATTATCATTGATGGCGGCAAAGGGCAACTCAATGCCGCGCTGGAAGCGCTTGCCGAATTGCCGCCCCGAGAGCTCGATGTAGTCGGTCTGGCTAAGAAGCAAGAAGAGGTTTATTTCCCACAAAAGTCCGAGCCGGTGGTCTTGCCGCGGCGCAGTGAAGCATTGCACCTGCTGCAACGTGTTCGTGACGAAGCGCACCGATTTGCCGTGACATATCACAGGAAACTGAGGGCAAAGCGAACACTTGTATCGGGCTTTGATAGTCTGCCCGGCGTCGGGCCGGCCCGACGCAAGGCTCTGCTCGAATTCTTCGGGTCGCTCGACGGGCTCAAACAAGCGTCTTTGGAGGAGATAGAGGCTGTGCCATCTATCCCGAAAGCGCTGGCCAGAAAGGTTCACGATGCTTTGCATCAAACTACCCTGCCGTCAGGCGCAGCCGGCCCGGGGGCTGACAGCGATCAATCGCCGGCTGGGCCGCCTGATGCCACAGTAGATTAACAACGGCCATCGGCAAATACCTGGCGAAATTTGCTAACCTTACGTCCGAAGGCACGTAGTCATGATTAGTTTTTTCCGTAAATACTACAAAGCTGTGATTTGGGTGATGATCATCTGTTTTTTCCTCACCCTGCTGCCGTCCATCTTTATTATTACCCGCTAGATGAGACCCGTCTGGACTGACGTTCCGGGCTTTGTCGGATTCGCTATAAAATAGTAGTGGTTGATTGATGGGACCGTGCCCGCACTCCCTTAGTTTGATAAGGGGCGTTTTCAGGGATTCACATGCAAACACCGTCGCAACTGGCACTCAATTCAAAGCTCAGGCTGTTTTCCGGGATGCTCACAGCAGGCGCACTCGTGTACGGCAGCCTGATTCTGGCCGGCTGGCTCTTCGCCGTGCCTGCCTTGAAGGAACCGGTGCCCGGTGAGGGCCTGGCCTCTGCTATCAGTGCCCTCGCCGTGATTCTGACCGGCATCTCACTACGATTATTGGCCCGCGATCCGCAGCCGACCGGAATGAAGATTGAGACCACGCTCTATGCGCTGGGAGCGCTGGCAACAGGGGTGATGAGCGCCTTCCTGACCAGCTCGACCCTGCGAACAGCGGTAGGGGAAATAATCGCTGCCCCTGCCAGTGCCGCCGCGCCCACCTCTATTCTCGGACCGCCGTCTCTGACCGGGGCGCTGGCGGCCATATTCATCAGCACATCGACACTTTTGCTGCAGGCACGGCCGCGATGGGCTCTGATCGTTGCCCAAGCCCTGTCGACAATCACCTTTCTCTTCTGCTCATTTGTCATCACTGTGTGCCTGTACGGTGGTTCAGGGTCATTTACCGCCGGTCATCTGATTCACATGACCTTGCCGGATAGCGTAGCTTTTGCTGCGGTATCTGCGGCCATCCTCTTGGCCAGACCAGAAGCCGGCTTGCCAGCGCTGCTCGCCAGCACGCACAAAGGTGGACACATTGCTCGTCGCGTTCTCGCTTTCACCTTTCTGGTGCCGCTTGCGGCCGGCGCGCTAGCGCTGGTCGGAGAGACCAGCGGTCTCTATGCGCCCACCTTTGCCGGCGCAATCGTCGTTGTTTGCTGCATCGCTTTCTCGATTGCCTTGCTGTGGTTCATAGCCAGGCGGCTAGACGACCTCGATGTTGCCCACAGCAGCACGGAAGTGGCTCTAAGACAGTTGCAAGAGCAAACGCGATTTACCTTCGATACAATCTGCGAAGCCTTCATCGCCATGGACAGCAGCAGTGTAATAACGGACTGGAACAAAGAGGCCGAGCGAATATTCGGATGGCCGCGTGCGGAAGCGATCGGCCGCTCTTTTGCTGAGACCGTTATCCCCGAGCAGCAGCGTGAGTATTACCGACAACGATTGGAGGCGCTGCAAACATCTGGTGAAATTCCATTTCTCAACAAGCAACTCGCGGTCAATGTGATTCACAGAGATGGGTATGAATTCCCGGTCGAGCTCTCGATCAGCCCGGTGAAGATCGCTGGCGGTTTCAGGCTCTATGCATTTGCGCGAGACGTATCGGAGCGCACCAGGCTGTTGAAGGAGCTTGCTGATGCTCGTGATCAAGCCGTAGAGGCATCCCGACTCAAGTCGGAGTTTCTCGCCAACATGAGCCATGAGATCCGCACGCCGTTGAACGCCATCATCGGCATGAGCGATCTGATCTTGAGGCGCCAACTCAATGATGAATTGCGCGACTATGCCGTGACGATTCACGATTCGGGAGAAGTGCTCCTGAAGATCGTCAATGACATTCTCGATTACTCGAAGATAGAAGCGGGCAAACTGAGTCTGGAGACGACCGATCTCGATGCCGTGTCACTGGTGGAGGGCACGGCCGAGCTGGCTGCCGGAAGAGCTCGGGAAAAAGGCTTGTCGCTTGCCACTTTTATTGCCAGCGACATTCCCCCTGTGCTGCGTGGTGATCCAGGGCGCATTCGCCAGGTGCTCCTCAATTTCATAACCAACAGCATCAAGTTCACCGAAGCGGGCGAGGTCATAGTTCGCGCCACTGTAGAACGATCCGAGAACGACCATGTAGTAATCCGGTTTTCCGTGACTGATACTGGAATTGGTATCGCCTCTGACGTCCTTACCCGTATGTTCGAACCATTCACTCAGGCAGACGGCTCAGTGACACGCAAGTACGGAGGCACAGGGCTGGGATTGTCGATATCGAAGCGACTGGTTGAGATGATGGGCGGCCAGATTGGGGCGGAAAGTGATCTCGGGCAGGGCTCTCGTTTCTGGTTCACCGTGCCGCTGGAGCGACCGCCCAAGCGCGCTCAAGTCAGTCCTTCTCGGCTGGTTTTCCATGACGTTAGACTGCTGGTTGTCGACGGGCCTCCAGGCGCCGGCGAGATCATTGAAGCTTATGCCGCCTCCTGGGGCATAAGCTGTGAGAAGGCATCCAACGCCGAGGAGGCTCTGCACATCTTGCGGCGTGAGGCAGCAGCCAATGCGCCCTTTGATCTGGGCATCGTCGATTTTGAGCTGACTTACAGTGATGCGCTCGCCCTGGCGCAGAGCGCCAGGAGGTACTCTGATCTGGCCAACACCAAGCTCATTCTCGTCAGCTCCTTTGACGACAGGGAGATGGTTACCGAAGCGCTGAAAGCTGGCTATGCTGCGTATCTGACCAAGCCGGTCAGGCAATCTCGATTGTACGACTGCATCGTCAGCGTCCTCACTAGAGAGTCGGAGCGTGAGCAGGCAACCGAGGTGCAGCCTCAAAGCAAGAATGAGGAGAAGAGTCCAGCTCCTGATCCGGACAAGTTGGTGCTCGTCGTTGAAGACAACGCCGTCAATCAGAAAGTGGCGCTGCTGCAACTCGAGGAGTTAGGCTACGTTGCTCATGCTGTGGGCAACGGCTTCGAAGCTCTCGATGCGCTCGCCCGTACTGATTATGCGCTGCTGTTTATGGATTGCCAGATGCCGGAGATGGACGGGTTCGAGACCACCAGACGAATCCGCACCAGTGAGGCGCGCAGCGGAAAGCACGTGCCGATCATAGCGATGACCGCCCATGCAATGTCCGAAGATCGCTACAAGTGCCTGAGTGCCGGAATGGATGATTACGTTAGCAAGCCGGTCACTCGCCGCAAGCTGAAGGAGGTTTTGACGCGTCACCTTTCGAAGAGTCAAGCTGGAGAAGCGGCGGACAACGGTGGTGGCGACGGCGAACGGCCACCGCGAAACGCGACTACAAGTGAGCAACCGATCGACCTGTCCTCGCTATCCGCATCGCTGGGAGACGCGGACGCAAGAGAGGTTGTAAAAACTTTTGTTGTCTCGACCGGTGGATTGATTGAAAAGGTCGACGCGGCGCTCAGGGAGCGGAATGTCGATGAGATAAAGGCGATCGCGCATGAATTGAAAGGGGCAAGCAAGGCGATTCTGGCCGACGAAATGGCCCGAACCTGCACCGAGATGGAAGAGGCAATTAGGGAAGAGCACTGGGGCAAAATCCAGGAAGGATGCGCCTCCCTGAAGCGTTCATTTGATCGGCTCAGGGCTTTCTTGAATGAAAACTGGCTGTCGCCACCTCCGAGCGCCAGGCTGGTTAAGTAAGACGAATACGTAGTCTTCCCATGGCTGGGTGTCGAGCCCGCCTATATTTTTTTGCGGCACCGTAGATCGTTAACCTATGGTGTCAGACAAATTCGAGACTTCAATCCAGAGTAACGGCGACGAGCTGGCGGACTTGCGCCGGCAGATAAAGTCGCATGAAGAGCACGATGAGAGCAAGAGTTATCTCGGGCGGGCGATCAGCTTTGTATGGGGCAAGGATGAGCAGTCTCTGGCGCGGTTGCAAGACCTGCAGCGGCAGACCGAGTCGGCGCAGCAGACCGGGGACACACAGATGGCTGCAAAGTTGCAGACGCAGATTGCTGATCAGGTTACCGCCGATCGCAAGGAGGTCGAGCTTCAAGACGAGATCAACCACTATGCCGGAGGCTTTCTGAAAACTGGAGCCCTGTTTCTGCGGGGGAGGATGGGACTGGCAGGAACGATCGGTGTTTACGCGCTGGACCAGATGAATCCTCGCGATAGCTTGAAGACGCAGCTCACGGACATGACCCTGGGCATGGCCAAAGGCGGGCTCACGAAGGGGGCTTTCCATCTTGTCGGGCAAAAGGACGTTCCTGTAGCCTTGAAAGGAGTCGGGCTCGGGATTACATCGCGCGTGCTGGATCTGGGCCTGACCCGCAGCACGTACATGACGCCCAACGGTGAGTTCAGCCTGGGCACCGGCCTGTCCAACACTGTATTCGCTAGCCTGAATCGAACTTCCATGGCTACCGACGCGATTGTGTTTTTGGGCGCGCAGGGACTTCTTAAGGGCGCCGATAGTCTGGCCGGCGGCGCAATCGGGCGCAGCCCGCTTCTAACGACGATGTTGACGGGCACCACATTTGGTATCGCAAATGGGGCGACCGGCGAGGTGTCCAGACAGCAGTCCGCCGGTGAAAGCTTCGATCCCTGGAAGGTAGTCCAGAGATCATTGCTGCAAGGCGCGTTGGACACAATTGCTGCCGCTCCGGGCGGACTGCAAGCCAGGGGTGAGGCCCTCAGATATGCCGAGCAGATGCGACGAGAACGAGATCTCAGCGGATCATCTTCGCGAGAGTTTGTAGTTACGAAGGGACAGGACGTTCTACGCGCCTTCGATGGACTGGACCAATCTACGGCATGGTTGAAGGTCAGAGAAGTCTTGGGACAGTCATCCGATGGACGACCGACGCTGGGTGTGGAAAAACCGTTGCTTGTGCAGCATCGGACCGAGAATCGATCGGCTTTAGATGTTGCTGCTCGCCAATTAGAACTGATTGCTACTTGCAACCCCGAACAGCTCGATCCCGCTTCCAGGGCGAAGCATGTGTTTGCCAGTGGTCAGGGACCGGTGTGGATGGCCAAGACCGCTGCTGGAGACAGAATTGTCCTTTCTCTGGGCGAAACTCCGGCGAGTGAATTGGTGTCCAGTTATGAAAGCGTGTTGCGCCTTGGACGTGAGAACTCTCCAAGAAAGCAGTCGGTCCTCGAGCATAAGGAGTCAGACGAACCCGGAAGCGCTGTGCGCAGGGTCGAGCAGGCACACGAAGCGGAGCCTGCACGGGGTTTTTATAAGCCGGACCGCGCACAGTTGGATCTCAGAAATGCCACCCTGGAGTACCTGGGGCAAGAGAAGAGCGGCGAGAGCAAGATCGAGTTGTATCGCTTCAGAGCAACTCTGCCAGATGGAACGAGCATGGACGTCGTCTTCCGTCCGGCAGATGTCGTGGAAAAATCTCAGGTGCGCTTCCGCAAGGAAGGAGCTGGTTATCAGCTCAGCCAGTTGATCGGATTCGACAACGGATTCCCGGTAACTATCGATCGCCCGGTAGAAGTCAACGGCACCATGCGTCCGGGTTGGCTCCAGGAGTGGGCTGGGCAGACTCTGGCTGAGGCATTGCCGGAAATGGCCAGGGCGAAGTATCCCGGCAAACCCGTCAACGAGGCGGTCATCGCTCTCATTGAAAGTGATTCCGCTCTGAGGATCCAGCTGGAGCAAGCGTTTGCCGAGCGATTGATCTATGGCGTTGAGGACCTCCAGGAGTGGAACATGCTGGCAATCAAGGAGGGCGAAAAGGTCAAGATACAGAACATCGACTTCGACTTTAGTTTCACGAGTGACAAGAAACCTCAATGGGGCACTGATGACGATGCCGGACTCGCTGACGTGATCAGAGACCAATTCTTTGCGGGTAAGAAGCTTTCGGACCTGACTCGGGGCAAGATCAGGGTGTTTGTCGACGGATACAACACGCCGCAGGGGCGGAAGAGCCTGATGGAAACCGGTCTGACTGCGCAGGAAATTGAGGCGATGATGGCCCGCGCTGGTTATCTTGCTAGCACTGGGAAATTTCCTCGTTTCGAGGCTCGCGAAAAGCTCCCCGAGAGACCGCTGACAGCAGACTATGTTGAGATCATGCGCAGCATCATGTCGCCGACGACGTTTGAGAAGTGGCAGGCGCTTATGCGGCTGAAGGGAAGGTTGTCTGCGTAGAGACACGAGCCGCGAAATATTAGCGGCTCCGTGATACGCTGGTGCGGTGATTCCCAGACAGCGGACAGACGGCAATTTTGCAGTTGCAGAATAAGCTCGAGGCAATCTCCGGCAACAAGACAGTCGTAGATCTTGCTTCTGCTGTGGTGCTTTATTTGCTGCTGGCTCTCATGCTGTCGGTTCCTTTTCTGTTCTTTAACCAGGCCTTTTATCTGGCTGACATGACCTACAACAACGAGCCAGTAGCCAGATTCATGCGCGACTGGTGGCAGCGCAGCGGGCACTTTCCTATTTGGAATCCATTTGTCTTCTGTGGAACGGCGCAGATTCAGGTGCTCTGGCCGATAGCCTACATGGCCGGATACATCTTTGTGCTGCTGCCTCTTGCTAAGGCAACTGGAGTTTTCCTTTTTGCCCACTTCGTGATCGCTGGAATCGGGGCCTATTTATGGCAGTACTTCCATGCAGGCGACTGCTCAGCCGGGGACGGGCATGGTGCTGCCGTTCTCTTTGGCGTCATTTTCATGCTCAGCGGGTACATGACGAGCTGCACGGTAAACCTTGGATTGCTGGCTGCCTCCATATGGATTCCCTGGATGCTCTTTTTGATCGACAGGGTGATTGCCAGACCGCGTGCGTGGTTGGTCGGGACGATTGCCTTTATTACCGGTCAACAGGTGACATCCGGGCGTCCGGAGCTCGTTGCAGTTTCCTGGTTGCTCTATGTCTTCTACCTGGTCTTCAGCCTGCGCTCGGCGCTGCTCAGCAATTCCACCACGGGCGCCAGGGCGATATGGTCGGCTGTCTGTTTCCTGTTGGCGCTTACACTTTCTGTTCTTTTTGCCATGGTCGATCTATTACCGATGGTCGATCTCGTTCGTTCGGCACCGCAGGTAGGTTCCCTAGCTACGCTCGGTGCCACCTACTGGAAAGCCGGTTGGTATGACTTCCTGACAGTGCTGTTCAGCCAGCCTTTAGGCGACTGGAACATGTCTCGCTACCATCTATATCCGACTCATCCAGGCACGATGCCGTACGTAGCCAGTCTCTACCTCGGGCCGCCGGTTATGACACTGGCGGCGATCGGCTTCGCGAATAAAGACTGGCGAGAGCGCTGGTTCTGGCTGGTCTGCCTGGCTGTCGGTGTTATTGCCAGTAGCGGATACTTCGCCGACGTCGCCTCGCTTTTCAGGGGTGTCTTTCCGGATTACCTGGTCTTTCGGTTTCCAATCAAGTTGGCAATCATTGCCTTGCTTTCGCTTTGCGTTTTTGCCGCCGAGGGCTGGAGGGCGACGTCTACAGGTGGTGCAGGCAAAAGAATGCTCTCTCAATTCCGATCTGTCTGGCTGCTGGTGGTTGCCGCCGGACTGCTGTTGCCGGCTATTCCTGACCAGGCGCTCACCCGCGTTTTGCAATTCGCTGGACTGCCAGCGACTGAAGCGCGGAGCGTCTTTTCGCAACTGCCTGCGGAGCTTATCGTCGGCGGGCTCTCCGGGCTGCTTACGGTCCGGTTGTGCCTGACGAGCACGGCCAGCCTGTTTTCATTCGTTTCCAGGAGAGCGATCATGTTGCTGGTAGTTACTGGTCTGCTGATGTTCAACGGGACGCGCCATTTGTGGAAGACGGTCGATGCGTCTTTTTTTGATCAGGGGTCGGAAGTAGCTCAGTGGATCCTGAGCCGGGCCGGACAGGATCCGCTACAGTTTCGTGTGCTGTCGCTATTGCCTGATCCCGTTCCTGCACCACCGGCGATGGCAGGCCTTCCGGCGCAGCAATTGGATGCTGCCTTCATGCAGTATGCCCGCTCCGTCTTGAAGCCGAACTGCAATCTGGATTTTGGTATGCAGTTGAGCAACGGAGCTTCAACAATACCGACCTGGGCGTCATACTTTATTGCCACCGGACTGATTCCGAGATCGAGCCTGGGCACCGGCATCGAGCATCCGGCCGGCAAATCCGACCTGCCTCTGCAGAGATGGTGCCAGTCCAGCTCGACGAGATATATATTGACGGCTGCCAATCAACAGGGAGAGGATGGCACCATGCAGGCTGTGCCATTGCTCGATCGGCAACTGTTTCACCTGGTCAGGCAGGACGAGCGCCTGAACCTGCGAATTTACGAGGTTCCCAATGTGCGTCCGCGTTGGACCCTGGTGACGAGCGCTCGCGCGGCTGCGGACTTCGGACCGGCCCTGACGATCATCAATCGTTGCGATACAACTGCTTACGACCCGGCCAGGGAAGTGGTGATAACAGACTTCGACCGGCGTGGAACGTTGCCCGTCTTGCCGCCGCCAGTGGACGGACAGTCCCCGGCTGGCAGTGTGAGCGGCAGGTCATTGAGCGATCACAAATTCGCCCTGGCTGTAAACAACATTCTGCCTGCCTATCTCGTGGTCGCAGACAGCTTTGACCCCGGTTGGGAGGCGAGAGACAACGGAGTGTTGACAAAAGTCTACGTGGCAGACGGCTTGCTGCGAGCCGTCTATCTCAAGCCGGGCAAGCATGATGTTGTTTTTACCTACAAGCCGCGCTCGCTGTTCTGGGGGGAGATTATCAGCAAGGTCACGCTAATCCTGATTGGATTGCTCGTGGCAACTGCGGTTTGGGTGAAGAGCCGCTGATCGTGTAAAGCAGTGCAAAGCCGGCCGCGGTCTAGGGGCAGATGGCCGAAACCGTCATCCCGAGGGGATTGGGAGCATTCGCCTCCGGTAGCAACGAGAGCTGTCGACGCGTAAGCCGCTGGCTATGACCGCTTTGAGGCCAGCCGCTTACTTGTCCGAGCCTCGGACAGCTAGGGAATCTGATTGAATGAATAGTGCAGCGGAAGCCTTGGATTGCCATGTGGACAGACCACCCGCGCATGGGATTGGAATCAAAATCTGTTCCAGATACTATCCAGGTCC
>Ga0066388_100000084_pt1 | contig 29490 bp, 30 predicted proteins | sample PanSoiMetaGPlot6_FD_64539 | JGI IMG/M metagenome (GOLD analysis project Ga0066388, IMG submission 64539) | Tropical forest soil microbial communities from Panama analyzed to predict greenhouse gas emissions - Panama Soil - Plot 6 (Hybrid Assembly) | ecosystem: Environmental > Terrestrial >...
CGGCAGGAGTACCGCGAGCACGAGGACCTGCCGAACACGACGAACCCCGACGACTGGGCGAAGATCTCGGGCAAGAAGGGTGAGCGCATCGTCTTCGTGCGCACCTTGCTCACCGACGACGAAGGCGCGGGCGGCGGTCGCCAGATCGAGCGCGTCACCACCGGCCAGTACCTCTGACCTGCGGCGGCGCGCGGCCGCCCGGAGAACAAGGCTGCAGAGGGCCGCCGGGTAGGCTGATTCCGTGGCCGTCCCCAAGGTCTGCGGTATCGAGACCGAGTACGGCGTCGCGTTGCGGGGAGCGGCGGACGCCAACCCGGTGCTGGCGTCGTCGATGCTCATCAACGCCTACGTCGAGCACCGCAAGGTCGGCTGGGACTTCGAGGACGAGTCGCCGGGGCGTGACGCCCGCGGGTTCGCCCGTGAAGGTTCCGCTCCGCCCGAGATCGAGACGCATCTCGTGAACACGGTGCTCACCAACGGCGCGCGCTACTACGTCGACCACGCGCATCCCGAGTACTCGACCCCGGAGTGCGCCGACGTGCTCGAGCTGGTGTGTGCCGACAAGGCGGGGGAGCGGATCCTCGCCCGGTCGATGCAGGCGGCGCGCCGGCTGCTGGGGTCGGGCCAGGAGATCGTCGTCTACAAGAACAACACCGACGGGAAGGGCAACTCGTACGGCTGCCACGAGAACTATCTCGTCGACCGGAGCGTCCCGTTCGCCACGTTGGTGCGTCACCTCCTGCCGTGGTTCGTGACACGCCAGGTGTACACCGGCGCCGGCAAGGTCGGCGGCGAGAACGGGACGGGCCACACCGGCTACCAACTCAGCCAGCGCGCCGACTTCTTCGAGGAGGAGGTCGGGCTCGAGACGACGCTGAAGCGGCCGATCATCAACACGCGTGACGAGCCGCACGCCGATCCGCAGAAGTACCGGCGGCTGCACGTGATCGTCGGCGACGCCAACCTTTGCGAGGTGGCGACGTTCCTGAAAGTCGGGGCTACCGCGCTCGTCCTCGCCATGATCGAGGACGACTTCATCGACAAGGACTACTCGATCGCGTCGTCCGTGCCGTCGATGCGGGCGGTGTCGCACGACCCGACGTGCCGCGCGACGGTCGAGCTCGTGGACGGCGGCACCATCAGCGCCGTCGATCTCCAATGGGAGTTCCTCCGGCTGGCGCAGAAGTACGCCGACGACGTCGGGCTCGAAGCATGCGGCGGCGACGAGGTCGGGCAGCAGGTGCTCGAGCGGTGGGAGTCGGTCCTCGCCGGCCTCGAGCGCGACCCGATGACCCTCGACGGCCAACTCGACTGGGTCACGAAGCTCAGCCTCCTCGACGCGTACCGGAAGCGCGACTCGATCGAGTGGGACGACCCCAAGATGGCGCTCCTCGACCTCCAGTACCACGACGTGCGACCCGAGAAGTCGCTGTTCGAGCGCCTGGTACGGGCGGGTAAGGTCGAACGGTTGGTCGAGGAGGCCGATGTGATCAACGGCATGACCGAGCCACCGCCGAGCACCCGTGCGTACTTCCGGGGCCAGTGCCTCGCGACGTGGGCGGACGCGGTGGTCGCAGCCAACTGGGACAGCCTCATCCTCGACGTGGGAAGCGACCCGCTCCGGCGCATCCCGATGATGGAGCCGCTGCGCGGAACGCGCGCCCATGTCGAGTCGTTGTTCGAGGAGTGCACGACCCCCGCCGAGCTCGTCGCTCGGTTGGCGTCGTAGGAGAGCGCCATGCCCGAACGTGAACGCAAGCAGCGCCCGGCTCCCAAGGAACGCGCCGACGAGGAGGTCGAAGACCTCGCGCCGTCGAAGCAGGGCGAGGAGCTGAAGGAAGAGCTCGACGATCTTCTCGACGAGATCGACTCGGTCTTGGAGGAAAACGCCGAGGACTTCGTGAAGTCGTATGTCCAGAAAGGGGGAGAATAGAATGTGTTCTCCTCCTGGAGTTGTGACGACGCGTAGCTGTCACACGTGCTTCGTACGATCCACGTATGAAGCGCTGTCCGGATTGCGGCAGGTACAAACTGCTCTCCGCGTTTCCCGGTAACCGCCGCACGCGAGGCGGTCGACACGCCTACTGCAAGCCCCTGTCACAACGCGCGGGGCAAGGAGACGAAGCAACGTCTCTACGGAGGGCGGCGTAGGCTCGGAGCATGGCAGGGCGGTTCTTCGGTGGAGGTGGGCGCCAAGGAGCGTCACCCGGACGGTGGGTCACGTCGATACCCGTGGGCGCGACACCGTCGCATTTGCCCTCACCGGCCGTGCTCGAGGGCATCGACGACGAGCGCGCGTTGCGCAAGCTGCGGCGTCGCATCTGGTTCTGGCGACTCTTCCGGCGCGTTCGCTGACAATTCGCCCGTGTAGGCTCGCTCGTCGATGAACGAGCGCCCGCTTCCGATGTTCGGGCCCGGATCCGATCCCGGACCGTCGTTCTCCGAGCTCCTTCGGCGCACGTCACCACCCGACGCGGCGCCGGCACCAGCGGCGGGTGGGCAGTCGACGGTCCCCGAGGTCGCGCACGGGACGACGGTCGTCGCCATCCGGTTCGCCACCGGCGTCGTGCTCGCCGGCGACCGGCGCGCCACGAGCGGCTTCGCCATCGCCAGCCGCCGCATCGAGAAGGTGTTCCCGGCCGACGAGCACTCCGGCATCGCGTTCGCAGGCGCGGCGGGACCGGGCAACGACATGGTCCGCCTCTTCCAGACCCAGCTCGAGCACTACGAGAAGATCGAGGGCGAGTCCCTGTCTCTCGAGGGCAAGGCCAACCAGCTGGCTCAGATGGTCCGGGCGAACCTGCCCGCGGCCCTGCAAGGGCTCGTGGTGGTGCCGCTCTTCGCCGGCTACGACGAACGGCGGGGGCGGGGGCGGGTGTTCAGCTTCGACGTCGCCGGCGGCAAGTACGAGGAGGCCGACTTCCAGGTCAACGGCTCGGGCGGCGTGCACGCCAAGAACTGGATCAAGGCGCAGTGGCGCGAAGGCATGACGGCGGACGAGACCATCGACCTTGCCATCCGCTCGCTCTTCGCGGCGGCCGACGAGGACACCGCGACCGGCGGGCCGGACCTCGTGCGCCGCATCTTTCCCACGGTCGCGGTGATCGACGCCGAGGGCTTCCGGGCGCTGACCGACGAGGATGTCGAGCCGCGTGCGACCGCGCTGCTCGGCGGGCCGGAGGAGGGCGCCGGCCAATGACGATGCCGTTCTACGTCTCGCCCGAGCAGGTCATGAAGGACCGCGCCGACTACGCGCGGAAGGGCATCGCCCGCGGCCGCAGTCTCATCGCACTCGAAGCCGCCGACGGCATCGTCATCGTGGCCGAGAACCCGTCGCGCACGTTGTTCAAGATCAGCGAGATCTACGACCACATCGCGTTCGCCGGCGTGGGGAAGTACAACGAGTTCGAGATGCTGAAGATCGCCGGCGTGCGGCACGCGGACCTCAAGGGGTACGCGTACTCGCGAGAGGACGTCACAGCGCGGTCACTCGCCAATGCGTACGCGCAGACCCTCGGCCAGGTGTTCACGCACGAGATGAAGCCGTACGAGGTCGAGATCCTCGTCGCGCAGGTCGGTGGCACCGCCGAGGCCGACGAACTGTTCCACATCCTGTACGACGGCACCGTGATGGACGAGGAAGGCCACACGGTCCTCGGCGGGCAGGCGGAGACGATCTCCGAGACACTCGAGAACCGGTACCAGCCCGGCTTGAGTGTCGACGACGCCATTCGCCTGGGCGCGTCCGTGCTCGGCGAGAACGACGGGCAGCCGCTGGCGCCCGACCAGCTCGAGGTGGGTGTCCTCCAGCGAGGAGTGCGCGGGCGTGCATTTCGGCGCGTGAAGGGCGACGAGCTCACCCGCGTCCTCGCCGGCTGACGAAGGAACGCTCAGCCGAGCCGGGCGTACAGCACGATCGGCGCTGCCGCCGAGGCCAGCAGGGCCGCGAGGGCCGCGCCCCGCGTCCAGGCCGTGCGAGTTCCCCTCGTGCCGCCCCATTCACGCGGCGCGGCGAGCGCGTCGTCGACCTCGGCCGCGAGCACCACGAGCTCCGCGTCGTCCATCTGGTCGGCGGGGACGTACACCTCGACCCGCGCGAGGTCGCCGACCGTCAGCGCGTACGGACCGTCCACGGATCCTCGCAGCTCGGAGTCGATGCCTTCCGAGCGCAGGCGTGCGTTGAGCACGTGGGCCGAGAACGACCCGCTCACCCAGGTCAACCGCTCCATCGGGACCACCCGCGAATCCTACGACCGCGGGTGGCACCCTCCGCTCGCGATGGCCCTCGCCCGCCTCAGCCGAATACCGTCACGATCTGCGAGCAGGCCTGCTCCTTCTTCAGGGCCTGCAGCAGGTCCTGATAGGGCGACAGCTTGGAGAACGGGTCCCCGGTAGTCGCATCCAGGGTCTGCAGCGCGGCGGTGAACTGCGCGATGTCCGCCGCGAAAGCGACGTTCGCGGGGTCGGCGGCCGCAAGCTTCTCGCGCGCGGCGGTGACGCCGTCGATGTTGCCCTGGAAGTACTGGTCGAAGAGCTTCGTCACCTTCTTGCCGCCGTCGGACGGCGAGATGTTGGCCGCCTTCGCCTTGGCGATGTTCAGCGAGTCGAGCAGCTGATCGGTCGACGCCAGGATCTGTGCCTGCGCAGCGGCATTGTCACCGCCGGTGGTCGGCTGGATCTGGTCGATCGTGTCCGAGACACCCTGGATCGCACCACACAGACTCTTGGCGTACTTCTTGTCCGAAACGGTCTTGGCCGCCGCCACCCCGGAGGTTCCGAGCACGAGCCCTGCCGCGAGGCAACCGATGCCTGCGAGCTGGATCACCTTCTTCACGGGTTCCCCTTCCCAACGGTTGGCCGCATGGTGACCGACCGCCGGCGCGGCGGCCTGAGTAGCGCCTACTCATTTCGGCGTCTCAACCGGTCCGGAAACCGCGTTTCGGGCCGGTACGCTCAACGCGGGGACGGCGGCTTTGCCGACTATCACCGCAAAGCCGGAGCCTGCGACGGCGACAAGGAAGGTACGTGGAGCGTCGGATCTTCGGTCTCGAGAACGAGTACGGGGTCACGTGCACCTTGCGCGGCCAGCGGCGCCTCAGCCCCGACGAGGTGGCGCGCTACCTGTTCCGCCGGGTCGTGTCGTGGGGCCGGTCGAGCAACGTCTTCCTGGAGAACGGCGCCCGGCTCTACCTCGACGTCGGCAGCCACCCCGAGTACGCGACCCCCGAATGCGACTCGATCGACGACCTCGTCGTCCACGACAAGGCAGGGGAGCGCATCCTGGAGGGCCTGGTCCGCAGCGCCGAGCAACGGCTGCGGGAGGAGGGCATCCGAGGCGAGGTCTTCCTGTTCAAGAACAACACCGACTCCGCCGGCAACTCGTACGGGTGCCACGAGAACTATCTCGTCGAACGGGACGGCGACTTCGCCAAGTTCACCGACGTCCTCATCCCGTTCCTCGTCACACGCCAGGTGTACGCCGGTGCGGGCAAGGTGCTCCAGACCGCCCGCGGCGCGATGTACTGCGTCAGCCAGCGGGCCGAACACATCTGGGAAGGCGTGTCGAGCGCCACCACCCGCTCGCGGCCCATCATCAACACCCGCGACGAGCCCCACGCCGACGCCGAGCGCTTCCGTCGTCTCCACGTGATCGTCGGTGACTCCAACATGAGCGAGTACACGACGTTCCTCAAGATCGGCGCGACCTCCGTCGTGCTGCGCATGCTCGAGGAGGACGCCAGTCCCTGGCGCGACCTGACGCTCGAGAACCCGATCCGCGCGATCCGCGAGATCAGCCACGATCTCACCTGCCGTCGCCGGGTGCGCCTGGCGAACGGACGCGAGCTGTCCGCCATCGAGATCCAGTCGGAGTACCTGACGCGCGCGCTGCGCTTCGCGAAGCGTCGGGGCCTCGCGCCGCTCGAGGAGCAGGCCCTTCGCATGTGGGAGCACGCGATGACCCGTCTTCAGGACGACCCGCTGTCCCTCGACACCGAGGTGGACTGGGTCATCAAGTACCACCTGATCGAGGCGTACCGGAAGCGCCACGACCTGCCACTGACGCACCCGCGCGTCGCGCTCCTCGACCTGTCGTACCACGACGTCACCCGTGCACGCTCTCTCTACTATCTGCTCGAGCGGCGCGGACAGCTCCAACGCACCGTGCGCGACAGCGAGATCGACACGGCGGTGACCACGCCGCCCCAGACGACGCGAGCTCGTCTCCGGGGCGCGTTCATCAAGCGGGCCAAGGAGCGCAAGCGCGACTACACCGTCGACTGGGTGCACCTGAAGCTCAACGACCAGGCGCAGCGAACCGTGCTCTGCAAGGATCCGTTCAAGGCCCGCGACGACCGCGTCGAGCGCCTGATCTCCAGCTTGTAGCCGCGCTCGTCCGGCCGGAGCCTTCTAACCTCGCCGCATGCCGTCGTTCCGGTCGGGGAAGGTCACGACCCTGCTCATGGAGAGACCGGGGTTGCAGCGCGTCGAAGTCGACCTCGGCGAAGGGAACGAGCGCGCCTACGTGCTCACGCAGCTGACGGGGACGGTCGCGGTGGGCGACCGGGTGGTGGTGAACACCACGGCGGTGGAGCTGGGGCTGGGCACGGGCGGCTGGCACGTCGTGCACTGGAACCTCGAGCGGGAGCGATGGGCGGAACGAGGACCCGGCCACATCATCAAGGGGCGGTACACGAGCCTGCAGGCCGACGTCGGGAGCGCAGAGGAGCACCTCGAGGGGCTGGCAGAGGTCGAGTCGATCGACGGCATGCCGGTCGTGGCGGCCGCATTGCACAGCCAGCTCCCGGCGGCGGCGGTGGCGTTCAAGGACCGTGCCCCGGACGCGCGCCTCGCCTACGTGATGACCGACGGTGCCGGGCTGCCGCTCGCGCTGTCGGACCTCGCGTACGCCACGCGGGAGCGCGGGCTCGTCGACGCCACGATCACCTGCGGCCACGCATTCGGGGGCGATTACGAAGCGGTCTCGATCTTCTCGGCGCTGGCCGTCGCCCGGCACGCGGCCGGGGCCGACGCCGTAGTCGTGGCGATGGGCCCCGGCATCGTCGGCACGAACACGCGGCTCGGCTTCTCCGGCATGGAGGTCGGCTGGATCCTCGACGCGGCCGCCGCCCTCGAAGGGCAGCCGATCGCGTGCCTGCGCGTGTCCTTCGCCGATCCGCGGGCACGCCACGTCGGCGTGTCCCACCACACGCGTACCGCGCTGCGGCTCGCCTGCCGTGACCGCGTGACCGTGGCCGTGCCGCACCTCGGTGGCGAGGAGGACGCCCGTGTGCGGTCCGACCTCGAGGATGCCGGTATCGCGGCGCGTCACGACCTGATCGACGTGACGTCCCCCGACGTCCTCGGCTTGCTCGCCGAGCACGGGCTCGACGTCGTCTCGATGGGGCGGCCTGCGGCCGACGACCCCGCGCTGTTCCTCGCCGCGGGCGCGGCGGGAGCGCTGGCGGCGGCGCGCATTCTGTGACCGACCGGCTCGAGCGCCTCACCAACCTGGTCGCGACGCTGCTGGACACGCGGCGGCCGCTCACGCTCGAGGAGATCGTCGAGCTCGTTCCCGGCTACCCGGACGACAAGATTTCGTACCGCCGGCAGTTCGAGCGCGACAAGGACACGCTGCGCGGGATCGGCATCCCGGTCCGCCTCGAGGGAGTGGACTCGTTCGGTCCCGAGCAGGGCTATCGGATCCCGCCCGACGAGTACTACCTGCCGTCGCTCGACCTGACCCCGGACGAGCAGGCGGCGCTGCACGTCGCCGTCACGGCCGTACGCCTCGAAGGCGGTCCCGCGCCGACCGAGACGCTGCTGAAGCTCGGCGGACGTGAAGGCGAGGCCGCGCACGCTTTGGCGGCGCTCCCGACCGTGCCGGCGCTTCCGGCGCTGTTCGACGCGTACCGAACCCGGTCGACCGTCACGTTCGCCTATCGCGGTGAACGCCGCCACGTGGACCCCTGGGGGATCCTCTTCCGACGCGGCCACTGGTACGTCGTCGGCCATGACCGGGATCGCGGGGAGCCGCGCTCGTTCCGCGTCGACCGCATCCAAGGTGAGGTCGACGCCGGGTCGCCGGGCGCCTTCGATCCACCGGATCGCCTCGAACCAGGGGCGGTGCTCCGCGACGAACCGTGGCGGTACGGCGAGGAGGAGACCGTGGCCGCGCGCGTCCTCGTCGACGCCTCCCAAGCGGCCGCGGTCGTCGACCAGGTCGGCGCCGGAGCCGTGGTCGAGCGCAGGGACGACGGCGGCGTCATCGTCGAGCTCCCGGTCACGAACACCGCTGCCTTCCGGTCATTCGTGGTCGGCCTCCTCGACGCCGCCGAGGTCGTCGGGCCGCCGGAACTGCGGGCTGAGATGGTCGCCTGGCTCGAGGCAGTCGCAGGCGGCGCGGCGTGAGCCCGCGGCCGCTCGCCGGCTCGCGCCTGCGGCGTGTTCTCGCGCTCGTGCCGTGGATCGCAGAGCACCCGGGTGCCGCCCTTGCCGAGATCGCCGCCCGCTTCGGCGTGTCGGAGGGTGAGCTCGAACGCGACCTCGAGCTGCTCCCGTTGTGCGGGCTCCCGCCCTATACGCCGGACCGTCTCATCGAGGTCGAGATCATCGACGGCCACGTGTGGATCCGCTTCGCCGAGTACTTCGACCGCCCGCTGCGCCTGTCGGCCGAAGAGGGGCTGGCGCTCCTGGCGGCGGGGCGGGCGTTGCTGGCGGTCCCGGGGTCGGACGAGCACGGCGCGTTGGCCACCGCGCTAGAGAAGCTGGCGAGCGCGTTGGGTGCGACCCAAGGCTTGGAAGTCGAGGTGGGTGAGCCCCCGTACCTCGACGCGTTTCGCCGCGCCGCGGCCGCGCGCGAGCGCGTCGAGGTCGACTACTACTCGTACGGTCGGGACGCGACGACGACCCGCCAGATCGATCTCCGTTCCGTGTTCCATGCCTTCGGGCACTGGTACGCCGCGGCGTACTGCCATCTGGCTCGCGACGAGCGGCTGTTTCGCGTCGACCGCATTCGGGCCGTTCGTCCGACGGGTGAGCACTTCGATCGCGTGGCCGGCGAGGAGCCAGACTTCGGCGAGAGCGTCTACCACCCGCGTCCGGACGATCCTCGTGTCACGCTCGAGCTCGATCCCGAGGCGACGTGGGTGTTGGAGAGCTACCCGTCCGAGGAGGCGGAGGAGCGTCCCGACGGCTCGTGGCGGGTCGTGCTGGCGGTCAGCGAGCGGGCCTGGCTGGAGCGCCTGCTGCTCGACCTCGGCCCGGCGGCGCGGGTGGCGGCCCCCGCGGCGCTGCGCTCGGTGGGCGCCGAAGCTGCCAACCGGCTGCTGACCCGCTACCGCGTCTGACACCTCCACGTGCGAGGATGGACGCCAGTGGAGCCGGCTACGTGACCGACCTCGACCCCGGCGTCGTCGACACGAACGCGCCACCTTCCGACTCGAAGGACAACGAGGAGCCGGCGCGCCCGGACGCGGGCCGGCGCTCGAGGCTGAGCGAGAAGGGCCGGAAGACCCGGCGCACGATCATCGAATGGACGATCCTGATCGGCAGTGCGCTGCTGATAGCGATCCTCATCAAGACGTTCCTGTTCCAGGCCTTCTACATCCCCTCGGAGTCGATGAAGCCGACCCTGAACGTGGGGGACCGGGTGCTCGTCAACAAGGTGAGCTACCACCTCCACGATGTGAACCGGGGCGACATCGTCGTCTTCGAGACCCCACCCAAGGCGAAGGACGCGAACGGCGAGATCAAGGACCTCGTCAAGCGGGTCATCGCGCTGCCGGGCGAGTCGTTCTCCGCACACAACGGCGTCGTGTTCATCAACGGCCACCCTTTGAAGGAGCCGTACCTTCAGAAGGGCGTGCAGACGTGCGCGCCGAACTCGGGCCCCACCTGCGCGAACGGGGAAGGCGACATCGCCGCCACGAAGATTCCCGCCGACGACATCCTGGTGCTGGGCGACAACCGGACGGCGTCGAAGGACTCGCGTTTCTTCGGCCCGATCAAGGAGTCTTCGATCGTCGGCCGGGTGTTCGTGCGCATCTGGCCGCTGAACGATCTCGGCTTCCTGTAGACGCGCCGTCGCCCGCTCGTCGGCGCTAGGCGTCCTCGCGGCGGGGCTCGGACCATTCCGTCACGGTGGCGACCATGCGGTCGACCCGGTCGCAGTACAAGGCGTCGACGCCGAGGCCGAGCATGGCACGGAGATGACGGACCTCCTGGACGTCCCACGCGAACGCGTTCACTCCGAACCGGTGGAAGAGCGTGACCAGCCCCGCCGTCCACTCCGAGTAGTGGAGGTTCATCGTGTCGATGCCGGACGCCGCCAGGTCGGCGGCGTGCCGCTCGAGCGGTGCCTCGATGTGCTGTCGGCGGCGTGAGTGCACGAGCTTCACGTCGGGCATGCCCTCGCGGAGGCCCGACAGGAAGCGGACGCTCGCGTGGCACAGCCACAGGCGGGCGGGGGCGCCGTCGCCGGCAGCGCGAGCGAGCTCGACGATGGGTTCGGCGGCGGCGCGGTCCTTGACGTCGATCGACAGCTCGAACGCCGAGCCGAGCTCGGTGTAGAGGTCGGCGAGCCGGGGCACGTCCAGCGCCGCCAGCGCGTCGGCGGTCGACTTCGGGACTTTGCGGCGGCGGAGGCCGCGGCGGGCGACGCGGTCGTGGACCAGCACGACCTGGCCGTCGGCCGACAGCCATGCGTCGGACTCGAGCCCCGTCGCGCCGAGGTCGAGCGCGCGCCGGAACGCCGGCATCGTGTTCTCCGGCGCCTCCGTGCGGGCGCCGCGGTGGGCGAACGTGATCGGTCGCACGGTCCCCGCATCATCGCAGCCCCGAGGCGGCATTCCAGACCCTCACGGGTAGCATCGGTTCGGGAATCGGCGCGAAGGGAGCTCGATTGCCGCAGATCGGCCCGCTCGAGATCCTCGTGGTCCTCGTCGTGGCGCTGGTGGTCTTCGGACCGAGCAAGCTGCCGGAGCTCGGCCGCCAGGTCGGGCGGGGCTACCGCGAGTTCCGGAAGTTCCAGCAGGGCATCCGCGACGACATCGAGGACGCCTTCCGCGACGACGAGGACCACCACGGCTCCGACGACGCCGACGACGGGCCGCGGCAGCTCGAGCCGCCCCCGCCCGACCGTTCCACGCCCCCCGAGCCGCCCGCGGCTGACACCACTTCGTAACCATCTCCGTGGCAACCCCCGAGAACGGCGGCCGCATGACGGTCGTCGAGCACCTCACCGAGCTTCGGCGCCGGATCATCATCTCGATCGTCGCGGTGTCGCTCGCGGCGATCGTGTGCTTCATCTTCTCCGAGTCGATCATCAGCTTCTTCGTCAAGTACTACCGGGACGCGACTCACGGCCAGAAGAACGCGCTCATCTTCCTGGGTCCGCTCGACGCCTTCCTCACGCGCATCAAGATCGCAACCTACGGCGGCATCGTGCTCGCGCTGCCGGTGTGGCTGTACGAGCTGTGGCGGTTCATCACGCCGGGGCTCAACCCCAAGGAGAAGCGGTACGCGATCCCGTTCATCTTCGCGTCGATCGCGTTGTTCGCGCTGGGCGGGTACATCGCGCTCCTGACGTTGCCGAAGGCGCTCGAGTTCCTCTTGGACATCGGTGGAGCGCAGCTGAGACCCGAGCTCACCGCCGACAAGTATCTGGGGCTCGTCTCGTTGATGATCATCGCCTTCGGGGTTGCGTTCGAGTTCCCCGTGGTGCTGGTGTTCTTGTTGCTGGCGCGAGTACTGACGACGCAGCAGCTTCGTCGGTGGCGTCGGCCGGCGATCCTGATCATCGTGGTCTTCGCCGCTGTCATCACACCCAGCCAGGACCCATACTCGCTGTTCGCGATGGCGATCCCGATGTACATCTTCTACGAGCTGTCGATCATCATCGGAAGGATCTTGAAGCGATGAGCCCACCTCGGCGCCGGCGTGACGCGTACCGCCCGCCGCGAAGCCGCCGCGAGGTCGTCACTGCGGTCGGAGCCGTCGTCGGCGTCCTCGTCGTGACGGTCGCCCTGATCTGGTTCCTCCGGCCGAAGGGCAACTCGGGCTCGGGTCAGCCGAGCAACACCACACCGGTTTCGGTGCCACAGGCAACGCTGCCCCCGGAGTCCACGCCGGCGCCGTCCACGCCCGCGAGCACGCCGTGAGGTCGTGACCGAGGCCAGGCTCCCGGAGGATCACGCCGGCCGGCGGGCGACGTTCGAGGCGAGCGCACCGTTCCGCCTCGACGCCTTCCAACGTCGGGCTCTCGACTCCATCGACGACGGCGAATCGGTCGTCGTCGCCGCGCCGACCGGCTCCGGCAAGACGGTGGTCGCCGAGTACGCGGTCGCAGCCGCGCTCGACGACGGAGGCAAGGCCTTCTACACGACGCCGTTGAAGGCGTTGTCGAACCAGAAGTTCAGCGACCTCAGCCGCGCTCACGGCGCCGGGCGCGTCGGCTTGTTGACCGGCGACAACTCGATCAACGGCAACGCGCCGGTCGTCGTGATGACCACCGAGGTCCTGCGCAACATGATCTACGCGCGCTCCTCGACGCTGGCCGGGCTGCGGTTCGTGATCCTCGACGAGGTGCACTACCTCCAAGACCCGTACCGCGGCGCGGTGTGGGAAGAGGTGATCGTCCACCTGCCGCGGGAGGTGCGCGCCGTGTGCCTCTCGGCGACGGTGTCGAACGCAGAGGAGTTCGCGGCGTGGGTGGAGACGGTTCGGGGCGGGACGGCTGCGGTCATCGAGGAGCGGCGGCCAGTGGTCCTCGAGCACCTCTACATGGTGGGGGAGCGCGGCGGCGACCGGGTCCACCTGCTGCCCACGTTCGTCGAACGGGACGGCGACGTCCGGCCGAACCCGGAGGCTTCCCGCCTGGACTCGGTCGGTGGTCGGGCCACCGGCGGACGCGGCCGCCCGCGACGTCGGCTCCGCACGCCCCGGCGCGTCGAGATCACCGACCTGCTGTCCGAGCGCGGCATGCTGCCGGCGATCACGTTCGTGTTCAGCCGAGCGGGCTGCGACCAGGCCGTCGTGCAATGCGTGGCCGGCGGGCTCCGTCTCACCACGGCGGAGGAGCGCCGCGAGATCCGTCGCATCGCCGAGGACCACACGGACGGCCTCACCGACGACGACCTCGACGTGCTGCGCTACGGCGAGTGGATCACCGGCCTCGAGGCGGGTCTCGCCGCCCACCACGCCGGCATGGTCCCGCCCATGAAGGAAGCCGTCGAGGAGGCATTCGCGGCCGGCCTCGTGAAGATGGTGTTCGCCACCGAGACGCTGTCGCTCGGCATCAACATGCCGGCCCGGTCGGTGGTCATCGAGAAGCTTTCGAAGTTCACGGGCGAGCGCCACGAGTTCCTCACCCCGGGCGAGTACACGCAGCTCACCGGGCGTGCGGGGCGACGCGGCATCGACGACGTCGGGTACGCGGTGGTGTGCTGGAGCCCGTTCGTCCCCTTCGACCAGGTGGCAGCGCTCGCGTCCCGCCGCACGTACGCGCTGCGTTCCTCGTTCCGGCCCACCTACAACATGGCCGCCAACCTCGTGCGTCGCTACCCGGCGGATGTCGCGCACCATCTGCTCAACCTGTCCTTCGCGCAGTTCCAGGCCGACCGGGACGTCGTCGGGCTCGAGCGGCAGTTGGAACGCAGTCAGGAGCTGCTCACCCGCCAACACGAGACAGCGCGACGTGGACCCGGTGACATCGAGGAGTACCGGCGTCTGGCGAACGCGCTCGACGAGGAGCGGCGGTCACGGCGCGGCGCACGCCGGACGGCGGACGCGCTCGAACGGCTCCGCCCCGGCGACGTGCTGGATCGTGGGGGTCGTCACGGCCGAGTGGCCGTCCTGAGTCACGAGCGGGGCCGACGCGGCGTCCCACGAGTGCTCGGCCTGACCGAGGGGCGCGACCTTGTCCGCCTGAGCGCCGACGACTTCGACGAGACGCCGAAGCCGATAGCCCAGATCGAGGTGCCGGTCCCGTACGCGCCCCGCAACAGCGCATTCCGGCGCGACGTCGCCGATCGGCTGCGACGGGTCCGGATGCGAGGGACGCGTGGCGACGGTCGGGAACGCGATCCCGAGACGACGAAGGTCTCGGAGCTGGAGGCGCAGCTCGCTGCGCATCCGGTCGCTGCCGATCGTCAGCGAGACGCGCGTCTCGAAGCGGCGGCGACCGCCGACCGGCTCGAACGCGACGTTGCACGCCTCGAACGGCGGGTCCATGGCCGCAGCGAGAGCCTCGCCCGTCAGTTCGACAGGGTCCTGAGGGTCCTCGAAGCGTGGGGGTACGTCGAGGACTGGTCACTCAGCGATGCCGGCTCGCTGTTGGCGCACCTGTACACCGAGACCGATCTCGCCGTCGCGGAGTCGCTCCGGGAGGGACTGCTCGACGGTCTGGATGCTCCCGAGCTCGCGGCCCTCGTGTCGTGCTTCACGTTCGAACGGCGAGGTCCGGACAGCGGAAGCCGGCTGCCGCCGGAACGATGGCCGACGCGTGAGCTCGCGACCCGCTGGCGGGGGATCGACCGGATCGCGCGGGACCTCAACCACAACGAGGACGACGCCGGCCTGCCCGAGACCCGCGCGCCCGATCCCGGGTTCGTTCCCTACGCGTTCGGATGGGCCGCGGGTGATGACCTCGCCGACGTCCTCGCCGATGACGAGATGACCGGCGGCGACTTCGTACGTCACGTCAAGCAATGCATCGACCTGCTCCGACAGATCGGCGACGTCGCACCGGGACCGGCGACCGCGGAGACGGCACTTGCCGCCGCCGATGCCTGCTTCCGCGGCGTGATCGCGGCGTCGAGTGCGGTCGAGTCGTGACGCGTCGTCTCCGCCACGGCGAGCCTTGGGGCCATGCCGCCACCGGACCACCCGACGTCGAGGTCACCGGCGACGACGCCGAGCTCGCGGCACGCGCGACGCGGCATCCGGGTGAGCTTCTGCGCTTCCACTCCTCGCCCCGGTCCGATCTCGCCCGCGCGCTCGGACTCGGGCCGGAAGGCCCCGGCACCACGGAGGTGGCGATCGACGCCGTGGCCGTCGCCGGCGGTGACGGCGACGAGGTGACCGCGGTGAACGCCGTCGTGCTCGGCCCGCCGCCCGACCGGCTGCGTTGGAGCTCGCGCGCCTCGCGCGTCTCCGTCCGACTCGACGGCCGGCCGTGGTTCGCGGGACGGGCTACGACGGTCGTCGTGGCCAACGGGCAGTTCCTCCGGGGTCTGGACCTCGTGCCGCGTGGCCATCCGGGCGACGGTTGGAGCGAGGTGCAGGTCTACGCGCTCGGGCGGCACGAGCGGGCCGAGATGCGTCGCCGGCTCCCGTCCGGGACTCACGTGCCCCACCCCCGCATCGCCACCGGACGGGCGCGCCACATCGAGGTGGAGGTCGCGGCCCGGCACCTCCCGGTCGAGATCGACGGGCGCGGGCACGGGCGGAACAACCGGCTCGGGGTGACGGTCGTCCCGGCGTCGATCCGGCTGTTGGTCTGACGAGCGTGTGCCGAGCCGGCACGCGCCATCCGCCGACCCCGCGGAGGCCGCCGGTACGATCAACCTCCCGTCCACCGACCCGGATCGCCTATGCAGTACGTACCCGAGCGCTTCACCGCGGAGGAGCAGGCGGTACTGCGCCCGTACTTCACGAACCTGGATGCGCCCGTCTTCGCCCTCGTGAACCTGCCCGAGGTGGTGAAGGGGGCGCTCTTCGCCCGGTACTCCCGCTCTCCGAAGAGTTTGCGCCGGCTCTTCCTCGACGAGTTCGTCGGCGACCTCGACTTGACCGGCGACCTCACGGTCGACGCCACGGTGGGGCTCCGCCGGGCCGAGGACCTCTACCGACGGGTCTTCCTCGAGTACGGCGACGACTCCGTCGCGCAGCTCGGCGGCGTGCACCTCGCCTGCGAGCAGGCGTCGAACCTGCTCACCAAGATCCTCGAATGGGGCCGGCTCATGGCCTACCTCGAGCAGTCGACCCGCTACATCCCGTACGACAGCCGCCTGGGCGGTCGGTACCGGTACTGGCGTGACGCCGAGATCGCCCGCTCGCCCCTCGGCGCGCGCTACGTCGCCGATCTCGACACCCTCTTCGACACCTACGCCCGGATGCTCCCGGAGCTCATGGACTGGGCACGCGCCCGGTACCCGAAGGAGGCGGGCGACTCCGACTTCGTCTACAAGCAGACGATCAAGGCCAAGGCGTGCGACGCCGCGCGCGGCATCCTGCCGTGCGCCACGCTGTCGAACGTCGGGATCTACGGAACGGGGCAGGCGTTCGAGGCGCTCCTCCTGCGCATGCGGGCACACCCGCTGCCCGAGGCACGGCAGTACTCGGCGATGATGCTCGAGGAGCTGCGCAAGGTCATCCCGTCGTTCCTGACCCGCGTCGACCTCCCCGAACGCGGCGGTGCGTGGACCGAGTACCTCGCCGACACCCGTCGAGCGACGGCCGAGGTCGTCGACCGGATGCTCGGGAGGGAGGCACCGGAGCCGCGCCCGGCGGTCGTCCTCACCGACTTCGATCCGGAAGGCGAGGAGAAGCTGCTCGCGGCCGTCTGCTACGCGCACACGAACCTGCCCGAGGATCAGATCCGGGCACGCGTGCGACGCCTCTCCACCGAGGAGCGCGTCGCGCTGCTGCGCGCGTACGTGGGGGAGCGGTCCAACCGCCGCCACAAGCCGGGGCGGGCCTTCGAGCGCACCGCCTACCGCTTCGACGTCCTCTGCGACTACGGGGCGTTCCGGGACCTCCAGCGCCACCGGATGCTGACGATCGACTGGCAGCCGTTGTCCCCAGCCCACGGCTACGACGTCCCCGAAGCGGTCGTGGAAGCCGGACTCGCCGAGCCCTTCGAGGAGGCCATGGAGGTCTCCGCGGCGCTCCACGACGCGCTGGCGCCGACGCTGCCGGACCTGGCTCCGTACGCTGTGTCGCTGGCCTATCGGGTCCGGTTCGTCGTGCAGATGAACGCCCGGGAGGCGACGCACATGCTCGAGCTGCGGACCTCGCCCCAGGGCCATCCCTCGTACCGCCGCGTGTGCCAGGAGATGCACCGGCTCATCGCCGACGAGGCCGGCCATCGGGCGGTGGCGGCGGCGATGAGCCATGTCGACCACACCACCTACGAGCTCGAGCGTCTGACGGCGGAGCGCGCCGCCGAGCAGCGCCGCGCCGCGCCGCGGCGGTAGCGCGCGGCGAAAAAAACTCCGGGCGCGCTGAGCAGCATCGACGCGCGACGGTGCTGGTCACGACGCCGCCGCGATCGGGGTTGTCCCTTGACACGGCCACGGATCTCGGGCGTACTACTCCTCACCCCTGCGCCGTGATGCCGGTCGTGGGTCTTCCGGTGGCGATGCCGCGGAGCTCGTTCGGAAGGGGCGGCGTGGGGTGTTGGGGGTCCGGGAGACCAAGTAGAGAACGCTGGAATAACCTCGCTGCCAGGGCAGTGCGGGCCAAACAGTGGCCCCAACGGTCTCCCGGACCCCCTCGTTCCGTTCGCGTCGACCCTGCTCCCGGCCTCGCGCGGGAATGCGCAAGCGTCCCGCCCCGTTGTGCAGCACCTTGGGGACGCGGCGTTATACTCCGCGGCCCCGCGGCCCCTGGAACCCGCCAGAGAGCGAGGCGCAGCGGGGTCTGATCCCTCGAGTACGCGCCTCGCGGAGCTGACACTGATGAGCGACGACGACTTCGACGAGGAGGAACCCGAGCTCGACGAGGACGAGCTCGAGGAGGAGGACCTCGAGGAGGACGACGACGACCTCGACGAGGACGTCGCGCTCGAAGACGAGGACGAGGACGACGAGGACGGCGAGGGCGACGCCGCCGAGGTCGTGGTCGCCGAACCTGCGAAGGCGGCAGCCGAGACGACCGAGGAGGAAGAGGACGTCGTCGACCTCGACGAGGAGCTCCACCCCGACGACGTGGAAGAGCCACTCGACGTCCTGCTGCAGGAGCGGACGGCGAGCGCCACACTCGAGGACGAAGAGGAGGACGAGGAAGAGGAGGAGCCCGACGTCGACGAGCGTGGCGACGGGCCCACCCGCATCGCCCCCCGACGGCCGGGCGAGTTCCTGTGCGCCTCGTGCTTCCTCGTGCTGCCTCGGAGCCAGCTCGCCGACGCCAAGCGCATGCTCTGCCGCGACTGCGCGTGACCGGGGCCCGACCGGGCTGACACCGTCGCCGCGCCCGCAAATGGAAGCATGACCCGATGACTCGGATCGGCAGGATCCTGCGCGACCGCGCAGTGCAGCGCCGTCTGGGTGCGGCGGTCCTCTCCGGGGTGCTGCTGGCGCTGGCGTTCCCGGCCTTCGACCTGGGTTTCCTCGCGGTCGTCGCGCTCGTCCCGTTGATCTGGGCATGGCGCGACGCCACGCCGTGGCGCGGCGCGCTGTACGGGTTCGCCTTCGGTGTCGTGTTCGCGGCGATCCTCATGTACTGGCTCTGGTACTTCGGGATCGTCGCGATCGTGCCGCTGGTCGCGGCGTGGGCGGCGTTCGCGGGCCTGACCGGCTATCTCGTCGGCTGCCTGAACCGCGCCGGCTTCCGATCGCCCTGGCTGATCGCGGCGGCGTGGGTCGTTCCCGAGGCACTGCGCGGCCGGTGGCCGTTCGGCGGATTGCCGTGGGGCGACCTCGGTGTGGCACTGCACGACTTCCCGCCGGCGCGGGCGCTCGCGAGTTGGGGAGGAGTTGCGCTCGTCTCGTTCCTGATCGTCGTCGTGAACGCGTACCTGGTCGATCTCGCCGTTGCCATCAGCACCCACGCGCGCCGGTCGATGGCTCTCGCCGGCGCCGGCATCGCCCTGGTGGTCGCGGTCGTGGCCGTCGCCGACGCGGCCCGATACCAGACGCACCCGTCCGGACGGCTGCGCGTCGCCACGCTCCAGGGCAACGACCAGGACCGGTACCTCACCACGGAGGAGAAGGCCGCCGGCTATCTGACCGAGCACCACTTCGCGCTAGCCGGTCGCCTGCGCGGCCCGTACGACCTGATCGTGTTCCCGGAGTCGTCGCTCGACGACTTCAGCCCCGAGAGCAACCCCAACCTGCGCAGCCGTCTGGTCGCGGTAGGGGACGCTCACAGGGCCGACGTGCTGGCCAACGCCGCCGTTCCCGCACCGAACGGCCGCGAGTACAACCAGAACCTGCTCTACACGCCGAACGGTCGCCTCGCGGGGACGTACTCGAAGGAGCATCTGGTTCCCTTCGGCGAGTACGTGCCGTTCCGGTCGTTGGTGGACTGGACCGGCATCGTCGACCGGATTCCGTACGACTACACCCCGGGCAACGAACGGACGATCTTCCGGGTCAAGGGCCATCGCCTGGCGACAGTGATCTGCTTCGAGTCGGCGTTCGGGCCGCTGGTCCGCGACTTCGTCGACCGCGGCGCCGAGGTCGTCGTCGTGACCACGAACAACCGCTCGTACCGACGGTCGGCGAACGCAGCCCAGCACATCGCCCAGACGCAGATGCGCGCCGCCGAGACGGGACGGCCGTTCGTGCAGGCGTCGATCTCGGGGATCAGTGCCGTCGTCGACGCCGACGGCCACGTACGGGACGAGACGAAGCTGTTCGAGCAGGCGATCGTCTCCGACACCGTCACCACGACCACGGGTGAGACGCCGTACGTGCGGTTCGGCGAGTGGGTGGTCGTCGCCAGCGCGCTGCTCCTGCTCGGTGCCGCGATCGTCAGCAGGTTGCGTCGACCCCCGCCGACGTTCCGTAGACTCCCCGCGGCAGAGCGCGAACCAGTCGGCAGCGGGAGGATGACGTGAGCGACGACGCTCAGAAGACGGCCGACAAGGCACTCGATCTGTTCGTCTACGCGCCCGTCGGCGTCGCGCTGTACCTGCGTGACACGGTGCCCACGTTCCTCAACCTGTTCGTGTCGCGGGGCCGAGCCGAGCTCGGTCAGCGCCGGCATCAGGCGGAGGGTCAGGTCGCGCAGGCCAAGGCGCTCGGCGAGTTCGCGGTGAACGTCGGCGGTCCGAAGGTGCGGGAGCACGTCGAGAAGGGCATCGCCATGGCCCGCAAGAGCGCCGAAGCGGTGCTCACCGGCGTGACGGGGGAGGGCGCGGTGCCCGATCTCGCCAAGGAGGGGTCGCAGCCCCCGTCCGACGCGTCGTCGGCACCCGTGACGCTGCCCACCACCGAACCAACGGTCGGCGGGCCGGTGCCGGGGGAGACGAGCAACGCAAGCCCGGCGCCGAACGCGGCGACTCTCGGCATCCCCGATTACGACGAGCTGTCCGCGTCGCAGGTGGTCGAGCGGCTCGACGGGCTGCAGACGGGCGAGCTCGACGCAGTGCGCGCCTACGAAGAGGCGCACCGTGCCCGCCGCACGATCCTGTACAAGATCGAGCAGCTCACGAGCTGAGCGGTCGCGTGGAGGGGAGCCGGCCCGCCACCACCGAGGACGTCCCGCGGATTGCCGACTTGGCGGAGCTGGCGCGTCACGAGCTCACGCCCATGAAGGGGGGCGCCCTCTGGGCGGCGCGTGAGGCGGTCGCCCCGCCGTTCGAGGACACGTACGCCGCGTTGTTGGACCGGGACGACGCACTCGTCGTCGTGGGCACCGTCGACGACACCGTCATCGGCTTTGGTGTCGCGACCGTCGAACCGTTGAGGACCGGCCACACCCTGGGTGTGATCACCGATCTCTTCGTCGAGCCCGACGCGCGCGCCGTCGGCGTCGGCGAGGCCATGGCCGAGGCGCTCGTTGCCTTCTGCGTCGCCCAGGGGTGCGTCGGCATCGACGCCCTCGCGTTGCCCGGCCACCGGGCGGCCAAGAACTTCTTCGAGGAGTCCGGCTTCACCGCACGAGCCCTCGTGATGCACCGCCGACTCGACGGCGGCGGGGGAGAGCCCGGTTGAGCGAGCTGCGGTGAAGCGCGGCGTCTTCCTTCCACCCTTCGGACCCTTCGGTGACCCCGCGACCCTGATCGACTTGGCCGTGGCCGCCGACGAAGCCGGATGGGACGGGTTCTTCCTCTGGGACCACCTCGTACACCGCGTCGACGGACCGTACTTGGACGCGTGGATCGCGCTCGCCGCCATCGCGGCCCGCACCGACCGCATTCGCATCGGACCCCTCGTGACGCCGTTGCCGCGCCGCCGCCCATGGAAGGTCGCACGCGAGGCCGTCAGCGTCGACCACCTGTCACGCGGCCGCCTCGTCCTCGGAGTCGGGATCGGCACCGACCATTCGCGGGAGTTCAGCGCCTTCGGGGAAGCGGCCGACGACCGCATCCGCGCCGAACTCCTCGACGAAGGCCTCGAGATCGTCACGAAGCTGTGGGCGGGGGAGCCGACCCAGTTCTCCGGTGCGCATCTTCACGCCGGCGGCGTGCGGTTCCTCCCCCGTCCCCTCCAACAACCGCGCATCCCCATCTGGTGCGCCGCCCACTGGCCCCATCGAACGCCGCTGCGCCGAGCCGCCCGCTTCGACGGCGTCGTCCCCGTCGGTGACCTTCCGCCTGATGCCGTCTTCGACCTCCTCAGCGAGATCCGGCACCACCGAACGGCCGCTGATCCCTTCGATCTGGCGATCCCGTCCTGGACAGCGTCACGGCCCGCAGCCGAGTACGAACAGGCAGGCGCCACGTGGTGGCTCGAGGCGTTCCAGCCCGACACGCCGCTGGAAACGGCTCAGGAGGCCGTACAGCGGGGCCCCTGAACACGCCCCAGAGCATGATGGGCGAAGCCCTGCATCAAGCCGCCCGAAGGGCCTGCTTCCGTGCGGGCCGCCCATAATCCTGCTTATGTCAAGTAAGCCAGCATCCGAGGCGGCGGCGGCTCGGCGCCCGCCCGCGGCCCCCTCCCTACCCTGGTGCCGTTCGACAGCGGGTCGCCAACGAGGAGGCACACATGGAACGCACCGTCGTGAATCCGTGGCAGTGGTCGGTCCAGTTCGGGTTCAACCAGGGCGAGGTCGTGGAAGGCGGGCAGCGCATGCTGTTCTGCGCCGGGCAGACCTCGGTCGACGGGGACGGGACGCCCCAGCATGCCGGCGACATGGGCGCGCAGATCGCGCTGGCGGCCGACAACCTCGAGGCGGTGCTGCGCGATGCGGGCATGAGCCTGGCGAACGTTGTGCGCCTGAACCTCTACACGACCGACGTGGACGCGTTCCTCGCCAACGCGGCGTCGCTGGCCGAGCGGACAGGCGCGGCCGGCGTGGCGCCGCCGGGAACGCTGCTCGGCGTCGCCCGACTCGCCTTCCCCGAGCTGATGATCGAGCTCGAGGCGACCGCCGTCGCGTGACGCGTCACTCCTCCGCGTACTCGCTGACGGGCGGGCACGCGCACATCACGTTGCGGTCGCCGTAGGCGTTGTCGATCCGGCTCACGGGCGGCCAGTACTTGTCCGCCCGGAGCGTCTCGGCAGGGAACGCCGCTTCGTCGCGCGAGTACGCACGCGCCCACGCGTCGACGGCGACGTCGGCGGCGGGGTGCGGCGCATGGCGCAGAGGGCTGTCCTCGACGCTCCCCTCCCCTCGCTCGACGCTCCGGATCTCGTCTCGGATCGTGATCATCGCGTCGCAGAATCGATCCAGCTCGGCGAGGTCCTCGGACTCCGTCGGCTCGATCATCAATGTGCCCGCCACCGGGAACGACATCGTCGGCGCGTGGAACCCGAAGTCGATGAGACGCTTGGCGACGTCCTCGACCGTGACCCCCGTCGCCTGGGTCAGGGGCCGCAGGTCCAGGACGCACTCGTGGGCGATCAGGCCGTTGGGCCCGGTGTAGAGCACCGGGAAGTGCGGCGAGAGACGGTGGGCGACGTAGTTGGCGTTGAGGATGGCCGCCTCGCTGGCGAGCTGCAGCCCGGGGCCGCCCATCATCGCGATGTACGCCCACGAGATCGGCAGGATGGCGGCCGACCCCCACGGCGCCGCCGAGATCACGCCCAGACCCGTGTCCGGGCCCGCCTCGGCGACCTGGCCGTGCCGGGGCAGGAACGGTGCCAGGTGCGCCCGCACCCCGATCGGGCCGGCTCCCGGCCCTCCTCCCCCGTGGGGGATGCAGAACGTCTTGTGCAGGTTCAGGTGCGAGACGTCGGCGCCGAACTCCCCCGGCTTGGCCAGCCCGACCAGCGCATTCAGGTTGGCGCCGTCGAGGTACACCTGCCCCCCGAACTCGTGCACCACGGCGCAGATGTCGACGATGCGGTGCTCGAACACGCCGTGCGTCGACGGGTACGTCACCATCAGCGCCGAGAGACGGTCGGCGTGCTCGTGCGCCTTCGCCTTGAGGTCGTCGAAGTCGACGTTGCCGTCTTCGTCGCAGTCGACGACCACGACGCGCAGACCGGCCATCGCGGCGCTGGCTGCGTTCGTCCCGTGCGCCGAGGCCGGGATCAGGCAGACGTCGCGCGCTCCCTCGTCGCGGCTCTCGTGGTACTTGCGGATCGCCAGCAACCCGGCGAGCTCGCCCTGCGAACCGGCGTTCGGCTGCAACGACACCGCGTCGTACCCGGTGATGTCGCAGAGCCAGGATTCGAGCTCGGCGAACAGCTGCAGGTAGCCCTGCGCCTGGTCGAGCGGCACGAACGGATGGAGGCGCGCGATCTCGGGCCAGGTCACCGGCACCATCTCGCTGGTCGCGTTCAGCTTCATCGTGCACGAGCCGAGCGGGATCATCGTCCGGTCGAGAGCCAGGTCGCGGTCGGCCAGTCGCCGGAGGTACCGCAACATCTCCGTCTCGGAGTGATACCGGTGGAAGACGGGGTGGGTGAGGAAGTCCGAGGCGCGCGTCACCTCGTCGGGGATGCGCCGTGGCGCGTGATGGTCCAGGCGCGTCAGCGATGACTCGACGCCGAACGCCTTCCACACCCGCTCCACGACGTCGCGCGTCGACGTCTCGTCGAGCGCGATGCCGAGGGTGTCTGCGTCGACGACGCGCAGGTTGATGCGCCGCCGCCAGGCCCGTGCCGCGACGTCCGCCGCGTCGCCCGGCACGCGCACGGTCACCGTGTCGAAGAAGTGCTCGGTCGTGACCTCTACCCCCCCGGCCGCCAGACCCTCGGCGAGGATCGCCGTGAGTCGGTGGACGCGCGTCGCGATGCGAAGGAGACCGTTGGGCCCGTGGTACGCGGCGTACAGGCCCGCCATCACGGCCAGCAGCACCTGGGCCGTGCAGATGTTGCTGGTCGCCTTCTCGCGCCGGATGTGCTGCTCGCGCGTCTGGAGCGCGAGGCGGAGCGCGGGGCGGCCGGCGGCGTCGACCGACACGCCGACGAGACGGCCCGGCATCGAGCGCTTGTGCGAGTCCAGGGTGGCGAAGAACGCCGCGTGCGGGCCGCCGAAGCCGAGTGGGACGCCGAACCGCTGCGACGAGCCCACGACGGCGTCGGCGCCCATCTCGCCCGGCGGCGTCAGCAGCACGAGCGCGAGCAGGTCGGCGGCCACGGCGACGAGGGCGCCCTGCGCGTGGAACCGGTCGATCGCGGGACGGAGGTCGCGCACCGCGCCGCTGCTGCCGGGGTACTGGAGCAGCGCCCCGAAGACACCGTCGGCCGCGCCGGCAGCGGTGAAGGCGTCGGTGACGACGATCTCGACCCCGATGGGCTCGGCGCGGGTCCGCAGCACGTCGATCGTCTGCGGATGGCAGTCGCGGTCGACGACGAAGGCATCGCCCGCATTCGGGCTCAACCGGCGGAACATCGCCATGGCCTCGGCGGCGGCGGTGGCCTCGTCGAGCAACGACGCGTTCGCGATCTCCATCCCGGTGAGGTCGCTCACCATCGTCTGGAAGTTGAGCAGCGCCTCGAGCCGTCCCTGCGAGATCTCCGGCTGATACGGCGTGTAGGCCGTGTACCAGGCGGGGTCCTCCAGCACGTTGCGTTGGATGACCGGCGGCGTGATCGTGTCCGAGTAGCCCATGCCGATGAGCGACGTGAGCACCTCGTTGCGTTGCGCGAGCTCGCGGAGCCGCCCGACGACGTCCTCCTCGCCGTGGGCGGGCGGCACGCGCAGCGGGTCGCGGGTGCGGATGCTCTCCGGGACGGCCCGGTCGATCAGCTCGTCGAGCGATGGGACGCCGAGGGCCGCGAGCATGCGCGACTGCTCGTCGGCGTCCGGCCCTACGTGGCGGCCGACGAACCGGTCGCGCTCCTCCAGCTCCGACAGGGACGGCTCGGATGCCATCGACACCTCCGGTTGCTCGCTCGGCGCCGGCCACGCCGTGCCGGTCTCGGTGGCCACGACTCTCGTGGCCGTTCCCCGCTCTGTCCCGAGACCTGAGAGATTCACCCGGACTCGGCCGGGCTTTCCCCGTCGGTGAGACCCGACTCGCGTGCACGAGCGGGTCTGCTCTCCAGAGGCGCCTCGCCCGAACGGTCCCTTCGCCTGAGAGTTTCCGGGGAGGTTGCTCCTTCGGCTCCCCCGTCCCGCCGCAGACGGTCGGGGGTCTCTCCCACTCGGGTTCGACGGCGTTTCGGACGAGGTTACTTGCCGCGCCGGACGAACGGCGGCGTCGTGACCGTCGCCGGCGCCGGGCGCCCCCGGATGTCGACGGTCACCCGGGTGCCGTCCTCGACGTCCGGCCGGAGCAGCGCCAGCGCGATGCCGCGTTCGAGCACCGGCGAGAAGTTCCCGCTCGTCACCTCGCCCACGCGCTCCTCCCCCGCTTCGACCGCATGTCCGCTGCGAGGGACCTGCCGCCCGTCGAGCACGAGGCCGCGCAGCCGCCGGTCGACGCCGCGCTCGCGTTCGGCGAGGAGCGGCGCCCGACCGCGGAAATCTCCCTTGTCGAACCGGACGACCCACGACAGGCCCGCCTGCAGCGGCGTGATCCCGGGGCCGAGCTCGTGCCCGTGCAACGGCAACCCGGCCTCGAGCCGAAGCGTGTCGCGGGCACCGAGCCCCGCGGGCCGGATCCCGGCATCGAGCAGGAGACGCCACACCGCCGGCGCCAGCGGCGCGGGGACGTGCAGCTCGACGCCGTCCTCACCCGTGTAGCCCGTCCCGGCCACCCAACCGGGCTCGCCGTCGAAGGGGGCGGCGTGCACCGCGAAGCGGGGCACCTCGGCCCACGCTTCGTGCAGGGCGGCAAGCTCCGTGCGCGCCTCGGGCCCTTGCACGGCGATCACGGCGCGCTCCCCGGTGATGTCCGCCACGGCGCACGGGGCCGCGGCGTGGTTCCGGATCGCCTCCTCGAGGGCGGCGAGGAGCGGCGCGACGTTCGACGCGTTCGGCATCACGATGAACTGGTCCTCGCCGACCCACCACACGATGATGTCGTCGACGACGTGCGCGTCGTCGGGGTCGAGGAGGTGGGTGTACTGCGCCCGGCCCGGCGCGATCCGGGTCAGGTCGTTCGTGAGCGCCCATTGCAGCATGCTGAGCGCCCCCGGTCCCTCGACGCGCACAGAACCGAGGTGTGACACGTCGAACGCGACGCAGTGTTCGCGGCAGACGCGATGCTCCTCCAGCACGCTCGAGTACTGGATCGGCATCTCCCACCCGCCGAACGGCGCCATGCGCGCGCCCAGTGCCCGGTGCTCGGCGTCGAGCGGGCTGTGGCGGAGCTCGGCGTCGTCGACCACGGCCGGGCAGCCTAGGGCGCCACCCGTGACGCTCAGGCCGATTCCGCCTCCGAGCGGGCGCGCCGCGGCGCAGGGCGAGGTGGGCCGGCCGGCCCGTCGACGTCGAGGCGCAGCGGCAGGCCTTCACCGAGCTGCTCGCTGAGCTGCGACGGTGGCTCGAGCCCGTACTTCACCAGCAGGTGCAGGTAATCGCGCTGATACAGCACCTTGATGCGGACCTCGGGGTGCAACTCGCGCAACCGACGCGCCTTGCGGTTCTTCTTCGTTACCAGCTTCTGGTTCAGGGTTGTGATCTCGATGTACAGGTCGTACGCCGGGAGGTAGAAGTCGGGGCTGAACGCCTGGGCGGGCCGCCCGTCGCGGTCACGCTCCAACGTGAACGTGCGCGGCTCGTATTGCCATTCGATGCCGTAGAAGTCGAGCAGCTTGGCGAACTGCCGCTCGGAGTTGTGGGCGAAGCGAGCGTGCTCGTGCGGCAGCGGCGCTTCGCTCACGGGTCCTCCGGTCAGCCGCCGTCGGCGGCGTTCGTGCTGCCCGAGGGATGCGCCGACCGCGCCGGCGTGTCGTCGGCGGTGACGTCGGAGAGCTCGTGGATGCTCGCCTCGAGCTCGTCGACCACCTGTCCGAGCGACACGATGTTCAGCACGCCCTGGCCTTGACGGACGACGTCCACGAGGTCCTCGCCCGTGCGGACGAGCACGGAGTTGGTGCCGTTGAGCACGAGACTCGCCGACGCCCAGTCGTCGCCGAGGTCGCCGCGGACGTACTCGACCGCCTTCCGGGCCGCCTGGAGCTTCACGCCGGAGTCGAGGAGGTTCTTGATCACCTTCAGGCGCACGAGGTCGCGGTAGGAGTACCGCCGTTGCGTGCCACTCCCCCGCGCGTCCTCCAGCGACGGGCGCACGAGGTCGGTGCGGGCCCAGTAGTCGAGCTGCCGGTACGAGATGCCCACGATCTTGCACACCTGCGGCCCGCGGAAGCCGATCTCGTCGCCTCCCTCGCGACCCGCCAGCGCCGCGTCGAGCGAGCCCTGCTCGAGGCGCGGGACCCCGCCGTTGGCCGCCGCCCTGCCGGCCGTGCCCGTGGTCGTCTGCTTCGCGCTGCGCTTGGTCGTGCTCATGCCAGTGATGCCCTCGCTCGTCGTCGGACGACCATCCCGGCCGCGGGCGAGATCGGCCCACGAAGTGACACGCCGGTAGTTACGCCCGTGTGACGCTACCCGGCGCCGGGGGGCGGGTCAACGTTCTCCGCGGGCCCCCGCCGAGGCCTGCTACTGGGCGAAGTCCTCGGGGCGGACCTGGTCGAGGAACTCGCGGAACTGCTCGATCTGCTCTTCTTCCTCGTCGTTCTCGAAGAGCACACCGGCCTCGTCGAGGACCGCCTCGTCGGCGAAGATCGGAACCGTGTCCTCGTACCGCACCGCCAGCGCGATCGCGTCCGACGGGCGCGAGGAGATGCGGTAGGCGTTCCCGTTCCCGCCCAGCTCGATCTCGGCGTAGAAGGTGCCGTCGTGGAGCTCCGTGATCACGACCTGCTGGAGCTGCATCGACATGTCGTCGAGGACGGTCTTGAAGAGGTCGTGGGTCATCGGTCGGGGCGTCTCCATGCCCTGGAGGGCGTACACGATGGCGGTCGCCTCCGGCGGGCCGATGAAGATCGGGAGGTACCGCTGACCCTCGTCTTCGCGCAGGAGCACGATCGGCTGGTTCGTGGGGACCTCGACTCGGACGCCCACCAGCGAGAGACGGATCACGTCGTGCCTCCGTAGATCCGGGGAAACCTCAACCTACCACCCGCCCTCCGGAACAGCGCGACCACGCCGACCGTCGCCGTAGAGGACGTCGACGTACGCCGCCGGCCGGTCGAGCACCACGCGCCGGTCGGCCTCGACGACGTACGGGACATTTCGATACAGGTCGACGTGGTGGAGCCCGTAGCCGAGCACGAACACGTCCTCGATCTCCTCCCCCACGTAGCGGGGCGTGAGGGGCACGATGCGCCGCACGGGCCGGTCGAGCAGCGTGCACACATCCAGTGAACGCGGCGCCCGCTCCCGCACGTGCGACAACAGGTACGCGAGGGTGAGGCCGGTGTCCACCAGGTCCTCGACCAGGACGACGTCCCGACCCTCGACGTCGACGTCGAGGTCCTTGAGGATCCGGACGCGGCCCGAGTCGGGCGCATAGCGGGAGATCGACAGGAAGTCGACCGTCACCTCGATGTCCGAGATGGCGCGCGCAAGGTCGGCCAGGAACACGAGCGCGCCTTTCAGGACGCCGACGAGCACGACGCCGTCGGGATGATCGGCCGCGATCCGGCGCGAGATCCGGTCGACGCGTGCCGCGATCGCCCGCCGGTCGAGGAGAACGGTCGGCGGCGGCTGGCGCTGGGTCTCGGTCGCGCCCGTCACTCGGCGATCGAGTCGCGCACGGCTTGGACGAGCAACGCCGAGCGCAATGCCCGGCCGAGCTTGGAGAGGGTTGCAAGCTCCTCACGTGCCTTGGCGCGGGCTTCGGGATTCCGTTGCCGGAGGTACTGGAGCGCAACCTGCTCGAACAGCGAAGCCTCGCGTTCGGCGAAGTGCTTGTACATGCGAAGGTGTCGTGCTCCGATGCCGTGCGCGTAGAACCCGGCGGCGGCGGTCGCGATGGCCTGGCCCTCGTCGTCGAAGAGGGCTTCTCCTCCGTCGTACTCGACGGGCTCGAGCAAGCCGAACGATTCGAGCTCGTTCAGCTGCCAGTCCTCGAGGCCGGCGGTGCGTTCGAGCTCTGTCCGTGTCAGCCCGGGCTTGCCGGCTGCAGCCGGTCCTGGTCCGGGTTGCTCCGGTGCATCCGGCGCGGTCTCACCGCGCGTGGACGGTCGTACCCGCCTGCGCGGTCTCGACGGGGTGTCGCCTTCGGGCGATCGGTCGCCGTTGTCCGCGGCCGGGGCCGGCTCG
>Ga0066388_100000088_pt1 | contig 29193 bp, 26 predicted proteins | sample PanSoiMetaGPlot6_FD_64539 | JGI IMG/M metagenome (GOLD analysis project Ga0066388, IMG submission 64539) | Tropical forest soil microbial communities from Panama analyzed to predict greenhouse gas emissions - Panama Soil - Plot 6 (Hybrid Assembly) | ecosystem: Environmental > Terrestrial >...
AGGGGGCGCGGCCATGGATCTGTCGAACGAAAATCTTCTTGTTATCCTGATCGTCGGTCTCGTGGCCGGTTGGCTCGCCGGCAAGCTTGTGCGCGGCGCCGGCTACGGGTTAATCGGCGACATTATCATCGGCATCATCGGAGCATTTATCGCGAGCTGGCTGTTCCCACGCCTTGGGATCCAGCTCGGCACCGGGTGGTTGCGCGCTATCATCAACTCGACGATCGGCGCCGTGCTGTTGCTGGTGATCGTCCGGCTGGTGCGCGGCGGCGGGCGCTGGTAGCCGGCGGCGTCCCCACGGCGCCGGCGCGGTATCCCGATCGAACCATTAAACCTGCAGTAAGGTTGTCGCGCAAAAGCGCGCGGCTTTCAGGATCGATTCACGCCACGCGATCATCCTGGGCGGCGGTGGGACGCGTTGCCTCCACCAAACGCGGCCGTCAGGAGGTCGAGCTATGCGATCGGTCAATCTGCGTTCAGGCGTGTGGGAGCAGCCGGAGGATCGTGACCATCCGGCCGTGCTGATGATCATCGCGTTGTTCTGCGCCGCGATGTTCAGCCTGGTCTGCATCTACGGATAATTTCAATCCGCCGGCCCGAAACCCGACAGGGTGCGCCCGACGGCCGCGTGCCAGCCGGCCAGCCGGCGCTTGCGGTCGGCCTCGGGAAGCGTCGGTAGAAAGCGGCGCTCCAATTTCCACGCTTGCTCAAAGCCGCCCCGGTCCGGCCACGCACCGGCCTGCGCGCCCGCAAGCCACGCCGCTCCCAGCGCGGTCGTCTCCAGCGCCTTGGGCCGATCGACCGGCGCGCCGGCGAGATCGGACAGGCGCTGCATGGTCCAATCCGATGCCGCCATACCGCCGTCCACGCGCAGCACCGTGTCCCCTCCACCCGACCAGTCGTCGCGCATGGCTCCAAGCAGATCGCTGGTCTGAAAGCAAACCGCCTCAAGCGCGGCGCGGGTGAATTCGGCACGCCCGCTGTTGCGGGTAAGGCCGAAGATGGCGCCGCGCGCCCGCGCGTCCCACCACGGCGCGCCGAGCCCGGTGAACGCCGGCACGAGGTAGATCTCCTGGGCAGGATCGGCCGCGCGAGCCAGCGCGTCAGCTTCGTCGGCGCGTGCAATGATATGGAGTGCGTCACGCAGCCACTGGATCGCCGCGCCCGCGATGAAAATCGATCCTTCGAGCGCGTAAGTGACGCGCCCCGACAGGCGATACGCAACCGTCGTCAACAGCCGGTTCGCGGACGCAACGTGCGCGCCGCCGGTATTGAGCAGCGCGAAGCAACCGGTACCGTAGGTCGACTTCACCATTCCGGGGTGGAAGCAGGCCTGACCAACAACGGCCGCCTGTTGGTCGCCGGCAACGCCACGGATCGGGATGGCGGCACCAAACAGCGACGCCTCGGTGGTCCCGAAATCGGCCGCGCAGTCGCGCACCTCGGGCAGCAGCGCCCGCGGAACGTTGAACAGCTTCAAAAGATCCTCGTCCCAAACCTGCGCACGGATGTCGAACAGCTGCGTGCGCGACGCGTTGGTGGCATCCGTGGCGTGAACCCGGCCGCCGGTCAGGCGCCACAGCAGGAACGTATCGATGGTGCCGAGGGCGAGCTTACCGGCCTCCGCGCGTGCGCGTGCGCCGTGCACGTGATCGAGCAGCCAAGCCACCTTGGTGGCCGAGAAGTAGGGATCGATCAGGAGCCCGCTGCGCTCGCTGATCAGCGGCTCCACGCCATCGGCCAGCAGCTGGTTGCAAGCGTCTGCGGTGCGCCGGTCCTGCCACACGATCGCCCGGTGGATCGGCTGCCCGGTCGTGCGGTCCCAGATCGCGACGGTTTCGCGCTGGTTGGTTATTCCGATCGCGGCGAGGTCGCCCGCCGACAACCCGGCGCGCGCGAGCGCGTCCCTTACGACTGCGACGGTAGCATTCCAGATCTCCTCGAGATCATGTTCGACGAGGCCGGGAGCCGGAAAGTGCTGAGCGAGCTCCTGCTGGGCCGATCCGTGCACCTCGAACGCAACGTCGAACACGATCGCACGCGTGGACGTCGTCCCCTGATCGATCGCGAGCACATATCCGGGCACGGGCCTTCACCTTGACGTCGCCATTGCCCCAAATTCAGTCGGGCATCCGCAAAACAGGTTTGATCGTTGTTCCATTGGACGAATCCTGCGCCGCGCGATTGATGGCCGCGAGCGGGTAGAACGTAATCATGCGCTCAATCGGCATGCGACCCTGCTGCAGGAAGTCGACGAGCGTCGGAATGAACGTCTGCGGATGGCTCTCGCCCTGGATAACGCCGCGCACCACCCGACCGAATTGCAGAAACGGCATGTCGAACGAGGCCTCGGTTCCGGTCGGCGCGCTGCCGAGCAGCACACAGGTGCCCCCGGGCATCAACACGTCGATTGCCTCGCGCAGGACCAAAGGCTGAGCCGAGGTTTCGAGCGAGAAGCGCACGCCCTCGCCGGTGATGCGGCGGATTTCCTGTACAACGTCGGCGCGGTCGGCGCGATCGAGCACGTGGGTTGCACCGAGCTCGCGCGCCAGGGTCAGCCGATGCGCATGTAGGTCGATTGCGATGATCGGATCGCATCCTGCGATCTTCGCCGCCATCAGCCCCGACAAGCCGACGGCGCCGACGCCGAACACGGCGAACGCATCGCCTTGCCGCGGCTGCATGGTGTTGAGCACCGCGCCGGCCCCGGTTTGTCCACTGCACGCCAATGGCCCCAGCAGATCGAGCGGCGCATCCTTATCGACCTTCACGGCAAAACGCTCGTTGGCGATGGCGTGGGTCGCAAACGACGACTGCTGGAAGAAGGCGCCATACACCGGCTCGCCGTTCTGGCTCATCAGCGTCGACCCGTCCGGACGCGTGCCGCGCATCTTGAGGTCGAAGTTCTTCTGACAGTGCCATTCCATCGCTCGCCGGCAATTGGGACAGGTACCGCACCAGGGGAATGACATCACGACGTGGTCGCCAGGCGCGAACTTGGTCACGCGGTCGCCGACGGCGAGCACGATGCCGGCGCCTTCATGGCCGAACACGGCCGGCAACGGCGTATTGTAGTAGCCGTCGCGCCCGTGCTGGTCCGTCTGGCACATCCCGCTCGCGACCACCTTGACCAACAACTCGTCGGGGCGAGGATCGGTGAGCTCAACGGGCTCGATCGTGAACGGCCCGAATTTCTCGCGCGCCACCGCAGCGGTGATCCGCATCAGCTTGGTTCCTCAAACGGAAGCGCTGCGCCGTATCCGCTCACTTGGCGAACGGTTGCATGAGCTCTCCGTCCCGATATTCGGCGGGGTACACGATCACTTGCTTGTGGCCCGTCATGTATTGCTCGAGTCCGGGCCCTTGGATGCCTTGAAATTGAATCATCAGGGTACGCGCGCTCGCCCATTCGCCCAGGCTGTTGAACTTGATCTCGCCCACAATCGTGCTGAACGAATTACCGTGGATAAAGGCCGCAAGTTTATCGTCGTCGAGGCTTCCGGTTGCCGTGATGGCCTGTTGCAGCACCTGCATGGCCGCATAGGCGAACGGCGGTTGATAGAATCCGAGCGGATCAACGCCGGCATCCTTGGCCTGCCCCTGGTATTTCTTCAGAAACTCCTCAATGCCGGGGAAATTCATTTTCGGGCTGGGAACAAAGAAATGATAGTTCACGACCCGATTGAGCTTCTCCGATAGCTGAGTGATCAGCGACGCATATTGCATCCCGACCATTGCGCCGCCGAACAATTGCGCCTTCAGCCCGATTTCGCTCGCTGCCCGCACCATTCCGACCGAGTCGGGTGGGTAGGATGCAAGCAGGACGACGTCCGGGTTAGTAGCCTGGACGGCACGCACGATCGGCGTGAAATCGACCGTCGAAGGCGGATAACTCCTGTCATAGACGACCCGATTGCTTGGCATTCTCGCGCGCACCGATCAGCACGTTGTTGGCGAACTCGGCGTCGGCGCCGACCAGAGCGACAGTCTTCGGCGCCGGATTGAGCGTTTTGGCGACGGCAAAAAATGCGTTTGACAACACGCCCTTGGGATCGGGCCCAAACGGCGCGCTTTGAAAATATCTCGGGTATTTGAACTCTGCGTTCGAGCCAAGCGCAAGCAGCACCATGACGAGCTTCTTACGCTCCATGATCATGGGCATCGCGGCCACGATGAGATTGGTTGCCGCCCCCATCAGAACATCGACCTTGTCGACATCCATTAGCTTGGCGTAGATGCCGGGAACCGTGGCGGCGTTGGTCTGATCATCGTAGTAGACAAGTTTGACCGGGCGGCCGAGCAGGCCGCCTTTGGCATTGATCTCCTCGACCCAGATTTGCTTGGACAAAAGGTGAGCCTTGCCGGACGACGCGAGCCCGCCGGTGAGCGACACGCTGAAACCGATCTTGATCGGCTCCTGTGCGCACGCGCGCGCAACGCTCCATGTAAGCGCCAGCGCCACCAGTAAAGACGCCCGCAGCCATGCGGCCTTTTGGGTGATTGCAAGTGCGCGCATCAGGCCCTCCCGTCCGGATATTTTATCCGTCTGTTTTTGCCCGGGTCTCCGCCGTCCCCCGGAGATCGACAGCTTGCAGGAATCGCCAGCGCCTTACAAGTTGCCAGCCCTGCACGGACCGACGCGAGCCTACTCAGCCAGAATGTCTTCGATCCGCTTGCGGATCGCGCCTTGTTGGTCGGCGCCGGCATCCGGCGCAGGTCGCACGTCATAGGCGACGCGCGCGGGACGCCGGAGGACCACGATGCGGTCGCCGACTTGCAGCGCCTCGTTGATGGAATGCGTGATGAACACGCCGGTCTTGCGGTTCTGGCGCACCAGCGCGACGAACTCCTCGCGAAGGCGTTGTGCGGTGATCTCGTCGAGCGCCGAGAACGGCTCATCGCACAACAAGATATGCGCGTCGGTCGCGAACGCGCGCGCGATCGACACGCGTTGTCGCATACCGCCCGAGAGCGCGTGCGGATAATCACCCTCGTGGCCGGAAAGTCCCAGCCGGCTCAGCCACAGCTGCGCGATCTTACGGCGTTCCTCGCGCGGCACGTCGAGCATGTCGAGCCCGAGTTCGACATTCCCGATCGCGGTCCGCCACGGCAGCAGGCGATCGCTTTGGAATACGATCGCGATCTTGCCGCGCAGAGCGGCAAACGAGCGGAATGGGTCGAAGCCCTGCACCAGCACGCTTCCCTCGGTCGGCGCACCAAGCCCGGCGATCATATTGAAAATGGTTGACTTGCCGCAGCCGGTCTTACCCAGGATCGCCACCAGTTCGCCCGGTGCGATCGCGAGGCTGAGGTCGTCGACAGCGCGGAACGCCTCGGCGCTGTCCGCACGGCCGAAGGCCTTCGACACACGTTCGAGCACAATTTCCGGCGCGCCGGTCTGTCCGCTCACATGGATCGCTCCGAAAAGGCGCGATAGCGAAAAACGCGGGCCTCGATCAGCGCAATGATCTGCTGGGACACCAGGACGAAGAATACCAGTTGCAGCGTCCAGGCGAGCGCGCCCGCCATGTCGAACTGCTGCTGCTGCATCAGCAGCTCGTAGCCGACGCCGCCGGTGGCGCCCACCAGTTCAGCCACGACGACGACCCGCGACGCGTTGCCGAGATTGACCTTCCAGGCCGTCATGATGTCCGGGAGGATCGCCGGCAGCACCATGGCCCGGAACATCTTGGCGCGCGTCGGGCGGAACGAGAGCACCATCTCGAACAAGTCCTTCGACATGCCCCGCAGTGCGTCGAGCACCTGGAACGTGAACGCGGGCAGCGACGTCACCACCATGATGAAGAAGATGCGAAACTCAATGCCATGGAACCAGATGATCGCGAATACCACCCACGACAGCGCCGGCACGCCCTGGAAGAACGTGAGGATCGGCGCGAAGAAACGGTCGACCGCGCGCGAGCGCATCATCAGGATCGCAAGCGCGGCGCCGATCAGGAACGCGCCGGCGAGCCCCGCTAGAATCCGGCCGACGGTCGCCAGCACCTGCGCGAACTGCGGCCAGTCGGTGAAAATCTCGAGCGTGCGCCAGAATACGTCGAGGAGTGGCGGGAACAAATACTTCGGGAAGTAGACGGACGCGATCTGCCACAGCACCGCCAGTGCCACAAAAGGTGCAATGACCTCGGCCAAATGCCGCAGGCGGGGAGCGATGGCGGAGGCGGATGGACCGGGACCAACGGTCGTCATGCGCGGTGAGCCGAGACTGCGGTTGACCGTCGGCGGAACACGCTCAATCGAGTTCGACCCGATAGTATTTGGCGAACCGCATCAGCGGTTCATCCGACATTGCAAACAGAAGTGCATCGGACGTCGCAACATGCGCGAACCGCGTCCAGGTCGGAATTGCAAGCGTGTCACCCTTCCGCCAGGCCATCGGCGTGCCCTCGACAACGGTCTCACCGGCCCCTTCGACCACGACAAAGACGTGGTTTGCGGTCGAGCGCTGGCGGCGGGTCTTCTGCCCGGCGGCGAGCCGCTCCATGGTGAGCATCATGGTCGGCATCTGCGGCGCTTCGAGCGCAATGCGCGGTCCGTGCAGCCCTTCGGCGTCCGGCACAGCGGCGTCGAGCCGCTTTGCCATGGCGTCGCGGCTGAACCGGTAGGGCGACGCCGCGGCAACGCGGGCGACCTCTTGATATTTGTCCGGATGCTCCTCGTAGAACATCGGCTCGAGGGCGTGCACGGCCGGAACGTCGAGACCATCGAACCAATAAGCCGCGCGGTCGCCGTCGTGACCGTGGCCGTGCCAGCTCCAGCCGGGCGTGAGCACCACGTCGCCGGTTTCCATTGGCGTCTTCTCGCCATCGACCACCGAGTAGGCGCCCTTGGCATCGATGATGACGCGCAGCGCATGCGGGGAATGACGGTGCGTGGGCGCCTTCTCCCCCGGCAAGATCATCTGATAGGCACACGCAAACGTCGCCGTGGTCGCGAAGTTGTTGCCCGGGAACGGATTGCGCAGCACCAGGTTGCGGCGTTCGGCGAGTGTGACGTCGATAAGCCCGCCCGCGGCCTCAAGCGCATCATGAGTGGCCTGATAGGACCAGTGCGCCGGGACGAACTGCGAATGCGGCTCCGGCCAGAGGATCGGCCGCTCCCGCCGCAACCAACCCGGGGTGACATCGAGACGATCCGCTTCCGCGTAGAGCGCATCGAGGCTCGCGATCGCAGTGCCGGGTCGTGTCAGGATCGCAGCGTCTGCCATGGCGTCCTCCCGATGTGTCGCTTTTGGGTGCCGCATCATACGGCATGTCGGGCGCAAGGTAACGTCCGCGTTCGCCCGCTAATTCCCCTGATACACGCTGCTCGCCGCGGGATCGGCTGGCAAGAAGCCGGTCGAGCGGCCGGCCGTATAGACGCGCTCGATGTCCGAACGCACGTCGGCGGCCCAGCGGATGTTGAGACCAAGGCGATCGTTGGCCTTGATGAGACCGGCAATGGCCTGCTGGTCATCCGCCGATCCCTTGGGCGCAATCAGTTTCGCCGCCTCGTCGGGATGAGCGACGAGCCACGCGGCAGCCGCCTTGTAAGTCTCGAACAGTTTCGGCACCAGATCGCGATGCTGCTCGATCCAGGACAGATGCGCCGCCACCCCGAGGTAGGGGATAGTGCGGCTGCCGGCAAATGCCTGCCAGTATTTGCCAATCTCGAGATCGAGCGTGCGCAGGCTTGGCTTCTTGGACATCAGCGTCGTGTAGGCGGGCTCCCATAGCTGAACTGCGGCCGCGCGGTCGGCGAGCGCATAGCCGACGAGGCCGGGAGTCGCCGTGTTGACGACCGATACTTTCGCGAGATCGACGTCTTGCTGGCGCGCAAACCAGTCGAACATGATGTAGTTGGTGGTGCCGCGCGCGGCCGCCAAATCCTTGCCTTCGAGATCCTTCAGGCTTTTGACGTCCGGCCGCGCGGTCACGACCGCACCCCAGTAGTCGAACAGATTAAAAAGGTAGGCGACCTTGACGCCGCGCGCGTCGGCGAGCCCGACGGTCAGCACCGCCGCGCTGCCGCCGACCTGAAACTCGCCGGAATTGAACTGTGCCGCGTAAGCATCCGGCGTGCGCTCGGCGAAATCGATCGCAAGCCCGTAGGCCTCATCCAGCTTGAGTTGCTTGATCACCGGCTGCAGGAAGGCGCCAAGCGAGGGCGGACCAAACACGACGATGGAGATTTTCTCGAGCGCCTGAGCAGACGACCCCGCGCTCAGGCACGCGGCCACTGCAATTGCGCACCCTGCTACACGTACCCGATTCATAGGCCTTCCCCGCCCGCGCTGCGCGTTGCTTTGCTACTCCGGCCGGAACTTCGTCTCCGGCTTAAGCCCCTTGCGTTTTTGTCGCTCGCTGATGCGCCCGTTCTCGAGATAGCGGCCTTTGACCGCGCGCTCGGCGGCCATATCCCAGGCCGGCAACCAGTCGCCGAGCGAATAGCCGAACCATGGCGACTGCGGCCGCAGCGCCGGAAGGCCAAGCTCTTCCCAGATCTTGCGGGCTCGCTCCATGTAGGCTTGCTTGGGCAACGCGAGCGGCGGCATGTCGCCCTTCATGGTGGCGTCGATCAGCATCGTGGAATCTTCATCGCCGCCGTGTTCGCGCTTGGGCCCGTGACCTTGCCCGCGATGCGGCACCAGTTGGACGTCCTCAACCGGATTGCTGCGGTACGCGATCGCCCAGAACAATGCGTCGCTGTTGTCCGGGTGGATATCGTCATTGACGGCGACGCAGATCTTGCCGCAGTCGCCCTTGAAGAACGCCGCACCGTTGAGCGCGCGCCAGACCTCGGTACGGGGCATCCCTTTCTCCACCACGACCACGGTGAGCCGAAGCAGCCCGGTGAGCGGCTCGTGCAGCGATACCCGTTTGACGCCGCGAATGCCCAGCGTATCGCGCAGATGCGCAAGAAACAGCGGCTCGTAGGCGACCCGCTTGATCACGCTCGATTCGCTTGGCGCAACTTGGCTGATGTAGGACGGGACGATCGGCTGCTTGCGGTGGGTGATCGCCGTCACCCGCATCGGCATGTTGTACTCTTCGAGCGCGACGTGGCCGTGCGACTCGCCGAACGGCGCTTCCGGCTCGACATATTCGGTGTCGATCAAGCCCTCGATCACGATCTCGGCTTCCGCCGGCACCAGCAAATCGATGGTACGCGCGCGCACCACATTGATCGGCGCTCCCGCCAACCCGCCCGCGACCGTCAGTTCATCGACGCCGATCGGCAGCTTCTGCGGCCCCATGAACGCCACGTATGGCGGACAGCCGAGCACGATCGCGCACGGCATCGTCTTGTCGCCGCGCCGCTGGTGGGCAAGGTAGTGCTGATAGCCGCCGGCGCCGCCGACCCGCGTTGCCATGCGCACCACCAGCCGGTCGGGTGATTTCAGCGCAGCCCGATAGGTGCCCATGTTCTGGGTACCGGTTGCGGGATCGCGGGTGATCACATTAGTCGCGGTCAGCGTCGGCGCGCTATCGAAGCCCGGTGTCGAGATCGGGATTGGCAACCGATCAAGGCCGTTGCCTTCGCCCTTAAGCGCGTCGCCTTCGAGCACAACGTCGTGACAGGGCGCGTCGGACACGAGCCGCGGCGCGACAGGGTTCGCGATCGCGTGGTCCCATTTTGCGGCGATATTCTCGATCGAAGCATCCATGCCAATCGAGTAGATCGCGCGGTTGGCGGCGATCGCGCCGACCACGACCGGCATGTCGTAGGCGCGACCGCGGCCGTCACTCACTTTCGTGAACAGAAACGCCCTGCGGTCAGCCTCATCGAGACCTCCGACGAACTGCCAGCGCACCAGCGGATGCAATTCAGCGTCTTTGTCGATCGTGCGATCGATGGTGAGCAACAGGCCCTGCTCGCGCAGCGCATCGAGGTGCTCGTGCAGATCGCGATAGCCGCGCGGCGGCCGCGCAACCGGGCGCGCGCGCTTGACGTTTCTGGCTTCGCTTCTGGTCACTCGCCTCGCCTCCGTGCCTCGTCCTATGTGATGAACAGCTGCTCGGCCAGCCCGCCATTGATGGCAGCTACTTGTTCAGCTGAAAATCCCGCCGCGGCGACGACCTTCATGGGCGAGAGGTCCCCGATTGGAAACGGCGCATCGGAACCGAGCATGATCCGATCGGTACCCACGACCTCGGCCAGCAGGCGCAGGGCACGCACGTCGTGCACGAGCGTGTCGTAATAGAGTGCCGCAAGGCTCGCATCGGGATCCTTGAGCTTGTCGCGATCAACCTCGTAGTTGCGCCGCAGCCGGCCGATCACATAGGGCAGTGCAGCGCCGCCGATGCCGACGATGATCTTGGCGTTGCGATAGCGCAAAATGTGCCCCGAATAGATGATGCGGCTCACTGCAATCAGCGTGTCGGTGATGCGCCCGACCGCATTGGCCATGCCGTAATCGTGCACGCGGGCATCCCCGCTTTCGAACACCGGATGGATGAACAGTGCCGCACCGAGGTCGTCGGCGGCGCGCCAGAACGGATCGAGTGATGGATCATCGAGCACACCCCCGACACCTTTCGGCTGCGTTCCAATCATGGCGCCGCGAAAACCTGTGTCGTGCGCCGCGCGCAAAACCTGCGCCGCGCGCGCGCCGTCCTGCAGCGGCACCGTCGCCAGCGGGATCAGACGATGTTCGCTGCCAGCCTGCGCCTTGAGATGTTCGTTCGCCAGCCGCGACCAGCGCTCGCCTTCCGCTGCTGGAAGCTCGTAGCCGAACATATCGAGCCAGCCCCCGACCACCTGGCGATCAATGCCCTGCGCGTCCATCCAGGCGAGCCGGCCAGCAACATCGATCAGCGGTTTTGCAACCGGACGCGTCGGCTTGCCGCCGGCGAACGAGAACCCGACGCCCGCGGCGTCCTCAACAAGCCGCAGCGACGGAAACGAGGCGGCCTCCTTGCGCACCGCCTCGATGAGGCTCGCCGGCACCAGATGCGAATGGCAATCGATGATCATGCGGTTCCAGTCCCGATCCTATCCTTGCCGGATGCCCGCGCCGCCGCAACCGCGTCGCTGAGCTCCGAGATGCGGATCGGCAGTTTGGTAAACGCGAGGCCAAGCGGGGCGACCGCGTCGTTGACCGCACTCGCGACCGCCGCCGGCGCGCCGAGATAGCCGGATTCGCCGGACCCTTTTTGCCCGAGTACGGTGAATGGTGAGGGCGTGCAATGATGCACGATCTCGACGTCCGGCACTTCGTGGGCGGAGGGAAGCACGTAGTCCATGAAGCTTTGACTGATCATCTGACCCTGATCGTCATATATGAATTCCTCCAGCAGCGCGGCCCCGATGCCGTGAGCGATGCCGCCCAAGGTCATTCCCTTGACGATCGCCGGATTGATCACGGTGCCGCAGTCGTGCCCGATCACGTAGCGGCGGAACTGCGGCTTGCCGAGCTCGGGATCGATTGCGACCAGCACGAGATGAAGTTCGAACGAATGGCACGGATACATTTGTACCCGGCCGTCCTGGGTCGGCAGCGCGGTGCCGGTCGGCACCTGCATCACGTGGGTCACCTCGAGCCCAGGCTCGAAACCCGGTGGCAACAGATGAAAGTTGCGATGCGCGATGGTGACGAGTTCGCCCCAGTCGAGCCGGCGCGTACCGTTGCGTTCCGCCGCCGCGCCAGCCGCGTAGTCAATCGCCTGATCGGAACATCCAAACTGGTGCGCCGCGATCGCCATAAGCTTGCGCTTGAGCTTTTCGGCCGCATGAAACGCCGCCCCGCCGAGCATGATCGCCATGCGGCTTCCTACCGGCGAGTTGCCGGGCAGGCTTGCGAGCGAATCCGGGCGCACGATGCGGATGCGATCCGGCTCGATCTGCAGCACCTCGCCGATCACGGTTGCCGCCAGAGTCTCGTGTCCCTGCCCTGACGACGTGGTGTGGATCGTCGCGGCGACATGACCGAGCGCATCGACGTTGATACGGCACGATTCCATCCAGGTCGTGGTGGTGTTCTTCGGGTTGAGCAACGGCTCGAATGCCGAATTGCCGCCGCTCGGCTCCAGGCACGCGGCGATGCCGATGCCGGCGAGCCAGCCATCCTGGCGCAACCGGTCGCGCTCATGCGCGAGCTTCGGCCATTCCACGTGCGCCAAGACCTTGTCGAGGACGGTGTGGTAATCGCCCGAGTCGTAGCGGGTCCCGCTCGGGATCAAATACGGAAACTCGTCCTTGCGAATGAAGTTGCGTCGGCGCACCTCGATGCGATCGACGCCGACCGCCGCCGCAACCCGTTCGATCGCGGTCTCAATCGCATAGTTGGTCGGCGACTGGCCAAAACCGCGCACCGCCTCCTGGGCGGCCTTGTTGGTCGTCACCGAGATCGCACGGTATTCGACGCTCTTGATCCGGTAAGGCCCGACGATCGCGCCGATCGGCTTACCGAGCTGGAACGGCGCGCGTCCCGCGTAAGCACCGGCATTGTCGAGCGCCTGCATCCTCATCGCGTTGATGATACCGTCGTCCTCGAATGCCACCGCCACGTCGAAAATACGATCCGGACCGTGGGCGTCGCCGGCGCGCATATTTTCCAGCCGATCCTCGAGCAAGCGCACCGGGCGGGCGAGCCGGCGCGCCAGGTACCCCGCAAGCACGGTGTGCTTGATGCCGCGTTTGACCCCGTAGCTGCCGCCGACATCGACGTCGTAGTGAACGCGCACCGCATTTGCGGGCACACGCAACGCACGCGCGATCTGGTCAGCGTATTTCGGCATTTGAATCGACGCCCAGACGTCGAGCAGCTCGTTCCATGGGTCCCATGCCGCGACCACGCCAAAGGTCTCGACCGGAACCGTGGAGTTGCGCCCCCAGGTCACCCGGAACGACAACTGCCGCGGGCTCTGCGCGAAGTGCCGTTCGACCTCACCCCACACGAACGTGCGATCGAGCAAGATGTTCGATCCGTGGTCCGGATGTACCGCGGGGCTCTCGGGGCGCAGGGCCTGCTCGGGGTCAAGGACGAAAGGAAGCGGCTCGTAATCGACGGCAACGCGTTCGGCCGCGTCTTCGGCGAGCGCACGGGTTTCGGCGGCGACCGCCGCCACCCATTCGCCGTTGTAACGCACTTGGCCGACCGCCAGGGGAAACCGGCGCACGCGCGGCGTATCGAGCCCGTTCATCAATGGATCGGCGGCGGCCGCGAGTTCCGCGCCGGTGGCGACCGCGTGCACGCCCGGCATCGCCAGCGCCGAGGATGCATCGATGGACAGGATGCGCGCAGCGGCATGTTGCGAGGGCACCAGCGCGACGTGCAGCATGCCCGGAAGGTTGACGTCGGCGACAAAGTTTCCGCGCCCGGCCACGAAGCGCCGATCCTCGCGCACGCGCCGCGGCGTTGCGACAAATCGGAACGGCTGTGCGCTCATGCGCCCTCTCCCGGCGGCAGCGCGCGCGGCATATTCGATCCGGCCAGCCGCTTGGCGGCGAGCGCCACGGCTTCGACGATCTGGCCGTAGCCGGTACAGCGGCAGATGTTGGCCGATATGGCATTGACGATATCGGCGCGGGTCGGGTCCGGGATTCGCCGCAGGAGAGCCTCCGCAGTCAGGATCATTCCGGGCGTGCAGTAGCCGCATTGCAGGCCATGGGTCTCACAGAATGCATCCTGCACGATGCTGAGCTCGCCCGGCGCCGGCGCCACCGCCTCGATGGTGGTGATCGCGTAGCCGTCGGCCTGCACGGCGAACATCAGGCACGAGCGCACCGGCTCGCCATCGAGCAGCACCGTACAGGCCCCGCAAATACCGTGCTCGCAGCCGGCGTGCGTGCCGGTCAGTCCGAGATGATCGCGCAAGCAATCGAGCAGGGTAGTGCGCGGCTCGAGCTCGACGCTCACCGCCCTGCCGTTGACGTTGAGGTCGGCCTTCATGCGCGACCCTGCCGAACTTGTCCTGCCGCATCCCTGGCTTGCGCAATCGCACGCAGCGCCAACGCGTTAGCGGCTCGCCGGCGATAATCGGGCGAAGCATGGGTGTCGACCATGATTTCGACCGTGTCGATCGCAGCTGCAAGCGCTGCTCGAATATCGTCGTCGGTCAGTGTCGATCCGATCAGGTCTTCGACTGCGGCGTCGAGCCGAGTCGGGACGGGCGTCGCTCCCCCGATGCCGACGGCACATGCTAGGCAGCGCCCGTCGGCATCGAGCGACACCTGCGCGGCTGCGGCTGCCAGCGCGAAATCGCTTTGGCGCGTGCTGATTTCGTGGAACGCGACGCCGATGCGCTCGCCGACCCAGACCGGAAATCGAAGTGCAGTGAGGATGGCGCCTGTCGGAATCGCGGTCATCATCGGACCAAGAAAAAAATCATGCGCCGCGATCGCGCGCGTGCCGGCGGCGTCGCGTAGCAAAATTGTGCCAGCCAGCGTCACCAGCACCAGCGGGATTTCCGCAGCCGGATCGGCGTTCGCGACCGACCCTCCGACCGTACCGCGATTGCGGATCGGCGCGTGTCCAACGAACGGAAGCGCCTTGGCCAAGAGCGGCACGCGGCGTGCGACAATGTCACTGTACTCGGCCTCGGTCTGCCGCGTGGTCGCACCGATCACGACCGCGCGATCCTCTTCGCGAATGCCGGCGAGGCCGGCAATCCGCGCAATGTCGACCAGGCACGCCGGGCGCGCGAGCCGCATCGCGAGCATGGGAATCAGCGTCTGGCCGCCCGCGATGATCACGCTGTCCTCGCGGGCGAGCGCCGCACAGGCCTCGGCGATCGACTGCGGACGGACGTAATCGAACGGCACCGGCTTCATGCATGCCGCCTTGGCGCTTCGCCAGCCGCGCCCGCAACCGCCGTCAACATCGGATAAAGCCGCTGCGCGGTGCCCCCAAAGATCCAGCTCTGATCCTCATCACCGGCGAAGGAAAATGCATCCCGCGCCTTCGCCAGAATCTCCTTCAGGGTTCCGGCAGTCGCCGGAAAGTTCGAGCCGAACGCTAGCCTCGCCGCGCCAAACGCTCCCAGTAGCGTGCCGAGAAAGCTCCGCGGCGTTGCCTTGCCCCAGGTCTGGGGCGCGAAGTTCAACGGGGTAACCTTAAGAAAAACATTCGGATTGTCGGCAAAACCGAATAGGTCGGCGTCGGCGGCAAACGGGGGTCCATCGATCAGGTGGGGGCGGGCGCAGTGATCGAGAATGATTCTGACATTGGGAAACCGGTCCATCAGCGCCCGCAGCGCCGCGAAACCATCCGATGTCATCTGCATACAGACCGGAATGCCGGCCTCGCCCGCGAAGCTCCAGGCCGGAAAGGTGCGCGGATCGTCGAACCAGGTCGCCTGTCCGGGCATGGTGCTGCCGGTTGTAAAGAGACGCATTCCGCCGAAGCCGCGACCGAGCCAATGGCGCATCTTGTCGACGGCGTCGGCGGCCAGCACGTCGACGGAAAATACGCCGGTGAACCGTGCGGGGTGAGCCGCGATTGCCTCCGCCACATAGCCGTTATCGTGACCATAGGCGGTCGAAGCCTGCACGATTGCGGCCTTGTCGATGCCGGCCCGGTCCATTTCGCTGATCAGTTTTCCGAATGAAGCCGGCCGCTCTCGCGACCACGCGGATTGCACGCCGCCCAGCGGCGCTAACGGATGACGCCCCGGATCGGTGGAGATGACGTGCGGATGGATGTCAGCGATCATTGCCGTGCAAGGCCGCTCTTTTCAATCACGGCCGTCCACTTGGCAATGTCGGCTTTGGTGCGCTCATGCATCTCTTCCGGCGTCGACCCGCGCGCAACGACACCGACCTGGCGGGTCCTGGCCTGCACGTCCGGCTGCCGCAGCGCTTCATTGATCTCCCGGTTGAGCAGTTGAATGATCTCGGGGGGCGTGCCGGTCGGCGCGGAAAGTCCATTCCAACTCGTCACCTCGTAGTCCGCGAGCCCGCTTTCCATGACGGTCGGGACGTCAGGCAGCAGCGGAGCGCGCGCCGCACCGGCCGTCGCAATGACCGCGAGCTTGCGGTCAACGATCGGCCCCTGCAGGGCCGCGTAGTAGTCGAACAGGACGTCGACGTCGCCGCGCAGCACGCCCGACAGAAGTTCCGGCGTGGTGCGATAGATGACGACGCTTCCCGTAAGGCCGGTCACCATCTTGAACAACTGAACGGCGAGGTTCTGGGTGCTGCCGGGCGCGACCGTTCCAAAGTTGAAGTGCGCAGGATCGGCGCGCGCCGCGGAAACGACGTCCGTTACGGTTTTCAAGCGGGAACCTGCCCTGGTGGCGATCAGAATATCGAAGAACGTGGTGGTCGAGATCGGCGCGAAGTCGCGCAACGTGTCGTAGGGCAGCGCCTTGAACAGCGACGCACTGATCGCGTGATTGTTCCCGGTCATCGACAACGTATAGCCGTCGGGGGGAGCCGAAAGCCCCGCCTGGGCCGCGATGATTGCACCAGCGCCGGGACGGTTCTCGACGATGAACTGCTGGCCGAGGCGCTCACTAAGCTTGTGCGCCACGATCCGCATGGTGACGTCGGCAACCCCGCCCGGTCCATACGGAACGATGATGCGCACCGGCCGGTCCGGATAGCCCGATTGTGCCCAGGCCGGGTCGCGTGTGAGCACCCCGTCCATGCCGATAGCCGGCGCGGCCAGCGCGAGAGCCGCCAACCACGCCCTGGCCTTGGGGAAATTCGCCAGCTTAAGCACGCGCGTTCCGCTCCATTTCGGGGCGGATGGTAGCGCATTTCGGGGTGGCGAAGTCTCGCTAGTTGGGCCTCCCGTCTCGCTTCGCGTCACAACGAACGCGGCGCCGCGCGCGGCGCCGCGTTGAGCTGCGTGCGCTTACCAGCGCCGCCACCAGTAGTGATAGTGCCAGCGATGCCAGCGACGATAGCGCCACCAAACGGGCTGGGCGAGCTGTCCGGCCGACGCCGGTTGATCGATCGCAACGCCATTGGCCGGCATCGCGGACGCGCCGGACGCTGCAAGCCAGCCGAAGGCGAGAGCGGACAGGGCCGCGAGAATGACGGGTCTCATGTTTTGCTCCTCCGAGTCGCCCGATTCGATGCTAACTGCGCGTGATGAACCGTGCATGAACTGCCGGCGCGAGCCTCATTCACCGTGCAAGATCGGCACGCGTGTCCTGCTGCATCGCATCACCTAGCGTGGAAAATGCACGCGTGACGCGGCCCGGCTGATTGCCAACGCGAGTGCCGCCCGGTAGCGTGCAAGGTGCGACGAAAGCCGCAAGCCTGATGAACCGATCGACCGCCGAACGAGAGGTCCGATCATGCGAATGTGGTACGCGCTCAGTCTTGTCATCGCGACCGCGCTAGCGCTCGCGACCGGTGTTCGCCCCGCCATCGCCGTCGTGCTTTATCCCTGGTGCGTGCAATACGGCGGCATCGCGTCGAGCACCGTGAACTGCGGGTTCACAAGCTTCGCTCAATGCCGGGCTACCGCGTCAGGCAGTGGCGCCTGGTGCATCCCGAATCCGCAATATACGCCGTATCCGCCGTCGCCCCGGTACGCACCGCCGGTGCGGCGATAATGCCAGTTGAGGCGCGGAACCGTCCGCGCCACAAGCGAGTTAAGGTCTGAGCATCTCTGCACCGGAGGGGTGGCTTGCGTGGGTTTCGAACAGCCGTTCGCATAGCGGTCGTTATCTCGCTCTGGGATCTGACTGCCGGCTTGGCGCGCGCCGACGAGCCCGGACGGCAGTTATCGCAGGCAAGCGATCAACCCGCGGCAACGGGGACGCCCGCGCCTGCGCCAGCGGCCCCCGCGCCGCCTCCAGCCGCGGCACCGGCACCGCCCCCTGCCGCGACACCCGCTCCGGAGGCACCGGCGGCTGCGGCCGCCGGCACGCCCGCCACGGTGCTGGACGATCAGCAAGTCGTCGGCGTTCTGGGACGCAGCGTGCGCGGCCGCGAAGGCGAAGACATGGGGCGGATCGTGGACGTCATCGTCAACCGAGCCGGCCAGGTGCGTGCCGCCATCATCGACTTCGGCGGATTTCTCGGGGTCGGCAGCCGCAAAGTCGCCGTCGATTGGAGGGCGTTGCGCTTCGAACCAACAGGAAAGCCGGACCGCATTACGCTGGATTTGACCCGCAACAGCGTCCGTCTGGCGCCCGAATACAAGGAGGGCTCGCCGGTCGTGGTGCTTGGCACGCCCGAGGCGAGCCAGCCGACGAACGGTAGCGCGTCGAAGGATGCCCCCAAGTAGAAACGAGCGCGCGTCCGCTCGTCGCCGACACGGGTTCGTCGATCTCCATGATCATGACGTGCCACGCGAGGTCGACGCTCGCATGTCGCACAAGGTGTCATTGCCAGCGGTCATCGAACGGCCGGCCGTCCCGTCGCGCGCCAGTCTGCGCGGCCTCGATTGGTTCGCGTTCTCGATCGCCAATGTGCAGACCGGGTTCGGCCCGTTTATCGCGATCTATCTCACAGCGCAGAAGTGGACCCAGGTCGACATCGGGCTGCTGCTGACCGTCGGCAGTCTGGTGTCGTTGGTCGGACAGATCCCGGGCGGCGCCCTCGTCGATGCGGCACGCTCCGAGCGGCGCGTTGCCATGGTCGCGGTCGCCGTCATCGCGTTCAGCGCGCTGGTCTTGGCGCTGTGGCCGATTCTCGCAAGCGTCCTCGTCGCGCAGATCCTGCACGCAGCGGCGAGTTGCGTGCTCGGCCCCGCGATCGGCGCGATCTCCCTCGGCCTTGTCGGCCATTACGCGATCGCGAACCGCCTCGGACGCAATGCCTGCTTCGCGTCGATCGGAAACGGCCTCTCGGCAGCAGCGATGGGTGCGATCGGTTACTTCATTTCGAACCAGGCCGTGTTCTTCTTCACCGCGGCCTTGTGCGTGCCGACCCTGATCGCGCTGTCCTACATCAAGGATGACGAGGTCGATGCGACCCGCGCGCACGGCGGCGTTCCCGACAAGAGCCACGGCGAACTGGCATCCGAATGGGCCTTCGTTCGCAGCATCGCCGGCAATAAGGCGCTGATGATCTTCGCCGCGTCCGTCGTGCTGTTCCAACTCGCCAACACCGCGATGTTGCCGCTGATCGGCAGCACAGTGACGATGCGATCAAGCCAATGGGCTACCGTCCTGGTCGCCGCCTGCATCGTGGCCCCGCAGTTGTTGGTCGCGATCGCCTCGCCATGGGTCGGCGACAAGGCCCAACGTTGGGGACGTCGGCCGCTGCTGTTGCTTGGATTTGCGGCGCTGCCGATCCGCGGCATCCTGGTGGCCACAACCGCCGATCCCTATTTGCTGGTCGCAGTGCAGTCACTCGACGGCATTTCCGCCGCTGTGCTCGGCGTCCTCGTCCCCCTGGTGATTGCCGATACGACCAGAGGCACCGGACATTTCAACCTGGCGCAAGGCGTCGTCGGCGCCGCCGTCGGAATCGGCGCCTCCTTCAGCACAACGCTGGCTGGATATCTGACCGATCAGCTCGGCCCCTCGGTCGCGTTTCTGGGTCTGGCGAGCGTTGGGTCGCTCGGGCTCATTCTCGTCTACCTGCTCATGCCCGAAACTCGGCCCGAGAAGGGATAGAAGAAAAAAAGCCCGATCCGAACGACTTAACTTTTCGCCAACCGCAGGCGCGGGGCGGCCTCGGCAAGCTGGCGGTAGACCGCTAGATATTCGTTGGCCATGCGCCGGGCGGTGAACCGTTCATCGAACCGCGCCCGCACGCGCTCGCGCGGCAATGTTGCGAGCTGGCCGATTGCGCCGACCGCGCTTGTCTCATCCTCCACGATAAAACCCGTCAGCCCATCCTCGACGATCTCCGGCACCGAGCCCCGGTTGAAGGCGATCACGGGCGTGCCGCAAGCCATGGCCTCGATCATCACCAGGCCGAACGGCTCCGGCCAGTCGATCGGAACCAGCAGCGCAACGGCGCCGCTCAGAAACTCCGGTTTCCGGGCATCATCGATCTCACCAAGATACTCGACGAACGGCAGGCTCATCAGCGGGCGGATCTGTTCCTCGAAATAGTCACGATCAACCTTGTCGATCTTGGCGGCGATCTTGATCGGCAGCCCGCACCGCTCGGCGATCCGGATCGCGCGGTCGACCGATTTCTCCGGCGAGATGCGACCCAGGAATGCGAGATACTCGGGCCGCACCGGCTGCGGCGTGAGCAGGTCGGCGGGCAGGCCGTGGTAGACAGTTTTGACCCAGTGGGCCTGCGGAACCGGCCGGCGCTGGGAGTTTGAGATCGATATTACCGGCATCGACGAAAACGTCGTGAACACCGGCTGATGCTCGGGCAGGTCGAGGCGGCCATGCAGGGTCGTGATGAAGGGGGTCGACTGCCGCGAAAACAACGAAAACGGGTAATAGTCCAGGTGGAAATGGAGGACGTCGAAATGGTCGGATCGGCGCCGGACCTGCTCCAGCATCGCCATGTGCAATCCCATCGGATCCCGCACCGAACTGTCGAGGCGAAGCGCCCGCGGCCAGATCGCTTCGAGGCGAGCGGAGGTGTGGGAATCGCCGCTGGCGAACAGGGTCACGTCGTGCCCGAGGGTGACGAGTTCCTCGGTCAGCCACGAAATAACCCGCTCAGTACCACCGTACAGCTTCGGGGGTACGGCCTCGGTCAGCGGCGATATCTGCGCGATACGCATGCATACTCCTGGTGCAGGTCCCCCAGCCCGGCCGAGCTTAGGGCACGAAAAATGCTTGAGTCCGATGCAGGACGGTCCGTCACGTAACTAATGAAACGGGAACTCGTTCCTTGAAACCGATTGCGAGATCGCGCGTTGGGACTAATGGGGCGTCTCGAAATCGACGAAGCACTGATTACATCCGTTGGGTACAGCATGGGGTAGGTGTTGGGATGGAAGATGTTGGGTTGGATGATCTCTGCCGCTTCGCAACGCGTCCGCTGGCATTTATTGCACGTTATTTGCGCAGGCGGCTAGTCGCACATACCGTCATCGTAACCGCCGTGCTGGCGGCGGTGGGCTGTTCAGTCACCACCCAGTATGGCGTCAAGACGCTGGTCGACGCGCTCGCGAACCCGGTGCATGGCGGCAGCCTTGTGTGGTTTGCCTTCATTTTGCTGGTTTCGCTGATCGCAGCCGACAACCTGTTGTGGCGGGTCGCGAGCTGGATCGCAAATGATGCGTTCGTCAAGGTGACCGGCGACCTACGTTCCGACCTGTTTCGTCACCTGACTGGGCACGCGCCGAGCTATTTCCAGGACCGGCTGCCCGGCATGCTGACGAGCCGTGTCACCGCCACGTCGAACGCTATTTTCACCATTGAGAACATGTTCGTCTGGAACGTGCTGCCGCCCTGCGTGGCGACGCTCGGCGCCATCGTCCTGCTGCTCTCGGTCAGCGTACCGATGGCGGTGACGCTGGGATTGATCGCCGGCGTGCTGGTGGTGGCCATGTTTCACTTCGCGGCGGCGGGCAAGCCCCTGCACCATGATTTTGCCGACAAGGCTTCCACCGTCGACGGCGAGATGGTCGACGTGATCGGCAATCTGCCGATGGTGCGGGCTTTTTGCGGGATCCGGCGCGAGCATTCCCGGTTCGACCAGGCGGTCGACCGCGAAATGGCGTCGCGACGGCGCAGCCTGTTTTATCTCGAGAAGCTACGGCTGACCCATGCGCTGATCACGATTACACTGACCATCTGCCTGCTGGCCTGGGCGATCGTGCTGTGGCAGCGCGGCGCGGCCTCCGCTGGCGAGGTCATTCTGGTATGCACTCTCGGAATGTCCGTCCTGCACGCCACCCGCGACCTGGCCGTGGCGCTGGTCGACGTCACCCAGCATTTCGCGCGCCTGTCGGAAGCGCTCCTGACCTTGCTACTGCCGCACGAACTGCGCGACCACCCGGAAGCGGTGCCGCTACAGCGCCGCGGCGCACGGGTCGTGTTCCAGGATGTCACCTTTGCCTATCGCGAAGGGCATACCGTATTCGAAAACTTCAGTCTCGAGCTTGAGCCAGATCAGCGCGTCGGCCTTGTTGGCCCGTCAGGCGGCGGCAAGTCCACCCTGTTTACGCTGCTGCAGCGCTTCTATGACGTGCAAGAGGGCCGCATCGTGATCGACGGCCAGGATATCTCCATGGTCACGCAGGACAGCCTGCGCGCCGCGATTTCCGTCGTGCCGCAGGACACCTCGCTGTTCCAGCGCAGCGTCATGGAGAACATCCGCTACGGCCGTCCCGACGCGACCGACGAGGAGGTGCTCCAGGCCGCGGTGGCGGCACGTTGCGAATTCATCGAAGCGCTGCCCGAAGGCTTTGCTACCAAAGTCGGCGATCGTGGGCTGCGCTTGTCGGGCGGGCAGCGGCAGCGGATTGCGATCGCGCGCGGCTTCCTGAAAAAGGCCCCGATCCTGCTGCTGGACGAGGCAACCTCCGCGCTCGACAGCGAATCCGAGGAGGCGATCCGCGAGGCCCTGGAGCGATTGATGCGCGGCCGCACCGTGCTGGCGATCGCGCATCGGCTCTCGACCTTGCGCAGCTTCGATCGCATCGTTGTCCTGCAGGCCGGCCGCATTGTTCAGGACGGCCCTCCGGACGCACTGATTCGGCGCGAGGGCATCTACCGCGAGCTGGTGATGCGGGAAATGAGCAGGCTCGGCAAGCAGGCGGCCTGACGGCGCGGCGCTGTTCGCGCCGGCGTTTTTGATACAATCAACGGCGAGCGCGAATCAGATAACGAGCGCGGAAGGATATTTCGTTGCCCCAGGCTGCCGGGCGATCATTGACAAGAGCCATACCTCAGGCGGCGCCCGAGCCGGCCCCGTCTGAGGTTTCATTCTATATCCCGGAAGGGCACCTGCCCTCGCGGCCGCGCCATACGATCAAGCATGGCGACAGCTTTCTGGTCATGGATAGCCACGGCGACATCGGCGCCTCCACCGGCGGCGCCGATGGATTTTTTCATAACGACACCCGCTTCGTCTCGCTGCTCGAGTTGCGCTTCAACGGCGAGACTCCATTGCTCCTGGGCAGCAATGTGCGCGACGACAATTCGGCGCTTGGGGCCGATCTCACGAACCCCGACATCTATCTCGGCGGCCGGATCGTCCTGCAGAAAGACGCGGTGCACATGGTGCGCACCACCTATGTGCACCACAACACGGCCTATCAGCGCCTAGCGATCAAGAACTACAGCGATCGACCGGTCGGATTCGAGCTGTCGTTTCGCTTTGCCAGCGACTTTGCCGACATTTTCGAGGTCCGCGGATTGTCCCGGCCGCGCCGCGGCATCGCGCATCCGCCGTTGACTGGGGCGGATACGGTGCTGCTGAAATATGAAGGTCTCGACCGCGTCGTCCGCGGCACCAAGATCATGTTCGATCCGCCCCCGACCACGCTGGAGCAGGACGAGGCACACTATCAGCTGACGCTCGCGCCCAATCAGGTCACGGCGATCTTTCTGGCGATGGCGTGCGACCCGGACGACCCCCGCACACCGAACTTCTTCAAGAGCATGCTTGCGGCCCGGCGCGAGACGCGCGCCGCAACCGGGAATTCTGCGACCGTGGAGACCTCAAACGCGATCTTCAACGAGGTCCTGTGCAGGTCGATGGCCGACCTCGATATGCTGCTGACGGTGACCCCGGACGGCCGCTACCCGTTTGCTGGCATCCCTTGGTATTCGACGACATTCGGGCGCGACGGATTGATAACGGCGCAAGAGGTTCTGTGGCTCAACCCGGAGGTCGCGCGTGGCGTGCTCAAGCGGCTTGCGCGCTACCAGGCCTCAACGACCGATTGGGAGGCGGACGCGGAGCCGGGCAAGATCTTGCACGAAATGCGCGGCGGCGAGATGGCCGCGTTGCGCGAAGTTCCGTTCGGCCTCTATTACGGCAGCATTGATTCCACGCCGCTGTTTGTCATGCTGGCCGGCCTCTACGTGGAACGCACCGGGGATCTGGAAACGCTCCAGGCGCTCTGGCCCGCGATCAATGCTGCGCTGGCGTGGATCGACGGCCCCGCGGACCCGGATGGCGACGGCTTCCTGGAATACGAACGCGCAAGCGAGGACGGCCTCGTCAATCAGGGGTGGAAGGATTCCTTCGATTCCGTTTTCCATGCCGACGGCTCCACCGCGCCGCCGCCGATCGCGCTCGCAGAAGTGCAGGGCTACGTCTACGCCGCCAAACGTTTGGCCGCCCGCTGCGCCGATCTGCTCGGCGACCGGGTCAGAGCCAACGCGCTCGATGCCCAGGCGGCGAAGCTGGCCGAGCGTTTCGAAGCGGCATTCTGGTGTCCGGAGATTGACAACTACGCGTTGGCGCTCGATCGCGACAAGAAACCCTGCCGCGTCCGCGCATCGAACGCGGGGCAGCTTCTGTTCACCGGCATCATTAAGCCGGAGCGCGCCGCGATCGTTGTTGATCAGTTGCTGCGGCCGGATTTCTTTTCGGGCTGGGGCATTCGCACAATCGCGGCGGGCGAAGCCCGCTACAATCCGATGTCGTATCACAACGGTTCGATTTGGCCGCATGACAACGCGCTGATCGCGCTCGGCTTCGCGCGCTATGGCTACAAGCGGGCGGCCGGCAAGGTGCTGCAAGCCATATTCGACGTTGCGAGCTACATGGACCTGCGCCGGCTGCCGGAGCTCTATTGCGGATTTCAGCGGCGGCGCGGTCGCGGCCCGACCCTCTATCCGGTCGCCTGTGCGCCGCAGGCTTGGGCCGCGGGGGCGCCATTCCTCCTGCTGCAGGCCACGCTCGGACTGACATTCGATCCGGTCAGGCGTGAAATCTGCCTGCACAACCCGTATCTGCCGCCGTTTTTGGACCACGTCCTGCTGCGTAATGCGCGATTGTGCGACGCGAGTGTCGACCTGATGGTTCATCGCGACGGCGACGCGGTCTCGGTCGAGGTCGTCCGCACCGAAGGCGCAATCCGGGTTTTGGTCGTTTATGACGATGCGGCCGGTGAACCGGGACGCTAGGTTTGCGACGCTACGGTCGCCGGCCAGACCGTCACCTGCCGACTAGACTGTCACCTGACTGAACTCGCGCTCCATCTCGGCAACATCGGTCCTGGTTGGAAGGCCCACTTCGTTGCCGAGGCGCTGCACCTTGTAGGCGGCCGCCGCGCGCGCGAACTGGAAATGTTCTACCCACTTCTTCTGCGGATCGGCCAGATAGGAATACACGTAGGCGCCGTGAAACACGTCGCCGGCCCCGCTGGTGTCGACGATCCGGCGCGCAGGGATCGGTAACGCCGGAAGCGTGCTCCGGCGCCCGCGCTCGTCGTACCAGCGCAGGCCGCGCTCGCCATGCGTCACACCGCCGATGCGGCAGCCGCGCTCAGCCAGATAGTCGAGCGTCTGTTCGGTCGTCATTTTCAGCTGCTGGCAGAACCGCTCCGACACAATGGCGACGTCGATGAAGCCCAGCAGCTCATGGGTATTGATGCGGACGCCGCCGCCGTCGAGCGAGGTGAGAATGCCGGCATCGCGGCAGGCGCGCGCGTAGTGGAGGGCGGCGTCCGGCTGGTGACCATCGATGTGGAGCGCCCGACATCCGGTGAGGTCGAGGATGGAAAATGGGTGCAGATATTTGTCGTCGCGCGCACGCAGGATCGCACGCTCGCCGGCATGCGGCATCACGAACGAGAGCGATGAGCGCCGCACCTTGCGAATGTGCAGCTCGACCTCGTACTTGCGCGCCATGTCCCAGAACATCCGGCCGAGCCAGTCGTCCGCGCCGGTCGCGATCAAATCGGGCTTGATGCCGAGTTTCGCGCAGCAGAACGCGGCGGTCACCGCGTTGCCGCCGAAGGAAACTGCATATTCCGACGCAACCCCCTTCTCGTCGCCCACCGGAACGTGTCCGGTCACGATCGTCACGTCGATATAGGTATGTCCGATGAACAGGGCATGCATCAGCAACACTCCAGCCGCTTGAAATGGCGATGTGACGCGTATTCGGGCGCTTTTCGAACCAAGATTAATCCCCGTTCAATGCCGGTTGGCCGTAGGCCCCACTGGTCACGCTCGGCGTATTATCGCAAGGTTCTGCAACCCGCCGCGGAATGGGAACCGCCCATGCCCATGTTGTGTTCCAAAAACTCATCGAATCGCAGCGCAGCACGTTGTAGTGTGTCTTGCCCACAATCGGACGGCATGGAACCATCAAATTGTGGCCGCGTTATAGGGAGTTGGCGGGCTAATTTATGTCACGCGCGGATGGGCTAGCGACATGCAGGCAAGCAGTACCGGCGTGGCAGCTCCGATGCTCATTCCAGACCTGCGCGAATGGGCGATCCTGCTCGACGTAGATGGGACGATCGTCGACCTGGCGCCGACGCCGGCGGACATTCACGTCCCTGCTTCGCTGCTCGAGACCCTGCGCCTGCTGAGCGAAAGGACTATGGGCGCCACCGCATTGGTCAGCGGTCGCACGCTTCGTGATCTTGATCAAATCTTTGCGCCATTGCGGCTCGCCGTCATTGGCGGCCATGGTGCGGAGTTGCGTCTTGCGGCGGGCGCGCCGGCGCGGCGCGAGTCCGTCGGAGGCGTCGATCCGGCCGTCAAGCGCGCACTCTCCACCATCGCTCACGAGAGCTCGGGAATACTGTTCGAGGACAAGGGATATTCGCTCGCCTTGCACTATCGGCTCGTTCCCGAGCGGGGGCGGTTCCTGCGTGCCGCGGTTGCCGCGATCTGCGCCCAGGTGCCCGCGCAGGAACTCGAAATATTGGACGGCGCGTGTGTGATCGAGATCAAGCACAAAGGCTACAACAAGGGCAGCGCCGTGCTTGAACTGTTGACGCATGCACCGTTCGCCGGACGGCGTCCGGTCTTCATCGGCGACGATACCACCGACCGCACCGCGTTCGCGGTCATGCCTCAGTTCGCTGGACTTGCGATTTCGGTGCGCAGCCGTGCCCCCGGTGTCGACTTTCATTTCGAGACCCCGCATCAGGTGCGTGCCTGGCTCGAGCGCTTGGCCACTGCGAATGAAAGCGCAACGGTATGAACCAACACAGCCTCGACACTCGTGCGGTCGACGACCGTGGTCGCGACGACCAAAGCCACAGCCTCGAACGCCATGGTCTCAACTTGGCGATCGTCGGCAACGGCCGCACCGCCGCACTGGTCGACCCGCAGGCACGCATCGTCTGGTGGTGTTACCCACGCTACGACGGCGATCCCGTGTTCTGTCGCCTGCTGGCCGGCAAGGAGGAAAAGGGCTTCGCCGACGTCGTGCTCGACGACATCGTCGACTATCAATGCGAATACCTGCGAAACAGCGCAATTGTTAGCACGACCTTGACCGATCGCCGCGGCGGCGCCGTTCGGATCACCGACTTCGCGCCACGTTTCCGGCACTACGAGCGCATCTTCCGTCCACCGCAACTGATCCGCATCATCGAGCCGATCGCCGGCGTCCCGCGTGTCACCATTCGGGTGCGGCCTATGCATAATTACGGCGAGCATGCCGGACAGCACGCAGCTAGCAGCAACCACATCCGCTATCAGGGCGACGATCAGGTGATCCGTCTCACGACCGACGCGCCGCTGTCGATGATCGAGCGCGAGTCGCCGTTCATCCTGAACCGGCCGCTGCATCTCGTGTTTGGCCCGGACGAGCCGTTCACCGGCAATCTGCAGACGACCTGCCGCGAATTTTGTGATCGTACGCGCGACTACTGGATGGGCTGGGTCCGCGGACTTTCGATCTCATGCGACTGGCAAGACGCCATCATCCGCGCCGCAATCACGCTCAAGCTCAGCACGTTCGAAGAAACCGGCGGTATCATCGCGGCGCTCACCACGTCGATTCCGGAGGCGCCGGGATCGGGGCGCACCTGGGACTACCGCTTCTGCTGGGTGCGGGACGCCTATTTCGTGGTGAAGGCGCTGAACCGGATCGGCGCGACCCAGACCATGGAGGAGTTCATCTCCTACACGCTCGGCATTGCCGCCAATCGCGATGACGCCTTGCGGCCGGTGTACTCGGTGGTGCCGACCGACCCAATGGACGAGCGTATTGCGCCTCACCTCGCCGGCTACCAGGGCGACGGCCCGGTGCGGATTGGCAACGCGGCCGTCCAGCAGGTCCAGCACGACACCTATGGCAGCATAATTCTCGCGGCGCTGCCGATGTTCTTCGATCTTCGTCTTCCCAATCCGGCCGAAACGAGCCTGTTTCACCTGCTCGAGTCGCTTGGCGTCAAAGCCGCCAGACTCGCCCTCGAACCCGATGCCGGTATTTGGGAGCATCGCCAGCGCCGACAGGTCCATACCCACTCGGCCGCCATGTGCTGGGCCGGATGCCACCGGCTCGCGGCCATCGCCCGCCATCTTGGTCTGCACGATCGCGCCAAGTTTTGGCATGATATTGCCGACCCGATCCGCAAGGACCTGCTTGAACGCGCCTGGAACCCCGCTCGGGGTGCGTTTACGGCCGCGTTTGGTTCCGATGATCTTGACGCCAGTGTTCTTTTGTTGCCCGATCTAGGTATCATCGACGTCGACGACGACCGTTTTGTAGGCACGGTCAAGGCGATAGAGCGCGAACTTTTGCGTGAGAAGAGCGTTATGCGCTACGTGAGTTCCGATGATTTTGGGCTGCCTACGACAGCTTTCCTGACATGTCGCTTCTGGCTCGCCGATGTATGGTTGTCGCTCGGTCGCCGCGAGGAGGCACATGATTTGTTCATTGATGCGTTGAAGCTGCGCAATCGCTTCGGCCTGTTGTCCGAGGACATCGATCCGAAGACGGGCGCGCTGTGGGGCAATTTTCCGCAGACCTACTCGATGGCGGGGCTGATCCTGACTGGCATGCGGCTATCGAGAAGCTGGGAGGACCGATATTGGGGCGATTGATTATCGTTTCCAATCGGGTGGCGCTTCCGACCCGCCAGGGTGGCACGCAGGCGGGAGGATTGGCCGTTGCCATGCGGGCCGTTTTGCGCCGGCAGTCGGGCATCTGGTTTGGCTGGAGCGGAAGCGTCGCACCGGATGCCCCCGGCCCGGCGCGCGAAGTCCATCACGGCGGCCTGAGCTACGTGGTCACCGATCTCCTGCAAGAGGACTACGATGAATACTACAACGGCTTCGCCAACCGGGTCCTGTGGCCGATCCTGCACTATCGGCTCGACCTCGCGGAGTTCTCGCGTCGCGATCTCACCGGCTACATGCGCGTCAACGAGCATTTCGCCAGCGAACTGCACAAGTTCATCAAGCCCGACGATCTGATCTGGGTTCATGACTATCACCTGAT
>Ga0066388_100000089_pt1 | contig 29075 bp, 25 predicted proteins | sample PanSoiMetaGPlot6_FD_64539 | JGI IMG/M metagenome (GOLD analysis project Ga0066388, IMG submission 64539) | Tropical forest soil microbial communities from Panama analyzed to predict greenhouse gas emissions - Panama Soil - Plot 6 (Hybrid Assembly) | ecosystem: Environmental > Terrestrial >...
ATCGAACGCGCTGGTCGCCGCAGATACGGTCGCGTACACCAGGGCTTCCAGCCCGGTGCCGAAGTCACCACACGGCCGGGCGAGCCAGGCCGGGTCCGCCGCGACGCTGGCGCCGAGCTCGCCGAGCGTGCCGCCCGAGACCGGGAGGCGCTCCTGCAGGTGGGCGCAGAGGGCCTCTTCTCGCCGTCGCACGCCGTCACCGGGGGGACCGGCGACGCATTCGACCTTGTGCATCAGGACGCCGTGTATCTCGCGGTAGAGCTGGACGGTCGCCCCGATGCCTGCCCGCCGCTCACGGAGCGCCTCGGCGAGGTCGTTCAGTGCCCCGACCCGCGTCGAGGCCGCCGGCGGGACCTCCCGCCCGCCCGGAACGAGGTTGTACGTCCGCCGCGTCCGTTCGAGCAGGTACGCGATGTGGTCGACCGTCAGCTGCGTCCCGTTCGCCTCCTCGATCCGCGCATACCCGGCCGACCGCACGAGCAACGCGAGGCATACGACCATCACGGCGTCGTTGTCCGACCACAGGTCCAGGGGAATCCCCTGTAGACGGCTCAGCGCGCAGTCCGGGTGACCCGGCCACAGCGTCTTTCCGGTCAGCGTGTTCCGGTCGCGGAAGTTCGTGTACTGCTTGCCCTCCTGGTAGAGAACGAAGGGAGCGGTCCGGAGCGCGGCGTCCTTCAACTGCTCGAGCAGGTCGTCCCGGCCCTGCGCGCCCGCCGCGGCCAGCCACGCGCGGCAGTCGGCGACCGCACGCGAGAACCGGGCGTTGGCACGGCTCACAGCGACTCGGTAGCCCGACAGTGCCCGGGCTGACCACGGGACGCGCAGCACGCCGTCGACGAGGTCCACCTCGCACGCGAGAGGACCCTGGGACGGGACGCGAACCGCGACGCGCCCACTGGTGGACAGCCCGATCTCGCCAAGGAACGCAGGCGCCTCGCCCGTGCTGGAGGCGGGACGGCCACCCTGCCCGTCCCCCCACCGGTCGTCCTGCCACCAGTCGTTCTCCCGCCAGGACAGGCCACACAGGACCTTCAGCGCGGCCTCCTCGGCGCTGCCGAGAGCCCGCAGCTGAACGTCGGCGGGAACGTGGCCTGCGAGGGTGAGCAGCGCGCCGACCGCCGCAGCCGGGTCCGGGGCCGCGGTCGCCTCCCGCCAGGCCCGCACGAGCAGTCCGGGAAATCCCGCATCCTCGTCGAGAACATAGTCCGGCTTCTGGGCGGCTCCGGCCGGCGTGCCGAGACGGCTGGGACGGCGGCTGGCCCGCGCCTTGGCCAGCGCGGCACGCCGAGACATGCCCTCCCGCCCAGTCGGCACCGTCATGACGCGCCCTCGGCCGTCAGCTCGACGTGGTTCCACAAGTCATTGTCGGTCTCGATCCATTCCTCGTCGACGTAGATGCAGTCGACGGGACACACGAGCACGCACACCGGACAGCCCGAGCACAGCTCGGGAACGATCACGACGTCGAGGCCGAGGTCGAATATCGCGCCGAACTCCGGCGGGCAGTTGCGGACACAGGTGTCACACGTAATGCATTCCGACGACTCGATACGACGCGGCGGCTTCTTCCAGGCTTCGTTACGAGATCGCGCGGCGATCCGGCCGGACCGCCCAGCCTTGGCCTCAGGAAGAGTTCCTTTTGTCCAGGGCATCCGTCCTCCCCAAGCTGTATGCCGTCTGTCGAGGAGACCTCCCGCCAGAATCACATAGCGGGGGAGCCGAAACAACGCTACCGTGCCGAGTTCTCAGTATGCGTCGAAATACTCGCGCTGCTCCCACTCCGTGGTCTCACCGCCGGAGGGCTGCGCGTCGGCACACCATGCCTCGAACCGCGACAGCTCACTCTTCTTGAGCTTGGCCAGACACGACGCGAGCGGCTCGCCCAGCAGCTCTTCGACGTGGCTGCCGCCGAACGCCCCCACGGCCTCGCGGAGAGACTGCGGCAGCGTCTCCGACAAGCCGTCAGGTGTCGCGTCGGGTGTCCCGTCAGGGGTCGCGGCGAACCCTGCGGCCAGCCCGGTGCCGCGCCGGGCGGGCTGGCCCGAGCGGAGGTCGCTTATGAGCCCGTCCAGCCCAGCGAACAGCTGCGAGGCGATCGCGAGGTACGGGTTGGCGCAGGGTTCGCCGACCCGGTTCTCGAGGTGCGTCGAGCCCTCGCCGCCGAGCACCCGGATCATCGCGCTGCGGTCCTCGAAGCTCCAGCCGATGCGCGTCGGTGAGAGGGTGAACCGCGGGTCGAGGCGCCGGTAACCGTTGACCGTCGGGACCGACAGTAGGCAGAAGTCACGGGCCCGAGCGAGCACGCCCAGCAGGTAGCTCATTCCTTCCGCCGATATGCCGTCCGCGTCGCCATCGACCGAGAACAGGTTGCGCCCCGTCTTGGTGTCGGTCACTGACTGGTGGAGATGCCAGCCACTCGGGTCGAAGCCGTCGATACGGGGTAGTGCCATGAACGACGCGTGGAAGCCGCGCCGGGCACATGTCTGTTTGGCCAGAGTACGGAACAGCAGCATCGCATCCGCGGCGTCCAGGGCGAGCATGGGGTTGAACGTGGTCTCTATCTGTCCGGGGCCGGACTCGTGCTCCATGGACCGCAGTGGGAGGCCGAGCGCCAGGAGCAGCATGGACAACGGGTTCGCGACCGTCGCGACCGAGTCGTAGTAGGTGTCGAGGTTGAACTGGTAGCCCGCGTTCATCGCCGCTACCACCGGGGCGGCGCCCTGCATGCCGAAACCGTTCCCGGCGTTGCCCACGGGCCCGCTGAGGCGGCGCGTCAGGTACCACTCCACCTCCAACCCAACGACCGGGGCCAGGTCGCGCGCTGCGTACTGCGCGCACACCCGGCGCAGGACGCTCCGGGTGGCGAGCGGATGTGGTGAGCCGTCGCGCAGAAACTCGTCACCGAGCACCCACGCCGTTCTGGGCTCGACCTGCGGGAGAACCTGGAACGTCCGCGGGTCCGGGACGAGGACGAAGTCACCGGCGCCGACGATCTCCTCCACACCCACGCCCGGGTCGGAGAGAAAGTCCACCGCGACCGCATGACCGGTGTCGAAGATGAACGGTCCGGGGCTGAAGTCCATGCCGTTGCCGAGCACGGTACGGAACGAGTCAGCGGTCAGTGTCTTCGACCGGGCCAGCCCGTGCGGGTCGCAGAAGACGAGCCGTACGAGATCTACCTCGTCGAGGTGCGCCTCGACCTGCTCGGCGCCCGCGGCCTGCTGGTCGTCCCACAGGCCGAACTTGGTGACGAACGATGGACGCCCAACGCTGCCCTCTGCATAGCGGCAGGACCACGGCCGGGAGTACATGGATCACAGCATCCTCTCGGTCGACCGGACTGGCGCTGCCGGCATGGGCTCGAGATCCGCCTCGATGCGGCGAGCGGCCGACAGGACCAACTCGTCCCCCCCGACAGGACCCACCAACTGGAGTCCCACGGGGAGCCCGGAGGAGGTGACACCGACCGGAAGCGAAAGAGCCGGTTGGCCGGTCAGGTTGAACGGGTACGTAGCGGGCGACCATGCCAGCCAGAGCAGGTCGACGGGGTCGGCCGCCCAGGGCGGGCCGATCGCGTCGACGGCGAACGGCTCGATGGGAACCGTGGCCATCGCGAGGAGGTCGTAGAGTTCCATCGCCGATCGCAGCGCCGTCCGCAGCGCGAGCCGCACCTCCTCGGCCCGCATCACCGCCGCGCCGCTGACGGTGCGTCCATAGCGGACGACCTCCGTCCGGCCGGGATCACACCGCTGCTCCTCCGTCGGACCCGCACCGGCTGCCTCAGCCGCGGCGATGATGTCGACCAGGGCCTGGTAAGGATCCCGGAACGGGACCTCGATGCGTTCGAGCCGGTGCCCGTGCGCGGCGAACACCGGCCACACCTGCTCACTGACCCGGCGCACCTCCGCCGAGGTCCCGGGGAACTCGAGCCAGCCGACCCGCAGTGACCTCGGCTCTCGCGCGGGGTCCGATGACCCCAGTCCTGAATCGGGGTCGTCGCGATGTGGGCCGGCGAGCACCCCGTCGAGCTCGATGACGTCCTCGACGCTCGTCGCGAGAGTGCCCAGGTGTGCCAGTCGGTCGGCGCACGCGGGCACGTAAGGAATGCGGCCGAACGACGGCTTGTAGCCGACCACGCCGCAGAACGCCGCGGGTATTCGGACCGAGCCCGCGCCGTCGGTGCCCAGCGCGGCCGAGCAGAGCCGTGCTGCCACCGCTGCGGCGGCTCCACCGCTGGAGCCTCCGGCGGAGCGGTCGGGTGCCCAGGGATTGCGGGTCGGGTCGGCCACCCTGCTCACGGTGCTGGCGCTCCAGCCGTACTCCGATGTGGTCGTCTTGCCGACGATGATCGCGCCGGCCGCCCGCAGCCGCGCCACCGAGGGCGCGTCGACCCACGCACGGCGGTTTTCCAGCAAAGAGCCTCTCGTGGTGGGAAGATCCCGCGTCTGGATGAGGTCTTTCACCGAGACGGTGACCCCCAACAACGGCTGGTCCAGCCACGCCGCCGGGCCGAGCGCACGGATCCGGTCGTCGACCGCTCGAGCCGCTCGCAAGGCCTCGTCAGAAGCGACCGAGAGGAACGCCCCCAGCCCGGTGTCCACCTCGCGGATGGCCGTCAGGACCGACTCGACGTGGTCGGCAGCAGACAACAGCCCTCGGCTGAGGGTCTCCCTCGTCGCCCGAATGCCGCGACAGATCAACGGTTCTCCTCTGGTGAACAGCCGTCCTGGCCGAGGAGTTCTGGTACCACTGAGTTTCTGGTCCCGCGGGTTTCTTGGTCTCACGGGGTTTCTTGGTTCCACGGTTTCTTGGTCCCACGAGCGCCGACTCGGGTCAACGGCGCTCGAGTCGACGGCCCCGTGCCCAGCCCGGCGAGGACAGCATACCGACGTGCCTTACGATACAGAAGTACCGGTGGGTCGATTGGAGGTCTTCATGGAGTGGGAGATCGAGCGCGTCCAAGGCAGCGACGTCGACATCGGCGAGATCCTCGATGTTTACCACTCCTCCGGGCTCGGTGCGCGCCGGCCGGTGGCCGACCGCGAGCGGTTCGCCACGATGATGCGGAACGCGAACCTGATAGTCGTGTGCCGGATGGGGGGCAAGCTCGTGGGCGTCGCGAGAAGCGTCTCTGACTTTTCGTACGTGACGTACCTCTCCGACATCGCGGTCGCCCGGGAGCACCAGCGCTGCGGAGTCGGCCGCGCGCTCATCGAGGCTACCCGGCAGGTGGCCCCCGCCGCGAAAATCGTGCTCCTGTCGGCGCCGGCGGCGACGAGCTACTACCCGCGCATCGGTTTCGATCGACACGACTCCGCGTGGGTCCTCGGCCCATAGCAGTCGGTTGAACATCTGCCTCTCACCAGCGATGACTATGCTGGCGAGGCCACGCGGCGAGCCGCGACGGTCTGCGTGCCGTCCGTGCCCGCCGATGGCGCACAGCGCCGTCCGCCGAACCACCGCACGAGCGCCGAGTCCAGGTTGGCCTCACCGTTGCCGGCCCAAGCAACGTACCCGTCTGGCCGGAGCAGGAACGTGCTCGATCCATCGAACACGTCGGTCCGCAATGGAACGGCATGGACCATCCGCAGCCGACACCCGCTGGTGAGGGCAACCGTGTCCCCGTCTGCCTCAGCGGCGGAGCCATCCGGGTCGGTGAGCGCCGGGTCGGTGAGGCTCAGTACGACTCCCTCTACACCGGTCACCAGCTCCGCCGCAGCCATGCCCGACCGGTCCCGCAGCTCGACGGCCGGCATACGCCGGCCGACCAACGGGTGCTCACCGGCACCGTAGCGAACGTCGAGCCCGCCAACGGTCCGGGCCACCTGGTCGCCCGCCTGCCGGAGCGTGAGCAGCTCGGCCAGCACGGCACGCACGGGCTCGACCTCACCTCCGCCGAGGAGCAGGATCTCCTGTGCCACGACGGACTCCAGGACGCTCGAGGCGACGGCGTGCCGCTCGCTGTGATAGCTGTCCAGCAGGTCGGGCGGGGCCCAGCCGTGCACCGACCCGGCAAGCTTCCAGCCCAGGTTGACCGCGTCCTGCAGGCCGACGTTCAGCGCCTGCCCGCCGATCGGCATGTGCCAGTGGGCGGCGTCACCGGCCAGCAGCACTCTCCCCCGCCGGTAGCAGGTGACCAGCCCTCGGGAGTTGTCGAACGAGTCGACCCAGATCGCGTTCGCACCCGAGATGTCTTCTCCCGTCACGCGATGCCACACCCGAGCGACCTCGGCGAACTGCGGCGCGGTGGTGCGGGAGACCGCACCGCGACCGAGTTCGTGCACCATCACTCTCGTGACCCCGTCGCGGGTCACCGCCACCGCGAGCCCGCGTTCCAACCGTTCGAACCGGCGGTCAGGAAGGTCGAGACCGGTCACATCGGCCCGCAGCATCTCCTTTGTCGCGGCAGTCTGTGAGACGGCGAACCCGCACAGCCGGCGGACCGTGCTCGAGGCACCGTCGCAGCCCACGACGTACTGCGCCCGGATGCGGAGCTTCCCATCCGGAGAGTCGGCCTGGCAGAGGACTTGGTCGGCCAGCTCGCTGACCCCGCTCAGCTCGTGCCCCCGGAGAAGGACGGCGCCCAGCTCCTCCGCGCGTGCCTGAAGGACGGCCTCGGTGCGATATTGCGGCACTTTCCAGTTTCCGGCGTAGTCGCTCGGCAAACCCGAGAGGTCCAGCGGCAGGCCGGCGAAGTGCGCCCTGAGCTCGCGCACGGCTTCCGCGAGCAGCGAGTCAAAGCCGCGCTCGTGCAGGTGCTCGGCCGTCTGCGTGCTGAGCTGGCTGGCCCGCGACTCGCTCATCGGGGCGGTGAGGCGGTCCAGGACGACGACCGGCACGCCCGACCGGCGCAGCTCGACGGCCAGCAGTAGCCCGACAGGGCCAGCGCCGACGACGACGACCTCGGTGCCGCAGTCCCGCACCGCCGTCGCGGGCCGTGTCATGTCGTGGCAGGCGGGTCGCCGGCACCCTCGGCATAGGCTTTCGCATGGCGGAGGGTCGCCATGCTGTTCGCACTCAGCGCGTTCTGGACGAACCTCCGTGCGGAGGACATGTCTGCGCCGTCGCCCAGCACGCCGACGATGCGCGAGGCGTCGATCCGCACCGTGTGTCGCGACGTGACGGACAGGGGTCCGCCGTCGCGCTCCTCGATCAGCCAGTGGCCGGTGTGCAGTGTCATCAGCGCCGGCAGCACCGTCTGCTTGTAGACGATCTTCCGGTACGGCTGGCAGACCCGCACCGACCGTGTCGTGTGCACCGACCCGTCCTTCGTGCGGGTGTCCATCTCGAGCACCTGCAGTCCGGCTGTCTCCTCACTCAGCGACACGCGAACCACATGCGGGAGACGCTCCTCCCACAGCTGCGCCTCGTTGAGGAAGTCGTAGACGTCCTTGGCCTCGCCGTCGACCTCGACGGTGTCATCGAAGGTCAGCAGCTCCTGGGCACCGCTGGACTCCGCGTTGGACTCGAGCGCCGCCAGCTCCGCGGTGCTGTTGCGCTCCACGGCCTCGTCGATCCACTCGAGGTCGGCCGGCTCGTCGGAGGCGGCAAAGTAGTCGTGCAGCAGCCGTACGCGGCAGGCGCCCTCGGACAGCGGCTGCACCACCCACATCCCGCCCATCCCGCCGACCGGATGCTGGGACCGTTCCTGCCGGAAGGCGATGGTCATCCGGCCCGGGTCGTGGTCCCGCCTCGAGGTCCACGACCTCGCGGTCCCGTTCGCGGTCGCCCAGATGCGGATCCGCTCCGCGGACCCCGTCTTCTCGACGACCTCGACATGCACCGTGGGACCGAACACCTGGGGCCATTCCCCGACGTTCGCGATCAGCTCGTAGACACGCGCTGCCGGCGCGCCGACGGTGACCTCGTGTTCCACATGACGAGTAGCGCTGCGAGGCATGCCCGTTCTCCTTGACAGATGCCGACGCGGTGGCGGTCAGAAGTTGCCGAGCCCACCGCAGACGTTGATGGCTTGCGCCACGACAGCGCCGGCGGCGTCGGAGGCCAGGTACCCGACCATTCCCGCCACCTCGTCGGGGGTCGAGTACCGGCCCAGTGGAATCTTTGCCGAGAACTGTTTCAGGATATCCGCTTCCGTCGCACCCCAGGCAGCCGCATACCCTCGGCGGACCCGTGCCGCCATAGGGGTCTCCACGTAGCCTGGGCACACCGCGTTGACGGTGATCCCGGTCTTTGCGAGCTCGTTCCCAAGTGCTTTGGTGAAGCCGACCACGCCGTGCTTGGACGCTGAGTAGGGCGCTCCCAGCACGACGCCCTGCTTCCCTGCGGTGGAGGCTATGTTGATGATCCTTCCCCATCCCTTGCTCAGCATGCCTCCAGCGGAGAGCACCTCCCGGGTCATGAAGAACACGCTGTTGAGATTGGTCTCGATGACGTCGAGCCACAGCTCGTCGTCGAGCTCGGCGGTCACTCCACCACCACTTCTACCGGCATTGTTGACGAGGACGTCCACCGCTCCGAAGCGCTCGACGGCCGCGCCGACGAACGCCCTGATCTCCTCGCGCGACCGGACGTCACACGCTGTCCCGTCGACGTCGCAGTCCATCTCGCGCAGCTGCTTGACGGTGAGGGCGACATTGTCCGGGTCACGCGCGCATATGTAGACGCGGGCGCCCTGGCGTGCGAGCAGCTCGGCAACCGCGAGCCCGATGCCGCTCGTCGCGCCGGTGACGATTGCAGTCTTGCCGCCTGCAGGCTTGCCGTCTGGGGCTGTCATCTCTCCTCCTGTGTCGACGGTCGAGCGACGAGGCCACTCGCACGGCGTGCCGCTACGCCGGCGAGGCACCCTCCAGCAGCCGCGAGACCAGGCCGGTGTCGTGTGAGCCGGACCGAAACTCCCCGTCGGAGAGAACACGACGGAGGAACCCCGCGGTCGTATGGATTCCGGGGCCGGTGGCCTGGAACTCGTCGAGTGCCCGCCTCATGCGAGCTATCGCCTGGTCCCGCGTCGGAGCCCAGGCAATCACCTTGGCGATCAGGGGATCGTAGATCGCCGGCATACGATAGCCGGGGTAGCCGTGAGTGTCGACCCGCACGAACGGCCCACCCGGCAGCACGAACGACTCGATCCGGCCTGGGGAGGGGCTGAACGACCGGTCCGGGTCTTCGACGTTGATCCTGCACTCCAGCGCCACCCCCCGGCTGGACACTTCGCCCTGCTCCACCGTGAGGCGACCGCCGGCGGCGATCCTGAGCTGCTCCTGTACCAGGTCGATGCCGGTCACCAGCTCGGTGACCGGATGCTCCACCTGGATCCTGCAGTTGACCTCCATCAGGTAGAAGTTCGAGTCCGGGTCGACGAGGAACTCGAAGGTCCCGACCCCGACGTATCCGGCGGCCTTCGCCCCGGCGGCCGAGCTCTCGCCCATCTGGGCGGCCATCTCCTCCGGCAGCAGCGGCGCCGGGCTCTCCTCCAGCAGTTTCTGGTGCCGCCGCTGGACCGAACAGTCCCGTGTGCCCAGATGGATGGCGTTGCCGTAGGAGTCGCAGACGACCTGTACCTCGACGTGCCGCGCGGTCGGCAGATAGCGTTCGAGGTAGAGCCGGCAGTCGCCGAACAGGGACTGCGCCTCGCTCGATACGAGTTCGCACGCGGCAAGGATCTCGGTGGGGTCGTACACCACCTTCATCCCGCGGCCGCCGCCTCCTGCCACCGCCTTGACGATGACCGGGAGACCAACCCGGTCGACTATGTCTCGAGCCTCGTCCGGAGACCGCAGTGGCTCGTGGCTCCCGGGCAGGATCGGGAGCCCCGCCGCGGCCATGAGCCGGCGTGCCGCGGACTTGTCGCCGAGCTGCGCGATCACATCCGGTGACGGTCCGATGAAGACGAGGCCGTTCTGCCCGCACACTTCGGCGAAGTCGGGATCCTCCGAGAGGAACCCGTAGCCCGGGTGCACCGCAGCCGCCTGCGTCTGCTTCGCCGCCTCGACTATCGCGGGAATGTTGAGGTAGCTGCGCTTCGCCGGGCCGGGACCGATGTGGACTGCCTCGTCGGCATACGAGACCACCGCGGAGTCCCGATCCTCGGTCGAGTACACCGCCACCGTCCGCACCCCGAGCTCACGGCATGCCCGGGCGATCCGCATCGCGATCTCGCCACGGTTCGCGATGAGCACTTTGTCGAACATCAGCCCTCCGACCCCTCGGCTTCGAGCGCGAAGAGCGGTTCGCCGTACTCCACGGGCTCACCGTTGGCCTTGAGGACGGCAGTGATCCTTCCGCCACGGTCCGCCTCTACCGGCATCATCAACTTCATCGCCTCGAGGATTCCGATCTGCTGGCCCGGCCGGACGAGGACGCCGACGGACACGAAGGGGTCGGCTCCCGGCTCCCTGGCGTGGTAGAACACGCCGACCGCGGGCGAACTCAGATAGGCCGTCGCCACGCCGTCCGCGGCCGCCTGGGGTGCCGGCGCCCCGCCGCCGCTCGTGTCGTTGCGACCGGCAGCCCCATTGGTGTCCGAGGCGGTGGTGTCCGACGCGACCGTCCCTGCGTCGGGCCAGGTGATGTCGACGGTGACCGCTCCTGCCTGGATCCGCAGAGTGTGCGGCGGACGGTCGAGTGCCGTGAGGAGCTCGACGGTGTGTTTCCGTACCTGGGCAAGATCTACGAGCATCGCGCCGGCACCCTCGCTCTGGTTCGACGGTTGCTGTTGGCCGTTCACGGCGGGCAGGTCCGGTGTCATGGCGCCGCCACGACCGGGTCGGTGAGCGGGTCGGTGACCGGGTCGTCGTGCCGCACCGAGCCGCACGACCGGAACCTCGCCCGTCTCGCGCTGACCAACTCCTCCGGCCCGCTCGAGGAAAGCCTCTGCAGGGTCGCGAGGAGCACGTCCGCGACACGCCTGGCCGCCTCCCGATGGTCTGCCTGGCTCCCGCCTTCGGGCTCGCTGATGACCCCGTCCACCACTCTCATCCGGAGCAGGCTCCGCGCGTCCAGCTTCAGCTTGCCGGCGGCGGTGGGCGCCATCGACGGGTCGCTCCACAGTATCGACGCGCAGCCCTCCGGACTGATCACCGAGTAGACCCCGCGCTCGCTGATGAGGACCTCGTTGGCGACGGCCAGGGCCAGCGCTCCACCGCTGCCGCCCTCGCCGATGATGACCGTCACCACCGGGACGGGCAGCCGCGTCATCAGGCTGATGCAGTGGGCAATCGCCAATGCCTGCCCGCGTTCCTCGGCCTCGACCCCCGGATAAGCGCCGGGAGTGTCGACGAAGGTCACTATGGGGAGCCCGAGCTTGCCCGCCAGACTCATCAGCCTGGCCGCCTTCCGGTATCCGGCCGGGTTCGGCATGCCGTAGTTGCGGACCGTGAGCTCGCTCGCCGTGCGGCCCCTCTGGTGCCCGATCACCACGACGGGTCGGCCCTCGAGCATCGCGACCCCGCCGACGATCGCCCGGCATTCTCCGCCCACCCGGTCTCCGTGCAACTCCTCGAAGTCGCGGAACCCCCGCTCGACGAAATCGAGGGTGGTGGGACGCTCGAGGTCCCTCGCCTGCTGGACCGCCTTCCACGGGTCTATCTCCGGAAGGAGCTCGACCTCGCGGATCAGCATGTCGGGCCTGTGTGGGGCGCCCTCGGACGGAGCACTCTCCGGACGGGCACCCGGGCAAGCCGCCACCGCGAGCAGTCTGCGGAGCGCGGTGCGCAGCGCCCACCGTGGCTTGATTACGTCGATGAGCCCGCGTTCGAGGAGGAACTCGGCCGTCTGGAACCCGTCTGGGAGGTCATGCCCGATCGTCTGCTCGATCACCCTGCGACCGGCGAAGCCGAACCGCGCCGCGGGCTCGGCGATGATGACGTCGCACTGCGTCGCGAAGGACGCGGCAACGCCGCCGTACGTCGGATCCGTGACCAGCGCGACCGTCATGAGCCCGGCTTCGTCCAGCCTCGCCAGGGCCTGGCTGGTCTTCGCCATCTGCATGAGAGCGATCGGTCCCTCCTGCATGCGCGCGCCGCCCGACGCGGTCACGATCAGCAATGGGACGCGACGATGCAGGGCCACCTCGGCGGCACGAGTGATCAGCTCACCGGCCGCCGCGCCGAGGCTTCCGCCGAGAAACCCGAAGTCCATCACGGCTGCGACCAGCCGATGCCCGCCGATGGTCCCGCCGACGACGACCACGCCCTCTCGCAGGCCGGTCTTCCGTCGTGCTTGGTCCAGCCGTTCGAGATACGGCTTCGTGTCGGTGAAACCCAACACGTCCTCGGTGTGCACCGGAAACTCGAGCTCCTCGACGGTGCCCCTGTCGAGGAGCTGCTCGATGCGCTCCCTGGCGGACAAGAGGTTGTGATGGCCACAGTCCGGGCACACCTTCAGGTTCCGCACCAGCCGCTTGCCGTACAACATCGTGCGGCAGCCGGAACACAGCACCCACGCGGTGTCGACCGTCGCGGCACCCTCTAGTGATGTGGTCAACGTGCTGGCCTCCTCGGCACGCTCACGGTCGGCGCTCTCACGCCGTCTCGAGAAGCTCGAGCAGCCGGCGCGGCGTCGTCGCTGTGGTCAGCGCGTCGTCGTCGAGCGCGACCCCATATTCTCGGGAGATCCGCGCCGCGGTCTCCATCATTGCAAGCGAGTCGTACCCGAGCGCGTCGAACTCGGTGTCGAGGATCTCCCCTTCGAGGTCCACGCCCTCCTCCGTGCCCCCGCTCTCCCGCAGGATCCTGCGGAGGTCCTGAAGCCCGAAGGTCATGTCCGGCATCGCTACTCCCTTGTTCTCGTGAGCTTCGACGTTCTATGGAGCTTCCCGTGCCGCCGCTCCCGCGGCGCGGGCGACCACCACGGAGTTGAATCCTCCGTGTCCACGCGCGATGACGACCGCCGCGCGCACCGGTACGCGGCGAGGCTCGCCGACCACCACCTCGATGGGGTAATGCTGGGCAGGCCGCACGTTGGTCGTCGGGGGAATGACGCCGTCCCGGATCGACAGCAGCGCGACCGCCACGTCCAAGGCTGCCGCTCCCGCACACATCCGTCCAGTCATGGTCTTCGGCGCTGTCACCGGCACGGCGCAGTCACCGAACACGGCAGCGATCGCATCAGCCTCTGCCCGGTCCAGGCCCGGCGTCGCCGCGGCGTCAGCGAACACGACGTCGATTTCTCCGCTGTCCATGGCGGCATCCGACAGCGCGTTCTCGATCGCGCGCCGTAGCGCGGACTCGCGTCCGCTGCCCGGTTTGGGGTCGAAGGTCGTGCCGTACCCGGCGATCTCGCCGTAGACCTGTGGCGCACCACGCTCCTGCGCGACACCGGCGTCTTCCAGGACCAGAATGGCACCGCCCTCGGCCGGCACGTGGCCGGCAGCCCGCGTGTCGAACGGCAGATAGGCCGCCGCCGGGTCGTTGCTGGTGCTCAGCCGGCCGCCGACGAGCTGGGCGACCCAGCCCCAGGGGCAGATCGAGCCGTCCACTCCGCCGCACACGACCAGCTTGCTGCCCCGGCGGAGTTGTCGCCGTGCCTGGGCAATCGCGTCCAGGCCGCCGGCCTGGTCTGTGACGAGGACGCCGCTGGGTCCCTTCAGCCCGTGCCGGATCGATATCTGCCCGGTGTTCACCGCATAGAACCAGGCGAACGACTGGTATGCGCTCACGTACTCACTGCCCATGCTCCAGAGCCGCTGCAGCTCCCGCTGCCCGAACTCGAAGCCGCCCGCCGACGCAGCCGTGATGACGCCCTTGTCCAGCGCGGAGAGCGTGTCCTGCCGAACGGCGGCGTCCTCCAACGCCCAGTCGGCGGCCACCAGCGCGAGCCGTGTCATGTGGTCGGTCTGCGGCAGGAGCCTGCTCGGAAGGTGCGCCCCGGCGTCGAACTCCGCTACCTCGCCGGCGAGCCGACTCGGATATGGCGAGGCATCGAAGCGGCGGACATCGCCGATCGCGGACGCGCCGGCGCACGCTGCCGCCCAGTATCTCTCCGTCCCCAGCCCGTTGGGCGCGACGATCCCGATTCCAGTCACCACCGGCGGACGAGTCATGCCGCCCTCAACCTGCCCGGCGCAGCACGATCGCGCTCTGGAAGCCGCCGAAGCCGCTCCCGACGCTCAGCACCGTGTCGGTCCGCCACTCCCGGGCGACGTGCGGAACGTAGTCCAGGTCGCACTCCGGATCAGGGGTGTCCAGGTTTGCCGTCGGCGGCACGAGATTGTTCTGTATCGCGAGCACCGACGCCGCGACCTCCAGCGAGCCGATGGCCCCCAGCGAGTGACCGATCATCGACTTGATCGAGCTGACGGGGGTGCGGTAGGCGTGCTCGCCGAGGCTGAGCTTGAACGCGGCGGTCTCGTGGCGGTCGTTCTGCCGGGTGCCGGACCCGTGCGCATTGATGTAGTCGATGTCCTCGGGGTTCAGCCGCGCCTCGTCGAGGGCGACCGTTATCGCGGCGGCCATCTCGGCTCCGTCCGGCCGCAGCCCGGTCATGTGAAACCCGTTGCAGCGCGACCCGAACCCAGCGATCTCCGCATAGATGGTCGCGTTGCGTCTCCGTGCGCGCTCCAGTTCCTCGAGGACGAACATCGCGGATCCTTCGCCCAACACGAACCCGTTACGGGTGCCGTCGAAAGGCCGGGACGCATGTTCTGGATCGTCGTTCCGGGGCGTGGTCGCCTTGATCGCGTCGAAGCATGCCACCGTGATCGGTGAGATCGGCGCGTCGGTCGCTCCGGCGATCATGACGTCGGCCGAGCCCTCGCGAATCAGCTCGCAGGCATGGCCGACGGCGTCCAGGCCCGAGGTGCACCCGGTGGAGACCACGGCGACCGGGCCCTCGGCCCCACACGCCCAGGCGATCTCACCGGCGAACGAGCTCGGTACGAGATAGCCGTACAGGTGCGGCACCGCGTAGGTGTGGTCGACGAGGTACAGCCGGCCATCGTCACTGACGACCCGGTACTCCTCCTCGAGCCCCATGGTGGCGCCGACGGCGGTCCCTATCGTGACCCCGAGCCGCGTGAGATCCAGGTCTGCGGACATCAGCTCGCTGTCCGCGGTGGCCTCCCTCATCGCAACGACAGCAAGCTGCACGGCCCGGTCCATGCGGCGGATCTCCTGCTGCGTCAGCCCGTGGGCCGCCGGGTCGAAGTCGATCTCCGCTGCCACTCGTGAACGGAACCGGGCCGGGTCGAAGAACGTTATCGTCCGCGTCGACGTACGACCTTCACTGAGCAGACTCCAGAACTCCTTCATCCCTGTGCCGCCAGGCGCAACGACTCCGACCCCGACGATAGCGACGCGCCGCGACATGTTCTCCCCTCCCTCCTACCGGCCGCTGGTCCAACTCCTCGGGCTACTGGCCTCCTCGAGCTACTGGGCCTCCTCGAGCTACTGGGCGGTCCAGCGGTAGAACGGTGTCGCCATCGCATCCTTTGGCGACTGCCACGTCTTCGGGTCGTACGCCGTGATGAACTGTTTCAGGTCGTCGCTGATCTGCACGAACGAGGGATGAGTACGGACCGCCTCTATCGCCGCTCCGCCGTGCTCGTCGGCAAAGTCCTGCACGTGGAAATACAGGCCATGGTAGTGGAACAGCTGCCTCCGCCTCGTCCCCATGAGGTCGGGCATGTCGCCGGAGTCGAACTCCTCGAACAGCGCGGCGACCGCCCCGCTCGACTGCGGCTCCATCCGTGCCACTATCAGTGTGCTGTACATGGCCCCTTCCCTTCCCCGGGGAGTGCCTGGCCGGTCGGCTAGACCGCGGAGGCCGCCATTTCGGGGGTCGGACTCCCCGGTGCCGGCATGCTCGGCCCGAACCAACGATGGAGCGCGTCCGGCAGCTCCCCGTCCCCTGGCGCGGCCCACACGACGTAGCCGTCGGGACGGATCAGCACAGCGTCGGTCACCGCCTGCCCGCCTGCTGTGCCGGTCGCCACCCAGCTCGCGGCGACCACGTCGACGCGGTCGGACCAACCGGCGGCCAGCCGACTCACCTCGCCGGAGCCATTGGCGCTGACGAGGACGCCGCGCGCTCGGTGCAGCAGGTCCGCGACCCGCGTTCGACCGCCATCCGGGAGTTGCAGTTCGCGGTCGGGCATGCGTGCACCCAGGAGCGGATGTCCCGACGACCCCACGTCGTAACGGATGTCGAGACCGCTGACCATCCCGGACAGGTGGCGTGCCACGTCCGGGATCGCGATGAGCTCCCTCATGACCGTTCTCAACGGCTCGACCTCGGTACCGCTGAGGTAGAGAGTCCCTTGCGCACGCGTGTTGCGCAGCACCCGCGCGCCCACCGGGTGTCGTTCGTCGTGGTAGGTGTCGAGCAGGCCGGCGGGGGCCCACCCCCGCACCGTCGCGGCGAGTTTCCAGCCCAGGTTTGCCGCGTCCTGAATGCCGAGGCTCATCCCCTGGCCTCCGGCCGGGAGGTGGATGTGCGCGGCATCGCCGGCGAGCAGCACACGACCGCGGCGGTACTCGCTGACCTGGCGGGTGGCGTCGGTGAAGGCGCTCACCCACCGCGTCTCGGCGCCATGCAGGGACTCGCCCGTGAGACGCTGCCACGCGTCGGCGACCTCGGCGAAGGTCAGGCTGCGGCTGGCGTCCGGAGGCGGCGTGCCGTTCTCACAGACGATGATGCGGTCCACTCCGTCTTCCAGCGGAGCCGACATGACCATGCCGCCCGGCATGCGTTCGCCGATGAACCGCGGGCGGATACCGCGGCCGACGACGTCGGCGAGGTACATCTCCCGGGTGGCGTCGCTGCCCGGAAAGCCGAAGCCGCCCAACTGGCGAACGGTGCTGTGCCCGCCGTCACAGCCGACGAGGTAGTCGGCCTCCTGCTGGCTGCGGCCGGTCGGTCCGTCGACGACTACGGCGACGCCGTCCGAGGTCGCCTGCAGGTCGACGACCTCGTGCCCCCGCAGCACCGATGCACCGAGCTCGGAAGCCCAGTCCTCGAGCATCCGCTCGACCCGGTACTGCGGCACACCGCGCACCCCGAAATGCGACCCCTCGAGAATGCCGAAGTCCATGGGTATTCCGCCGAAATGACCCTGCCGGCTCGACTCCACGGGCCCGAACCGCGCCAGCAGGCCGCGCTGGTCGAGCACCTCCGTTGCACGGGCGGTGAAGCCGAGGCCGCGCGACTCGCCACTCGGCACCGATCTCCGCTCGTAGACGACGACGTCCACGCCACCCAGCCGGAGCTCACCCGCGAGCATCAACCCGACCGGCCCGGCGCCGACGACTATCACGCGACTTCCCATTTTCCGCTCCCGGTCTTCGTTCCCGGCTGAGATACGTCACCCTTCCAGGGCTGTCCTGGTCGCCGCCCGACTACCCCGAACTCGGGAGGTCGGTGCCGAGTAGTGGGTCACTACTGTCCTGCCGACCGAGTGTGAACGACGCGGTAGGAGTTCCATTCGCTGGATGTCGACAGCGAGTCCAGCCGGGCCTGCGTCTTCTGCCGGTCGCCGGGCTGCTCGTCCTCGGGGAGGGCGCGGAAGGTGTCGTACGACTCCTTGTCGGCCCACTGCGAGTAGGTTACCACGAATGGTCCGTCGAAGCCTTGGGCTCGGTTTCCGTACAGCACGCTGTGTGAGCGGTAGCCCGGCGCCTCCTGCAGCCAGCTCTGCTCTGGTCCGAGCGCCGCGACCAGGTCGCTCTGGTCCTCCGGCGCTACGCCGAAGACCTCGATGACCGTGTAGTCGTTGCGATCGGGCGAGATGTCGGTGGTGTCGCCCAGCGAAGGGTGCCGCTGCGTGAACGCCACCTGGGTCTGCAGCAGCTTCATCCACGTCGTCAGCTCTGTGAATAGGGGCAGCGTGCGGTGCCTGAACTCCTCGCCGGCGTACCGCGCCTGAAGGTCCTCCCCGCTGCGCCACTGGATGAAGTTCGCCGTCCCCAGCTCTTGCACGCCACTGTGGACGGTGCTGGAGATCCAGCCGGGATAGGCCGCGGCATCGACGATCTCCCGCATCGCGCCCAGCAAGCGGTCCTGCTTGTCCGGCATGTCCGTGGCGAACAGGTTGATGACGGTCAGGTATCCGCTGTCGGGGGAAATTATGGGCATGGTCTCCTCACTTTCGCTGCGGGCGGCGTGGACCCCAGGGAGCAGGTAATCGTCGCGACAAGTTTCAGGCAACTTCGTCGAATTGGCTATCTGGATGTTGGCTGCGCACGAGAATAGCGTCATGCTGCGGGCATGCCTTCAGGCCAGCCCGCCGAAGTGGGTGCGCTCCTCGACCGGTACCTGCTCAGCCTCGACGACGACAAGCTCGACGACGACTGGGCCCGAAGCCTGTTCACCGAGGACGCGCAGGTCGTGTTCCCGATCAGCCAGCACGAGGGCATCGACGGGCTCGCCGCCTATCACCGCGAAGCCTTGGCGAGCTTCGCCGCGACCCAGCATCTCAACTCGCCCGCTGTCGTCGAGATCGACGGCACCCGGGCGTCGCTGCGAGCCAACTTGATCTCGACCCATGTACACCTGCCCGCCGGCGCGCCGCCGGGAGGCGAGCAACCGGGAAACGAACGACCGCCGCTGTTCACGACGGGCACCTTCGTCACCGGCGAAGCCTGTCGCACGCCCAGCGGCTGGCGACTGCGCCGGCTGTCGTTCCGGCTGGTCTGGGCGGCCGGCAGCCCGCCTGCGCGGCCCGCCGACTGACGGCACAGACCGTCGAAACTCGGCAAGGAGAACGGCTGTCGACCGGGACACCGGAATTCCGTCGGCGCGGCGTTCAACCGCGGAACCACCGCAGTCGAACGCCCCTATGGCATCGAACGTTTTGGCTCCCCTGCACGGTTCGGGGAGAGCGCACCTGCGTGCGGTGGCCTACGACACCGTACAGAGGTCGTGGCTGCGGCCGAGCCGCTCCGGCGCCAGCGGAATGGACAAACCTCGGCGGCCGGCTGGTGACCACCGTCGGCCGAGTCTGCCTGGACATGCTCCGCTCACGCAAGCCCCGGCGCGAACCTGCCCGAGCCGGTCGGTGGGCGTCAGGGCGATGATCTCGGACTTTCGCCGGTAGTCGGCGGCAGAAGTCCGAGATCATCGCGGGTCGTGGACCGCCGGCTCACAATGTCGGTGGGAGGTCGAAGGCACCGAACAGTTCGGCGCCGAAGGTGGTGATCTCGGCGATGGCGCCGTTCTCGATGCGCAGGACGTCGAACTTGAACGCGCGGAACTCATTGTCGCCGGTCCGGCGCAGGTAGCTCGCCGCCGTCGGCATCCGGTTGGCCATCGTCGGGACGAGTCGCCAGTCGCCTTCCCGCTCGGGGCCGAAGGCCCGCTCCAGCAACTGCGCGATGCTCTCCCGCCCCTCGTAGCAGAATGGGTAGGGCGGCATCGTGACGCGGATGTCCTTCGACGCGATCGCGACCGCGGCTGCGGCGTCGCATCGCTCGTGCGCGTCGATGAACTGCTCCAGCAGCGCGCGTTCCTCCGCGCTCGGCACCGACGCCGACCAGTCCAGCCGGTGCGAGGGAAGGTGCTCCTGCATCGTCGCCCGAGCACGCTGCAGCGCGCTGTTGGCCGCGGCGACGCTGGTGTCCAGCAGCGCCGCCGTCTCGGCCGCGGACATCCCCAGCACGTCGCGAAGGATGAGCGCGGCCCGCTGCCGCGGCGGGAGGATCTGCATCGCCGCGAGGAACGCCAACTCGACCGTCTCCCGCGCGACGACGACGGCGTCCGGCTCGTCGGCTTGGTCCGCGGCCGGCGCGATCTCGTCCAGCAGCCGGTCCGGGTACGGCTGCAGCCACGGGACCTCCGCGAACGAACGCAGCTCGCTCACCCGCCGCGACCTGCTGCGGATCATGTCCAGGCAGACGTTGGTCGCGATGCGGTACAGCCACGCGCGGAGCGAGTCGCCCTCGAATTTCTCCCGGCTGCGCCAGGCCCGCAGGAACGTCTCCTGCACCGCGTCCTCGGCCTCCTCGAAGGACGCGAGCATACGGTAGCAGTGAACGTGGAACTCGCGCCGGTGCCGCTGCGCGAACACCTCGAAGCCAGCGCGCTCCATCGTCATCTTCTGACCTCCTGCAGGACCCAGGTGTTGCCGTCGGGGTCGCTGAAGTCGGCGAACGAGTCGTAGTCGCGGTGTTCGGGGTCCGGCCCCGGCACCCAGCCGCTCGGCCCGAGGTGCCGGATCTCGCTGACGTCCACGCCGCGCCCGACGAGCTCGGCACGCGCAGCCTCGATGTCGGAGACCACCAAATGCATGCCCTGCGCCGAGCCCGGCGCCGCCTTCGTGATCCCGGTCCCGACGCTGATCGAGCACGCCGAGCCCGGCGGCGTGAGTTGGACGACGCGGAAGTCCTCGCTGGCGCGGTGGTCGACGTCCACATTGAACCCGGCCTGTTCGTAGAAGGCCTTGGCACGGTCCACGTCCGAGACCGGGACCAGCACGAGCTCGAGCTTCAGGTCCACGACGCGTTCTCCTGTCGAATAGTCGGACAGTCGGATAGCCGGTCGGGGGCGGATGTCACCTGAGCACGAGACCACTGGTCACGTTCGCGACCGTACCGGTCATGCCCGCGGCCCGGTCCGAGGCGAGGAACGCGGCCACCTCGGCGACGTCGGCAAGCCTGGGTGCCCGGCGCAGCGCGGCCATCCCCGCGATCATCTCCTCCGCGGTCCGCGCGGTCGGGGCGCCCTCGCCGCCGACCGCCGCGATCTTCTCGTCGGACAGGGTCTCGGCCACGCCGGCGGTCCAGATGCCGCAGACGCGCACGCCGCGCGGTCCGACCTCGGCCGCCAGGTAGCGCATGAACGCCTCCGTCGCCGCGTCGGCCGGCCCGGTGCTGCCCATGCCGGGCATCGCCCCCGCCCCCGACGCGCTGTTCAGGTGGAGGATGACGCCGGACCCCTGCTCGATCATCCGGCGGGCCGCCGCCCGGGCCGTGACGAAGCTCGACTGCAGCCCGGTGACCACGGCACGCAGCAGATCCTCGGTCGTCATGTCGACCAGTGCGGTGCCCTGGACATCGCCTCGCGAGACGAGGTTGAACGACACGTCGACACTGCCGGCCTTCGACACCACGCCTCGGACGTGCTCGTCGACGGCCCGCTCGTCCAGGGCGTCGAGCACGGCAACCTCCGCCGACCCACCAGCCGAGGTGATGTCCTTCGCCGCCGCGTCGAGCCGATCCCGCGTACGTCCCACGAGGAAGACCCTCGCCCCCTCGCGGGCGAAGGTGGCGGCGACACCGGTGCCGATCCCGCCCGCGCCGCCGTAGATGACCGCGTTCTTGCTGTCCAGGAGCTTGCTCATCTCTGCCTCCGATCGTCGTGGCCGATGTCTGCACATGAAACGCCGAGGCGCCCGGAAACTCATCGGCGGTCCGATGAGTCGGAGGCCAGTCGGAAGCGAGCTGGTCCCTGCCGGCCGGCCTTGCTGCCCGAGTTACCACGCTGGCTGCCTGGGAGCGGCCGAACGTTGGTCACCAGGGCGGCAAGGCCGCAGGGCGGCAACCGCGCCTGACCCGCCCACCCGGGTTCGCCAACAGGCTCCGCGCTCGGACCGGCCGTGCCCGGCTCTCGGCGCTGACGCGTCCTCCCCATCGCCCCGACCACGCGGCCGGCCAGGTTGGTGCGCCCGAGCGGGTCGCGCCCGGCTGGCGACAACCGGGACCTGGTCCGCGGAGATGTGCCATACCCGGTGCCAGCCCTCGCGACCACGTCCGGGGCGGGCATCCATCCGGACAAGTCCCGCCATGAGCCGCCCGAGCGGGCCAGTTCTACCTCATCTAGCACAGGGTCCCGTCGCGTTCCGAGGATGCTCCGCGCGGGCCACGGCGCGCCGCGTGCCTTTCTGTCTGAGGTGGCGTGTACAACCGTGGTCGCCCGAGCGGTCGTGGCCCGAGGAGTGACGTGTGGCAGAGCTGATCATCACCGAGGCGGAGGCGGTCGTGCACCGTCTCGTCGGTACGGCGGCGTTCCTGCGCGGGCGGGAGCATGTCCACCGGGGAGACGTGATGCAGCTGCAGTGGCACCCGCAGGGTCGCCGCGCGTTCGGCCAGGTGGGGGGCGACGGGGGGTCGTACTCGGCGATCGCGACCCTGGCCGAGGCGCCAGACGGCTCGGTCACGGCGTTGCGGAGCACCTGCACGTGCGCGTCCGGCTCGGGCTGCCCGCACGCCGTCGCGCTGCTGCTGGCGGCCATGCCGGCGGCGGACGAGCGGCCCGGCGCGCCCGCGCCCTGGGAACGCTGCCTGGCTCCGCTGGTCGGTGGTGGTCCGCCGACGCAGGCGAGAGAGCCCGCCGAGGTGGGCCTGCAGTTCGAGCTCATGGCCGACCTGCCGGCTCGCCCGCCAGCGGGTGCCGGCACCCCGTCGTCGTTCCGGATCGGCTTGCGGCCGGTGCTACCGGGCCGTAACGGCGGTTGGGTGCGGACGGGCATCTCCTGGTCGAACCTCGGCTACGCCCGGTATTCGCGTTCCGCGACCCATGCCCGGCACGTGCGGCTGCTCGGCGAGATCCTGCACCTGGCGTCGGGCTCGTTCAGCGGCTACTACGGCTACGACGGGTACCACTCCCAGCCCACGTTGTTCCTGGAGACCGTTTCCAGCCGGAGGATCTGGGACCTGCTGGCGGAGGCGCGCGAGCTCGGCCTGCCGCTGGTCCAGGCCGGCAGCCGGGCGACCCCGGTGGTGCTGCACGCCGGCTCGGCCCGGCCGTCCCTGCAGGTCGCCAGAGCGGCGTCCGGCCTGGACCTCGAGCCCCGGATAGAGGTGGACGGCACCCAGGTGGTGCTGGCCTCCTCGCTGCTGCTGGGCGAGCCCGCGCACGGCATCGCGTGGTGGCAGACGATGGACGAGCCCGAGCCGCAGCCCAAGCACCGGATCCTGCGGCTGGCGCGGCTCGCCAGTGTCGTCGACTCCGAGCTGAAGGGCCTGCTCGCCCGGGGAACGGTCATGATCCCGGAGCGGGACGAGGCCAGGTTCCTGACCGACTTCTACCCGGCGCTGCGGCAGCGGGTGAGCGTCGTCCCGGCCGACGACACGGTGGGCCTGCCGCAGCCACAGCCGCCGGTGCTGGCCCTGACCGTCGAGCATCTGGCCGGGCACCGGGTGGCGCTCGCCTGGGAGTGGGCCTACGCCGTCGGCGAGGTCCGGCGCCGGGAGCCCCTGTGGCGCACGCCGGGCGTCCGCGCGGACCGTGACGGCCCGACCGAAGCCGACGTCCTGGGACGGGTGACAGCGGTGGTGGCCGCCGTTCCCGACCTGCTGGAGGAGTCTCTGGACGGCCCCCGGCTCGCCCCCGCCGCCGCCCTGGGCGGGATCGCGATGATCCGGACGATGACCGAGGTGCTCCCCGGCCTCGCCGAGATGCCCGACGTCGAGGTCACGATCGCCGCCGACGGCGCCGCGCCGGACTACCGCGAAGCCGAGGCCGCCCCCGTCGTCAGCATCTCCGGTGCCGAGGTGGACGGCGAGCACGACTGGTTCGACCTGGCGGTGTCGGTGTCGGTGGACGGCGAGGACGTCCCGTTCCACGACCTGTTCGTGGCGCTGGCCCAGGAGCAGGAATACCTGATCCTGCCGAGCGGCACCTACTTCAGCCTCGACCGGGAGGAACTCCGGCAGCTCGCCACGCTGATCGCGGAGGCCAGGGCGCTGCAGGACACGCCTGGCGACACCGTCCGGCTGAGCCGCTTCCAGGCCGGCATGTGGGCCGAGCTGGACCGGATCGGGGTCGTCAGCGGCCAGGCCGCCGCCTGGCAGGAGTCGGTCCGGTCACTGCGCCGGGCCGCCGAGGTGGTCGAGCACCCGGCGCCTGCGGGCCTGCACGCCGAGCTGCGGCCGTACCAGCTGGCCGGGTTCAACTGGCTGGCCGCCCTGTACGCGTACCGCCTCGGCGGGGTGCTCGCCGACGACATGGGCCTGGGCAAGACGCTGCAGGCGCTCGCGCTGGTCTGCCACGCCCGCGAGCGGGGTCTCGCGCAGGCGCCGTTCCTGGTGGTGGCGCCGACCAGCGTGGTGTTCAACTGGACGGCGGAGGCGGCGAGGTTCGCACCCGGCCTGGTGGTCGCCGCGGTCACCGAGACGCGTTCCCGGCGAGGTGCCGAGCTGGCCGACGTCATCGCGGGGGCCGATGTCGTGGTCACGTCGTACACGTTGTTCCGGCTGGAGTACGGCGCTTACGAGGCGGTGGAGTGGGCCGGAATGATACTGGACGAGGCCCAGTTCGTGAAGAACCACCAGTCGCAGAGCTACCACTGCGCGAGGAAGCTGCCGGCCCCGGTCAAGCTCGCGATCACCGGCACCCCGATGGAAAACAACCTGATGGAGCTGTGGTCGCTGCTGTCGATCACCGCACCCGGGCTGTTCGCACACCCGACCCGGTTCACCGAGTACTACCGCACGCCGATAGAGAAGGGCAAGGACGGCGAGCGGCTCGCCCAGCTGCGCCGCCGGATCAGGCCGTTGATGCTGCGGCGGACCAAGGAGCAGGTGATCTCCGACCTGCCGGACAAGCAGGAACAGGTCATCGAGCTGGAGCTGAACGCCAAGCACAAGAAGGTCTACCAGACGTATCTGCAGCGTGAGCGGCAGAAAGTGCTCGGCCTGCTGGGAGACCTGGCGAAAAACCGGTTCGAGATCTTCCGGTCGCTGACGCTGCTGCGCCAGGCCAGCCTCGACGTGGCGCTGATCGACCCGAAGTACGACAAGATTCCGTCCACCAAGCTGGACGCGGTGACGGAGCAGATCGCCAACATCGTCGGCGAAGGACACCGGACGCTGGTGTTCAGCCAGTTCACCAGGTTCCTCGACTCGGCCCGGCGGCGGCTGGAAGCAGCCGGAATCGAGTACTGCTACCTCGACGGCTCGACCCGCAACCGGCCCGCGGTGCTGGAGAGGTTCAAGACCGGCCACGCCCCGGTCTTCCTGATCAGCCTCAAGGCAGGCGGTTTCGGGCTGAACCTGACCGAGGCCGACTACTGCATCCTGCTCGACCCCTGGTGGAACCCGGCCACCGAGGCCCAAGCCGTCGACCGGATACACCGGATCGGCCAGACCAAGAAGGTGATGGTCTACCGGCTGGTCGCCAAGGACACCATCGAGGAGAAGGTCATGGCGCTCAAGGCGACAAAGGCCGCGCTGTTCAGCAGCGTGATGGACGACGGCGCATTCGAGTCCGCGGCGCTCACCGCATCCGACATCCGCGGCCTCCTTGAGTAGACAGCAGTCTCACATCGGTCGGGGCATGGCGACTCTAGCCCGAACGAGCCGGGCCGCATCCGCCGTGCAGGGGCGCGGACGTGCGGATATACAGTGGCGTCGATGACGCCCGGCGAACTTCGGGAGCGCATCCTCCGCGGTGAGGATCCGCACACCGACTTCGAGCAGGCCGTCGACCGCAACGCGGAGCTGGCCAAGGATCTCGTCTGCTTCGCCAACAGCGACGGCGGCCATCTCGTCATCGGCGTAGCCGACGACGGCACCGTCGTCGGCGTGCCGGACCCCGACGCGCTGCTGCTGCGGGTCGACGATGTGGCGTTCAACCTGTGCTCGCCGCCGGTCACGGTGGTCCCGGAGACGGTGCGACTCGACGACCGCGACGTCGTGGTGCTCAGCATCGCGAAGGGTGACCAGCGCCCGTACTCCACTCGCGACGGTAGGTACTACATCCGCTCCGGGGCCCGCTGCCGTGCAGCCAGCCGCGAGGAGCTTCTCCGGCTCTTCCAGGGCGCCCGTGCCGTCTTCTACGACGATCAGCCACTGCACTGGCTGGGCCTGCGGGACATCGACCTCGACGAGGTGGCCCGCTACCTCGAAGCGACGCAGCAACAGGACCTCGACGAGGATCTGCCGCGGCTGCTGCGCGCCTGGCGCCTCTACGACGGCACGCACCCCACCGTCGGCGGGATCGTCCTCTTCGGACGGAAGCCGCAGTCGGTGCTGGAATCCACCCGGATGGTGGTCGGGGCCGTTGCCGGCGACGACATCGGCGGTGACTTCATCGACCGCAAGGACCTGTCCGGTGGGCTGTTCGACCTGGCCACACAGGCCGAGGCGTTTCTCGGGCTCTACCTGCGGACGGGACACGAGATCGTCGGTTTCCAGCCGGAGAAGCGGGAGGAGATCCCGGCAGCGGCGCTGCGCGAGGCCGTCGTCAACGCGCTGATCCACCGCGACTACACCATCCCGGAGCCGACCCGCATTTTCGTGCTCGCCGACCGGGTGGAGGTGAGATCGCCGGGCCGCCCGCCGAACAGCGTGGACGCCGAGGCGATGCGAGCCGGCGTCCACGTCACCCGCAACCCACACATTTACTCCCGGGTGGCCGACGCGCAGCTCGCGACCCGAGCCGGCACCGGGATTCGCCGCATCGCCCGACTCCTGCGTGAGAATGGCGACCGTGAACTCGGCATCAGGATCCTCGACGTGGAGGTCACGCTGACCCTGCCGCGCGGGAACGGCTGCTAGCTCCCTTCCTCAGCGGAGCAAGCGTATGATCTACGCATGACAGTACGCCAGGGGGTTGTCTTCGCACATTGGGACGCGCATGCCAATGAATACCGTGCCTCGGTGGGAGATGAAACCATACTAGGACTGTCCGCGATCGTTCGACGACTAGCGGACAACGGCTGGCGGATAGTCAGTGTAGTGAGTACTTCCTGGTTCAACGAAAGCGCACATTTGGGACTGAACCCCGAACAGGAGTCGCGGAGCCGGACAGTCGAAATGGCGATCTTCGCCGTAAAGGACGAGGTAAACGTAGCCTGGCCCTAGCCCCAAAGAGCGCAGATGGGCAGGGCGAGGTTTCCGTCCGGGAAGCGGAACGCCCGCGGGCCGGTGTGCAGGACGACGCCTACGACGAACCGCGCGCCTACGGCGTCGGAAAGCCAGCGCAGGTGACGGGCGGCATCCGGGCCGGGCGCGGCATCGGCCTTCACCTCGATCCCGACGATCCTGCCGTCGGGGAGTTCGACGACGACGCCGACCTCGTGCCGGCCATTTGCGTCACGAACGTGGAACAGCCGAGGCGAGAGCGCGCTGACCGTGCAGTCCGCCCGCAGCTGGGCGACGACGAAGCTGTCGAGCACTCGGCCGAGCAGGTCACCGTCACGCAGGACCGCCCGGGCGTCGACGCCGAGCAACGGCCCGAGAAGGGCCGGATCCACCAGGTGGCGCTTCGGCAGGCGCACCAGCCGGTTGAGCCGGTTCGTCGACCAGGCCGGCAACCGCTCGGTGATGAGCAGATGCTCCAGCAGACCGTCGTACGCCGCCGCGGTCGCGCGGTCGATGCCCACCGCGTCGATGAGCGTCTCGAGCTTCGGCGTTCCACCGGTGCTCGCCGCGACGGCCTGCAGGTACCGGCGCAGCCGCACCGGGTCGCGCACCGTGCCGGCCAGCAGTGGGACGTCGCGAGACACGAGATGGTCCACATAGCTCGACAGCCAGCGGGACCGGGCACGGTCGCTGCGGGCAAGAGCCGCCTCCGGGAAACCCCCACGCAACGCCCGGCTCACGTAACCGCGGATGTCGGGCGGGTCGGCCGGCAGCGAGACCTCGTCCAGGCCGCCGAGGACGAGCCGGTCGAGCAGCGGAGGACGGGTCACCTCGCCGTCCAGTTCGCGCTCGGCCAACCCGTACATGCTGACCCGGATCAGCCGGCCGGTGGCCGGCCATCCCGCGGCGGTGAGATCGGCCTGGGAGGAGCCGGTGAGCAGGAAGCGCCCCGGTCTGGCCTCCGAGCCCTCGTCCACGGCACGCTTCACCGCGCCCAGGACCTCCGGCACGACCTGCCACTCGTCCACTAGCAGCGGGAACGGGCCATCGAGCAGCGCGGCGTCCGGATCGGCCCGCACCACCGCAGCCTCCGCCGGGCGGTCCAGTCGGAGCCGGCCAGCGCTGTAGCGGCGACCGCTGGTGGTCTTGCCACACGCACGCGGGCCGACGAGGAGCACGGCCGGGTGGTCGGCGAGGAGCTCCGCCAGCAGCGGGTCCACCAGCCGGGCAAGGTACACGGCTACCACCTCCGGACGCTCCGATCCGCATCTAGCACACAGGCTAGTCCCGCTCTAGCACAGTTCCCAGTCCCGCTCTAGCACAGTGCCCGATCGGCATTCAGCACAAACGCCGAGGTGGCGACGGCTGGGCGGAGGCCCGCCCCCTCACGCCTTCAGGCATGCCCGCGCACCATGGGGTCAGGCCAGGACTGAGCGCTCGGCTGTCGCCGAGAGCTGTCCGGCTCGTTTGAGCTGGCGTCAGGTTGGTGCGCTGACCGGGAGGCCCGCATTCGTAGCGGCGTCAGCGAGGCGTTTGTCGTAGGTGACGAGCCAGGCCAGTTGGCTGCCCAGGTGTAGGGCGGTGGCCAGGTGAATTGCGTCCAGGCTGCGCACGCTGGCCGGGGTCACGGTCCGGGCCAGCCGCCGGATGCGGGGCTGGAGATCCACGGTGTCGATGAGGTCGAGGACGGGTGGCAGCCTGGCCAGAGCGTCCGGGGCGTGCCGGGCCAGCGCTCGGACCGTCTCGATCTCTACCAGCACCGAACTGGTCCACGCCAGGTCGGCCTGCGCAGACAGCCACCGGCGTAACGCTTGTGAGTCGGCTTCGGCATGGACGAGTTTGACCACCGCGGCGGAGTCGAGATAGATCATCAATGGTCGTCGCCGCGGGCCTGGGACAGCTCGTCGGCGATGTTGATGCCATCCGGCTCGCCCAACGGTGTCTGCAGGACGGCGCGACGCAGGTCGGCGGCCCGCTCGCGGCGGATTGCAGCATCCAGGACCGCGCGCCGGATAGCAGCCGATCGTGATGTTCCGTCAGCGGTCAGAACCTCCAGTGCGTGCTCGGTCTCCGCATCAGTCCGAATCGTGATCGTATCTGCCATCCGTCAAGTATAAGACACTCTGTCTTACGGCAAACCCGGTCGTTCAGGGGCGAACGGAGGTCTAATACAAGCCCCCACGGGCGCCTCCGTCGGCGTCCGGGCACCGGGTCGCTATGGGTGCCCGCTCGGGTCGGCAGGCCGGTCGGCCCATATGGCCCGGCCGAGGCCAGCGCGTGGTCGACACTGGTCGTGGTGCGCCGGTCGGACCGGAGGGTTCGGGTGATGGACTTTCTGCTGTTGGGCGATGTCGAGGTCCGCGCTGGCGACGGGGG
>Ga0066388_100000090_pt1 | contig 28933 bp, 18 predicted proteins | sample PanSoiMetaGPlot6_FD_64539 | JGI IMG/M metagenome (GOLD analysis project Ga0066388, IMG submission 64539) | Tropical forest soil microbial communities from Panama analyzed to predict greenhouse gas emissions - Panama Soil - Plot 6 (Hybrid Assembly) | ecosystem: Environmental > Terrestrial >...
CAAAAAATGCTTTAAGTTTAAAAATTCTAAGTATATAATAATACGGCTTCAAAATTGGGTCGTTTTATGCGCGCAGTTTGTCTTGGTGGCGGTCCCGGCGGACTCTATTTCGCGATCTCGTTGAAGCGGCGTAACCCCGCGCATGAGGTTGTGGTTGTCGAACGCAACCGGCCACACGACACGTTCGGCTGGGGCGTCGTTTTGTCCGACGAGACGCTCACCAATCTCCAGGCCAATGATTTAGAAAGTGCCGCACTCATCCGTGACTCCTTCGTTTATTGGGACGACATCGCGGTCCACTATCGCGGTAAAACCGTACGCTCTGGCGGCCACGGTTTTTCCGGCATCGGCCGCAAGAGGCTGCTGAACATCCTCCAGGACCGCGCGTCTTCTCTCGGGGTCAGGTTGGAGTTCGAAAGAGAGGCCAAGGATGTGTCTGCGTACGCCGACTATGACCTGATAGTTGGCTCTGACGGCGTCAATTCGCGGGTGCGATCCGCCTATTCCGATATTTTTAAGCCCGACGTCGACGTTCGCAACTGCAAATATATCTGGCTCGGTACGCAACAAAAATTCGACGACGCATTCACCTTCGTCTTCGAGCATACCAAGCACGGTTGGATCTGGGCGCACGCCTACCAGTTCGACGCCGACACAGCGACCTTCATCGTCGAGTGCTCCGACGAGACTTGGCGCCGTGCCGGGTTCGCTCGGATGAGCCCTGAGGAAACGATTGCGGCTTGCGAAAGAATTTTTGCCTCTTATCTGGGCGGAAAGAGGTTGATGTCGAACGCAGGACATTTGCGTGGTTCGGCGTGGCTTAACTTTAATCGCGTCCTCTGCGAGCGATGGAGTCATAAGAATATTGTCCTGCTAGGCGATGCTGCCGCGACCGCGCATTTTTCGGTTGGCTCGGGATCGAAGCTCGCGCTCGAAAGCGCTATTGCACTCGCTGATTATCTGGACAGCGAACCGACAATGGCCGAGGCCTTTTCTCGCTACGAGGATGAACGACGAACGGAAGTGTTGCGGCTGCAAAGCGCGGCGCGCAATTCGACCGAGTGGTTCGAGGATGTGGAGCGCTATCTCAACTTCGATCCGGTCCAGTTCAACTATTCGCTATTGACCCGCTCACAACGCATCAGTCATGAGAATTTACGTCAGCGCGACGCGGCATGGCTCGCTGATGCAGAGCGTTGGTTTGAGCGACACGCCACCGGTTGTGAGCCTCTAATGACGCGGGCGCCGATGTTCGTCCCGTTCCGCCTGCGCGGAGTCGAGTTGAAGAATCGCGTTGTAGTGTCACCGATGGCGCAGTACCGCGCAATCGACGGCACGCTGACCGATTGGCACCTCGTCCACTACGGCGAGCGTGCCAAGGGAGGGGCGGGGCTCGTCTTTACCGAGATGACCTGTGTGTCGCCGGAGGGTCGCATCACGCCCGGCTGCACGGGGCTTTACCAGCCAGAACATGAGGTTGCCTGGAAGCGCATCGTCGACTTCGTGCACGCCGAGACCGATGCCAAGATCGCCATTCAACTGGGTCACTCCGGTGCCAAAGGTTCGACGCAGGTTGGCTGGGAGACGATGGATGCTCCGCTGCCCTCGGGCAACTGGAATTTGATCGCGCCCTCAGCAGTAGCGTGGAGCGCGAACAACCAAACCCCTCGACAAATGACGCGTTCCGACATGGATAAAGTTCGCGACGACTTTGTGCGCTCGGCGCGAATGGCGCAGAGGGCCGGATTTGACTGGCTCGAATTGCACTACGCGCATGGTTATCTGATGTCGGCCTTCATCACGCCGCTTACCAACAAACGCTCGGATGACTATGGCGGCAGCCTCGAAAATCGCATGCGCTTTCCACTCGAAGTGTTTCGCGCCGTACGAGCGGTCTGGCCGGACGACAAGCCTATCTCGGTCAGAATTTCCGCCAACGATTGGGCGCCCGACGGCATCTCGCCGCGGGACGCGGTTGAAGTTGCGCGCATCTTGACTGATGCCGGCGTCGACATGATCGACGTTTCGGCCGGTCAGACGACGCGCCACGCAAAGCCGGTCTACGGACGAATGTTTCAGACGCCTTTCTCCGACCGTATCCGCAACGAGCTCGGCATCAAGACGCTTGCCGTCGGCAATATCTTTGATGCCGACCATGTCAATTCAATCTTGATGGCTGGACGTGCCGACCTCGTGTGCTTGGCGCGCCCCCATCTCGCCGATCCATACTGGACCCTGCACGCGGCAGCCGATCTCGGCTACGAGGGACTGGCCTGGCCGAAGCCGTATTGGGCCGGCCGCGACCAGTTGCGGCGCTTGAAATCGCGGCCCGAGGTCATGATAGGGAAAGTGTGATGCCAGCGCTCGCGAGCCTGCACGCATTGATTACTGGCGGCGGCAGCGGCATCGGTGCGGCGATCGCGCAGGCATTGACAACAGAGGGCGCGGCTGTGTCGCTTGTCGGGCGACGGAAGGTGGCGCTAGACAAGGTTGCAAAGAACTTGTCCAGGGCTAGCGCAATCGCTGCCGACGTTACCAATCCGGCCGACTGCGCAGCAATGGTGCAGGCCGCGCGCGCTGCCCATGGTCCGATCGATATCGTGATCGCCAATGCTGGCGCAGCTGAAAGCGCACCGTTCGCCAGAATCTCTCCCGAGCATTGGCAGCGCATGATAGGTGTCAATTTGACCGGCGCGTATCTGACCGTCCAGGCGGCACTGGGTGATGTGATGCGCGAAGGCGATGGGACGCGGCGAATTGTATTCACGGCCTCAACCGCCGGTCTGCAAGGTTACCCCTATGTCGCGGCCTACTGTGCCGCCAAACACGGAGTTGTCGGACTCGCCCGTGCTTTGGCAACGGAACTGAAAAAGAGTGGCCTGACCGTGAACGCGGTCTGTCCTGGCTTTACTGATACTCCGCTTTTGGATGCTTCGGCCACCGCACTCGCAGGCAAGACGGGGCGGACGATCGCTGAGGCGCGTGCCGCACTCGCCAAGGGCAATCCCCACGGCCGACTGATTTCGCCGAAAGATGTCGCGGCCAAAGTGTTGCGGCTATGTCTGCCGACGGCAAACTCGATCAACGGCGAAATCATTGTCATTGCAGAGGGCGGAGAATGACGGCCACCGCGAGAACAAAGTTGCGGCAGGCTTCGCCTTTCTTGAGCAAGCAAAGGCTACGACTGTGGGTTCGTATTTTACGGACTGCGCGCGCGATTGAAGCCGAAGTGCGCGAGCGGCTGCGGGTCAGGTTTGGCATAACACTGCCGCAATTCGACGTGATGGCGGCACTTGAAAGGAAGCCAGACGGCATGACTATGACCGAACTGTCACGCTTCCTGATGGTATCCAACGGCAACGTAACCGGCATTATCGATCGTCTCGTGTCCGACAGGCTGGTGGCTCGCCGTGCGCCGGCCGATGATCGCCGCGCCATCATCGTGCAGTTAACGCCGCGTGGCCTGAAGGAATTCGCCGCAATGGCCAAAGCCCACGAGGGATGGGTCGACGGTCTGCTGTCGGAGTTCGATGCGGCAGAGGCGGATACGCTGATCCGTCACCTCGATGGGCTGTCTGGCCGCATTCGCAACGGAGGATCTCGCGCATGAATATGAGCGACTTCAAACCCGAGCACTTCAATTGGCGGGCGCATGAGGGTGTCGCGGTGATCACGCTCAAGGGCGCCGAGCGGAAGAATCCAATCACTTTCGAAAGCTACGCCGAGCTCGGGCAGACCTTTCGGCGACTTTCGGCAGCTCGCGATATCAAGACCGTTACAATCGGGTCGAATGCGGGCAATTTTTGTTCCGGTGGTGATGTCCACGACATTATCGGCCCGCTGTTAGACCGCGATATGAAAGGCCTTCTCGAGTTCACGCGGATGACCGGCGAACTCGTGAAGGCGATGCGCGCGTGTCCGCAGCCGATAATTGGCGCAATCGATGGCGTGTGCGTCGGAGCCGGAGCGATGATCGCGTTGTTCTGTGATATCCGCTTTGCAACGGCGCAAACCAAGACGGCGTTCTTGTTTACCCGCGTCGGCCTCGCCGGATGCGACATGGGAGCCTGCGCCTTGCTGCCGCGCGTTATAGGGCACGGCCGCGCGTCGGAGTTGCTGTACACCGGCCGGATCATGACTGCAGAGGAGGGCGAACGCTGGGGTTTCTTCAATCGGATCGTTGATCGGGAGAAACTCGAAGCAGAGGCCGTGGCGCTGGCGCAGCAACTGGCAAGGGGACCGACCTTCGCCCACGCCATGACGAAGAATATGCTTCACCAAGAATTCGCAATGTCGCTCGACACGGCGATTGAGGCCGAGGCGCTTGCCCAAGCAGTATGCATGCAGACAAAAGACTTTCGCCGCGCTTATGAGGCGTTCGTCACCAAACAGAAACCGCAGTTCGCCGGAAACTGAAGAATGCTGGACCGCAGCTTCCTGTCCTGGCCCTTTTTTGAAGCGCGTCATCGCGTTCTCGCGGATCCACTCGAGGCCTGGGCGGTGCAAAATTGCACCCACATAGGTCACCATGACGTTGATGCTGCCTGCCGTGGACTGGTTCGCAAGCTCGGGGAGGATGGATGGCTGAAGCATACTGCGCCGGGCGATGATCCATCTGAAAAAATTGACGTCCGCACGCTGGCGCTGGTTCGCGAGACGCTCGCGCGCTATTCTGGGCTCGCCGATTTTGCCTTCGCGATGCAGGGACTTGGTGCCGGCCCGATTTCGCTCTTCGGCACTTCCACCCAGAAAACCGCGTGGCTGTCGAAAACGCGCAGTGGCTCGGCTATCGCGGCATTTGCGCTTTCGGAGCAGACCTCAGGGTCCGACGTTGCCAATGTTTCAACCAGTGCACGCCGTGATGGCGACGACTATGTCCTCGATGGCGAAAAAACATGGATTTCGAACGGCGGCATTGCCGATTTTTACGTTGTTTTCGCTCGTACAGGGGAAGTGCCGGGGGCAAAAGGCCTGTCGGCGTTTATCGTGCGTGGCGACAATCCCGGCCTGTCAGTCGAAGAGCGTCTTAAAGTGATTGCGCCGCATCCGCTGGCGCGCTTGGGACTCAAGAATTGTCGCGTCGGTGGCGCTGATTTGATTGGTGAAGTTGGCGACGGCTTTAAAATCGCCATGGCGACACTCGACGTGTTCCGGACATCGGTTGGCGCCGCGGCACTCGGGTTTGCGCGCCGCGCACTCGCGGAAGCGGTCAAACGCGCCAAGAGCCGTACTTTGTTTGGCGGTCCTTTGTCGGAATTACAGTTGGTGCAGGCACAAATTGCCGATATGGCCTTGAAGATCGACGCAGCCGCGCTTCTCGTATATCGGGCCGCCTGGTGCAAGGACACGGGCGCCGACCGCGTGACGCGTGAAGCAGCAATGGCAAAACTTTATGCGACCGAAGCTGCACAGCGCGTGATCGACGCTGCCGTGCAGATTCACGGCGGCGATGGCGTTCGAGCCGGTCATCCTGTCGAAACGCTTTATCGTGAGATTCGAGCATTGCGTATCTACGAAGGTGCTTCCGATATCCAGAAAATCGTTATTGCCCGGTCCGTGCTTTCATCAGCAACAGGTCGCTGACATGATTCGGAACAACCCCAAACTAAGTCCCTCGGCACACGTCGACACCTTCAGCCGCGACAATCTTCCACCCTTCGATCAGTGGCCTGATATCCTGCTTAATCGTCCAGAATTCCAGTATCCAGAACGCTTGAATGCTGCGGTGGAGTTGACCGACCGCATGGTCGAGCGCGGCTTCGGCGATCACATCGCGCTGATCGGCAATGGTCGTCGCCGCACTTACAAGGAATTGACGGACTGGTCCAACCGGTTAGCGCACGCGCTGGTCGAAAACTACGGCATCAAACCGGGCAATCGGGTCCTGATCCGTTCCGGCAACAATCCGGCGCTGGTCGCGGCCTGGCTTGCTGCTACCAAAGCGGGCGCCGTCGTCGTCAACACAATGCCGATGCTCCGCGCCGGAGAGCTCGGCAAGATTATCGACAAAGCCGAGGTTGCGCTTGCTTTGACGGATAGCCGGATTGCCGACGAGCTAGTAGCTTGCGCCAAGGTCAACAGGTTTCTCAAGCAGGTCGTCAATTTTGACGGAACATCCAATCATGACGCCGAACTGGACCGAATCGCGCTCGACAAGCCGGTGAAATTCGCTGCGATTGAGACCGGGCGCGACGACGTTGCCTTGCTAGGTTTTACTTCGGGTACCACCGGCGAACCCAAAGCCACGATGCATTTTCATCGCGACCTGCTGATCATCGCCGATGGCTACGCCAAGGAAGTGATCCGTGTCACTCCGGATGACGTCTTCGTCGGCTCACCGCCTCTCGCCTTTACATTCGGGCTGGGCGGCCTTGCAATCTTCCCGCTTCGGTTCGGTGCAACCGCCACACTGCTTGAAAACGCATCGCCGGCGAACATGATCCAAATAATTGAGACCTATAAAGCCACAATCTCGTTTACCGCACCAACCGCCTATCGCGCGATGATGGCAGCAATGGACAAAGGGGCCGATCTGTCGTCGCTTCGACTCGCGGTGTCGGCCGGCGAGACTCTGCCCGCGCCGGTATTCGAGGAGTGGACGCGGCGGACAGGAAAGCCGATTCTCGACGGCATCGGTTCAACCGAAATGTTGCACATTTTCATCACCAACCGGATCGGCGATGCTGTAGCGGGTGCGACGGGGAGCCCCGTCGCCGGTTACGAAGCGAAAATCGTCGACGCCAACATGGATGAAGTGCCGGCCGGCGCCGTCGGTCGGCTGGCGGTGCGCGGCCCGACTGGCTGCCGTTATCTCTCTGACAAGCGGCAGAAGAACTACGTCATCGACGGCTGGAATCTGACCGGCGACACGTTTGTCCGCGACGAAGACGGCCGTTTCCACTTCGCGGCTCGCAACGACGACATGATTGTATCGGCGGGCTACAATATCGCGGGACCGGAGGTCGAGGCGGCTCTCCTGTCGCATCCGGATGTTTTGGAATGTGCCGTGGTTGGCGCGCCCGACCTCGATCGGGGTCAGGTTGTCGCGGCTTTTGTCGTCCTGAAGGCCGGTGTGGCCGCGGACAGCCTGCGAGTCAAAATCCTGCAGGACCATGTCAAGACAGCGATTGCGCCATACAAATATCCGCGCATCGTAAAATTTATAGACACTTTGCCGAAGACGCAGACGGGAAAAGTCCAACGCTTCAAGTTGCGAGAGCATCATGAGCAAAAGTCCGTTTGAAATTCTCCAGCCGCAGCATTGGACTACGCCGAGGGGCTATGCGAACGGAATTGTTGCGCAGGGCCGCCAGGTCTTTATAGCCGGCCAGGTCGGCTGGAACGCGCAGGCGCAATTCGAAACCGACGATTTTGTTGCTCAGGTCGAACAGGCCTTGTCAAACATTGTTGATGTTTTGCGGGCCGCTGGCGGCGAGCCGCATCACCTGGTGCGGCTTAACTGGTACGTGACGGATAAGGCTGAATATGTCGCCCGCCAACGGGAGATCGGAGAAGTGTATCGCCGTAGAATTGGCCTGCATTTTCCAGCGATGACACTGTTGGTGGTTGCCGGGCTGCTGGAACCACGTGCCAAGGTGGAAATTGAAGGGACGGCAGTTATCGGGGATTGACCGCCGAATGCGATGATTCTGATATTGGCTTCACCGACACACGTGAGGGAATTGTCACGATCCTGCCAGGTTTTTGAAAACCGGTGGGACTCCAAATCCCTGAACGCATCGGCAGTTCGCACTGGTAGGTGTTGATGACCGATCCGCAAGCTTGGCCCACCGAATTGCGCCTGCACAAGGATCGTAAAACCTTGACTATCATCTTCGAAGGCGGCGAGATCTTCGATCTGCCGGCCGAATATTTGCGGGTGAAAAGTCCGAGCGCGGAAGTGCAGGGTCATTCGGCCGAGGAGCGTAAGACCGTTCCCGGCAAGCGCGATGTTGCGGTCCTCGAGGTACTACCGGTCGGAAATTACGCCGTCCGGCTTGTGTTCGACGACATGCACTCAACCGGGATTTTTGATTGGGATTACCTGCGCGAGCTTGGCCGCAACTACGCTGCCTATTGGCAGGACTACCTCGATGAGCTTGCGGTAAAGAACATGACGCGCGAGCCGCCGGCGCGGCGCAGATGAAGGTGGCTGGGCCGCGACAAATGGACCAGGGGCCTTCTCCGGATACCACCTGTTTCGCGTCATTGATCGACCAAGGCCGATCAAACACAACCCTTTTTGCTTGAATACGACGTGGACAATAAGACACCCTAATGAATCCGACTACGCAATACAGGATCGTCGCCCCGCGATAGGGCGGCCGCCGCCAATCTGCGAGCAAATACCCTAGTGCTTGCTGTCTTGATCTGGGCAGCGTCACATTAATCTGCAATTGAGATGCCCACTACCGAGTGGCGCTCTCGACAGCAAATTTGGCCGCACGGAAGTTATTTACTCAATAGCGCACGCTGGCTATCCTACTGCGCGTCGCGAGCCAGTTATGGCACGCGGCCAGACGCATGATCTAAGCACGCAGCAATTGCTTCGGAGGATTTCGGACCCGGCAAGATGCGATGTCGTCCGGACCGAAACCCAATATAGCATCCGGTCGGACGAAGCACCGGACGAGTTTCCGCCATCGCTCGCCGGGGGACCCAAAGGGAAATTGCGTTTAAAAAGGTGAAAGGCGCTCAGATGCCAGACAACAGCAAGTCAGACCATTTTCAAATCGACGAAGATACGCTGAGGAATTTCACCTTGTTGGCATTGCCTTGGCTATCCTTCCAACGACAAATGCTTGGAATCGTAAAAAATGGCATTGAAAAAGCCAGCCACGCCAAGCCGATTGAGAACTTCACATTGAGTGAGCTACAGGCTCTGATGATGATATTGGACCGGTCGGGGACGTTGAGAAATCGCATTGACCCGGATTTCGAAAAAACGGTTGAAAGTGCCTGTAAGGAAATCCTCCCGAAATTGGCCTCGGCTTCGAGTCAGTTGATCGAGGCCCAGGAAATGATTTTGGCCGGCGTATTTGAAGCATTGGATAAATTAAGGAAAGGAGGTTCGAAAGGTCGCTCTGGTCGAAAAACCGCTGACTGATCGGACTGACTCCGAATCTCTGCTCGTTCCAGAGATTCGATAGAAGAGCACTTTTACACATCTGATCATTTTCTGAGCCGGCTGAACTTCATAGTGCTTGTGGCGTTCGAGGTGTCACAATGAATGGTCCGCGTCGAAATTTCGACATCGCGATAATTGGCCTGTCTTGTCGATTTCCTGGGGCAGCCACAGCCGAAGAATACTGGAAGAATTTATGTGACGGCGTTGAATCCGTCACTTTTTTTTCCGATCAGGAACTGGTTGCGGCTGGCGTCGATCCGTCCTTGGTTGCCAACCCGCGCTACGTAAAGGCGGCGCCGAAGTTACGAGACGTCGAGATGTTCGACGCATCGTTCTTCGGTTACTCCCCCAAAGACGCAGCCCTAATGGATCCGCAACAGCGCCTGTTCCTCGAGGTGTGCTGGGAGGCGTTCGAGAACGCAGGTTATGATCCGGCAAGTTATCCCGGAAAGGTTGGTGTTTACTCGACTGGCGGCGGCGTTGTTACGAGCTATCTCCTAGCAAAGCTGCACCATGCAGAGCTTCCCGGTCAGACAGCGAGCACTTCGCACATCAACAACGACAAGGATTTTTTGAGCACCCGCGTTTCGTTCAAACTGAATCTCAGGGGGCCCAGCTTCACTATTCAGTCCGCGTGCTCCTCGTCCTTGGTGGCGGTCCACCAGGCATGTCAGAACCTGAGATTCAATGAGTGCGACATGATGCTGGTAGGCGGTTCGGTTGTACGCGTACCACAAGTTGCGGGGTATCTTGCGGAAAAGCGAAACCTTCATTCCATGGACGGGCACTGCCGTCCATTCGATTCGGTTGGTCAGGGAACAATTTTTGGCAGTGGCGTCGGCGCCGTATTGCTCAAGCCTTTGCAACAGGCTGTCACTGATCGCGACCACATTTTTGCGGTTATAAAGGGGACCGCGGCGAACAATGATGGTTCAGCCAAGAGCAGCTACACGGCCCCGAGTCTGGGCCAGCAATCCCAGGCGGTGATCGACGCGCTAAAGTCGGCTGAGGTTAGCGCCGACAGCGTCGGCTATGTCGAATGCCACTCAACCGGCACGATCGTCGGTGATCCGCTGGAAGTTGAAGCGTTGACCATGGCCTTTCGAAAGGAGACCGAACGCAAACAGTACTGCGCGGTTGGTTCGGTCAAGGCCAACATCGGGCATCCGGAGCAGGCCGCGGGAATTGCCGGTCTGATCAAGACTGCGCTTGTGCTCCATCACAAGCAGATCCCGCCGAGCATCAACTTCGAAATTCCCAACCCTGCAATCGACTTCTCATCGTCGCCCTTTTACGTAAACACAGAGCTGCGGGATTTTCCCCTCGCCGAGACGCCTCGGCGAGCCGGGCTAAACAGCCTCGGGATCGGTGGTACGAATACTTTCGCCGTGCTCGAAGAAGCGCCGCTGGCCGCTGCGTCAAGGAAGCAATCATCAGACCACCTCCCTTGTCTGGTGACCCTTTCAGCCAAAAGTACCGACGCGTTGGTGGCACGTGTCGGGCAACTTCTGGACTGGCTAAACGTCAATCCCGATGCACCGATTGGTGACGTTTGCTACACAACAAACGTCAGCAGAAGCCAGTTTGCATTTCGCTTCGCGGCGCCCGCCCGGTCGGTGGCGGACCTTAAGAATCGTCTTGCAGCATGGTTACGAACGGCGACGGAAGATGCGACGAGCCTGCAACGCGTGAGCAATGCTTCAATCGCTTTCATGTTTTCCGGCCAGGGTTCGCAACAGGCCGGCATGGCCCTCGAGTTATATCGCACGCACTCCGTTTTTCGGAATGCCATGGATCGTTGTCATGCTTTGGCGGAGCCCTATCTCGAGAAAGGCCTGCTTAAGGTCATTTTCGCAGCGGACGGTGATGATGCGCTGGTCAACCGCACTGACTACACGCAGCCTGCGTTGTTCGCGGTTGAGTATGCTCTTGCGGAACTTCTGAAGGCCTGGGGAATCTCGCCAGACGCTGTCATTGGGCACAGCTTGGGAGAAATTTCTGCTGCTTGTGCAGCGGGGGTCTTCACGCTCGAAGACGCGATGCGATTGGTCACCGCCCGCGGTGCATTGATGCACCTACTACCGAGCGGCGGAGCAATGGCTGCGATATTCGCTGAGGAATCCTTGGTGCGTGCACTCATCAACAAGATTGCACCCGGGATTACGGTGGCGGCAATGAATGGGCCGCTGAATACGGTCGTGTCCGGTGACCGGGATGCGTTGAAAGTGCTTTCGACCGAGTTAGACCGGCAAAATATCAACTACCGCGAGTTGCATATTTCCAACGCCTTTCATTCACCGCGTACCGAACCCATTCTTGATGACCTAGAAAAGGTTGCCGGCGAGATCAGACACAGTGCGCCCAAACTGCCGCTGATATCCAACCTCACTGGCGAATTGATATCTGCCGCGCCTGACAAATCTTACTGGCGCCGACACCTGAGGGAAGCAGTGCGGTTTGGTGATGGGATGCTTGCGCTCGCCAAACTCGAATGCCACACCTTTCTCGAGGTTGGGCCACACCCGGTGCTGCTGCCTCTTGCACAGATTTGCCTTGGAACGAAAGGCAAGTCTGCCACCTGGATTGCGACACTAAATCGTCAAAAGCCGGACACCGAGTCCATAACCGAAATGCTGGTCGCGCTGTACCTCGCCGGCCACAACCCAAATTGGGCTGTAGTGCATGCCGATTCCTCATGGCGACGAATACCGTTGCCTACATATCCTTTCCAGCGCAAGCGTCACTGGATAGAGGACAATCCCCACACTAAACGGGCGGGGAATTCAGCCGAACGACCGCATCCCCTGGTGGGCGCGCGTATAGCTTCGCCTCCTGAAGAGGTACGTTATCAAGCGCGCTACGGCGTGCAGCACATCGACTATTTCTCCGATCATAAAGTTGTAGGAACCGTGGTCCTGCCAACCACCGCTGAACTGGAGGCAGCCACGTTCGCTGGCCGCATGCATTTCGGGACCTCGCACGTCAGTTTCGATAATGCGATGCACCATCAAGCGATGTCGTTCACGAACGGGGAAGACCGGACTGTGCGGGTATTGGTAACGCCGCAGAAATTCGACAGGGCAAGTTTCAAGCTCGTAAGTGCAGCCACGGAGAGTTCTGAAGTTTGGCAGACTCACATGACGGGCACTCTGCGCAAATCAGAGGCGCCGACTTGGCCGGCCTTTTCGCCCACAGTGATCCAGGCCCGCTGCCAGCAAACACTGCGGGTCGCCGATTTGTACGCCAGGCTTAACAAGCTCGGGCTTGAATATGGCCCCAGCTTTCGTGGGGTCGAAGAGCTGCACCTCGGTCAAAATGAGGCGCTTACCAAAGTACGGCTTCCGGATGGACTAGCAAGCACGCAATACGCGATGCACCCAGCGTTCCTCGACGCGTGTCTGCACGCCTATCCGTTAGTGCTCGATGTTACAGAGCGGACCAAAGGCGATCGGCATAATTCCTATCTGCCTGTCACTTTGGCGGGCTTTCGCTGCTATCAGGACGGGATCAGCAAGGCATGGGTGCACACCAGACTGCGTAGCGTCGAGAAAGACGATACGCAGCTAGTCGACATTCGGATTTATGATGCCGCAGGGCGGCCAGTTGCAGAAGTCGAAGGACTAAGCGTACGCCTGTTGTCGCTTGAAAAGGTTCAGCAATTGCCTCGAGCCGATACAGATGATCTGTTTTATCGCGTTGCCTGGCAAAAGAGATCGAGAGAGACGACCAGTCCTCGGAAGGATCGCGCTCCGGCAAGTTGGATAATCTTCACCGACGCAAAAGGCGTCGGCGCTGCGCTGGCCGGCAGGCTGGAAGCCGCGGGTCATCATTGCCACCTCGTCTACAGAGATGCTGCATTCGCCCCACACGGTGTCCGAAAGTGGACTGTGGACGAACGGCAGCCTCACGATTTTCGCCGATTGCTGGAGCAATTCGCGTCCAGCGAGACGTTGCCGTGTGAAGGCGTGGTCTACCTGTGGGGATTGGATGCTCCGTCAATAGCAGGTCTCACCCTGGCAAGTTTGAAGCGCGGAAGCGAGATGATGTGCCGTGGGGCGCTGGCGATCCTGCGCGCACTTTCCGAAACCCGTTCAATGAAAACGACTGGCAGACGCGTTTGGTTTGTGACCGCAAATACGCAGAAGGCAGAAGGTCAGGACCAACCTGTTGATCCGGTCCAGGCTCCTCTGTGGGGTCTGGGGCGGACGGTCGCGCTCGAATACCCGGGCATTTGGGGCGGATTGATTGATCTGCAAATGAACGGCGACCACGCGCCGGACGTGGACTTGTTGGCAGCTGAGTTGCTCCATCCAACGGGTGAGACACAGATTGCAATTTCCGCGAGCGGCGCGTGCAGCGTTCCAAGGCTCGTCAGGCAATCCCTCGCAGAACTGCCGGCACAGCTGCCGCGAGTGCGCGGCGACGCCACCTATCTCGTTACTGGTGGCCTAGGGATGTTGGGACGCAGCGTGGCCAAATGGCTAATAAGCAAGGGCGCGAACCACCTTGTCCTGACAGGTCGATCCGCGAGCTCTGAAGCCGCAAAAAAAGTATTTAGCGCAGCAGAAATCGATAGTGCAGCGATCCGTGTCGTAGCAGCCGACATCAGCCGAGATGAAGAGGTGAGTCGTCTCGTAAAGATGATTCAGAAGGAAATGCCGCCCTTAAAAGGCGTGGTGCATTCGGCCGGCGTCCTGGATGATGGGGTATTGGCCCAACTTGATTGGGACAGATTTGCGCGCCTTTTCGAGCCGAGAGTGTATGGAAGCTGGCTCTTACATGAACACACCAAGTCGCTGGAGTTGGACTTCTTTGTTTTGAAATCTTCTTTGTTGAGCCTCTTAGGCTCCGCTGGTCAGGGGAACTACACCGCCAGCAGCGCTTTTCTTGATTCCTTGGCGGAGCACCGCCACGCCGGCGGTTTTCCGGCCAGGACGATCAACTGGTGTGCCTGGTCAGGCGGCGGGTTAGCCACCGTATCAGGCGCTCGCGGCGAGGCGATGTGGTCGTCGTTGGGCGTAAAATTCGTTTCTCCCGATCTTGCAATGCAGGCGTTTGACAAGTTGATGCACCGCGATGTGGATCAAATCGCGGTAGCAGTTGCTGATTGGCCGCATTACGCCACCAAGCTAGGCATGCCTCCTTTCTTGACAGAGCTTCTAAATAGAAATGAGGATTCCCGATCGTCCAGGCTTGTGCAGGGAACGGCCGCCATGGATGTGCCTCCCAGAGCGGTGAATGATCAAGCACGCCAACAGTTTTTGAGCAAACTTCAACAGTTCATCATGGCGGAGCTTGGCTTCTCTGAAGCCATCGATCCGGATCAACCGCTGAACGAAGTCGGGCTAGATTCCTTAATGTCGGTCGGTCTGTCGAACAGCCTCGAGGACGAGTTCGGCATTCCGGTTTCGGTTACGGAACTACTTAAGGGACCGACTATCAATCAGCTGGTCAATGGCGTTTTTCACGAATTCGTCGAAAGCTTGAGTCGCAATCAAGCATCCGGCAATACGCCCCTTGCAATGCCGACTGCCATTGTGAGAGAGCCGGCCATCCAAGTCGCAGCGAAGAATGGCCCATCGAAGATATGGACAGATGAGGCTGATGCAGCTGCGGGAGCGCTGCGCCGCCCGGCCTCCGCCAGCGCCCCGGTGAACACGCCGACAGCCCCATTCCCGAATCGTGTTCGAGTTGCCCATAGCGAATTCGCCGCATTTAACGGCCGCGAGCGTGCAAGGGTTCAAGATATCCTGCAGCGACGGCTTATGGCGGAACTTGGCTTCGTGGACCCAATTGATCCGGATCGGCCATTGAACGAAGTTGGTCTCGACTCGCTAAGGTCGGTGACCCTTGCGAACAGTCTCGAGGATGATTTTGGCGTAGCGGTGTCGGTCGCAGAGCTCATTGGCGGGCCGACGATCAATGAACTAGTTGATCATCTGCTCGATCTGCTGGCGGGATCCCAGTCGGATGAGCCGGCCGAGGCCGAGGCGGCAACGTCGTCGGCGGTGGCTGTCACCCTGCCTACGCACCCGCCCATAATTGTCGCGCACCTCCAGTCGCAGGCAGCGCCCGAAGAGATGTCACGTGCGGGGAATGGAGCTGCGATAGAACATGTCGCTGCTCCGGTGTCTTGCCCTGCGAGCGAGGTTGCGTCGCGCGCCAGCGGAAAATGGCTGATCGCGCCTCGGCCCAATCCGGATGCCAAAGTCCGCTTATTCTGCTTTCCCTATGCGGGCGGCGGCGTCGTATCGTTCCGGGCCTGGGGGCAAATGTTCAACGGTTCCGTTGAGATTGTGGCAGTGGAGCCGCCGGGCCGCGGAACTCGTATCAATGAGACGGCTATAGATGATCTGGAAGCTTTCGTCGGGGGCCTGTTACCGGAAATGGTTGACTGGATAGACAGACCATCTGCCTTTTTTGGTCACTGCCTTGGCGGACTTACCATGTTTGCGACACAGTGCGCGCTACCGGAAGCGAGCGCGCACTTCATCAAGCATATGTTTGCCTGCGGCGTAAGACCGCCGCATCTGTTGAAGCGCAGAGGGGAATTTGAGGACAACTTGGTATACGACATGATGTTGCATCATGACTTTGATATTAGAGTTCCGCCTTATGCCCAAACGGACGAAATCATTGCGGATATCATACGTCGATTTGATACTCCGGCTGCCGACAGGATGTTGGAGATACCGAAGTTGAGGAACGCCTTGTTACCGACAATTCGAGCCGAATTTGGAATGGCTTATAAGTATGAGTATAGGCCTGTAGAGCCTTTTTCTTTCCCGATCAGCAGTTTTGTCGGAGACTCGGACCCGTGGGTATCGGAAAAAGATTCCGCTGGCTGGGCCGAGCTCACGCGCGGCGGGTTCACGAACCATGTGCGCAAAGGTTCACATTTTTTGATGGCTGACGACGGAGAGTATATTCTGCAGACAATCAACAATGAGTTCGTAAATTTGGTGGTGTAATAGCCTAATCAGCACTGCCCAACCTTGCCTTGGCTCTGACAAGATCCGCAGTGTCAAAGCCCTCGGTAAATGATTTATAGATGTTGCCAAGTTCCGAGCGATACGTATCAGCGTTTTGTCTCAGCTCGTACATGTCGTAGAGACTCACACAAAGTCGAAGTTCTAGAGATTTGGCCTTTTGCTCACGCGCGACCTTAAGACCTTTGGAAAAATACTGCTCCGCCTGATCAAGATTTTTGTTTGATCGCAAATAGGTTTCGCCGAACAAGCGATATATTTCGGCCGCGTAAAAGCGTTCGGAGTTCTTTTCATCGAGCCTTGATCGTGCTTGCTTTAGGAAGTCAAACGCTTGCCCGTAACGTTTGTTCTTAAGGCACGCATCTGCCAGTAACCCCAGAGAGTACGACTCAAACAGCAAGGCGCCGGTGGCCCGTTCTTTCTCCAAACCTTCTTGGATCTCGGCGATACCTTTCTCAAAATCACCTTGCTGGGCATTTGCCCATCCGCGCAAAATCAAAGCCATCGCTACGTAGTGCACAAACTCATGCTCTTCGCAGAGACTGATTGTCGCGTTGACCTGGTCTGCGACAGTGGCAGCCTCACCGCGAAGTTGATGCACGCGGAGGCCTATCGTTCGTGCGATTGCTTGGCTGAACGGGTACTCGGATGCATCCGCATAGCGGCGGGCCTCCGCGCAAGTCCGCAACGCCTGATCAGGATAGCCTAGCGACCATAGGGCCATGCCGTCATAAGTTCTTAGGTGAACTCTCGGATCTTGCGCTGACAACCCGAGATACGTTGCCGCCTCGCTGTCCTCACACAGGCCGATACCGCGTTCCAGCTCCGAGTGAGCTTCGGCAAATTTCCCTTGCGCAAATAATGTGAACCCGCGGGCTTCATGAGCGAGTATCTTGTAAACGGAATCGTCTGCATGTGCGGCCGTATTCAGCAAATGTTCGGCAAGGGCTTGAGCTTCACCAAGAGATGCACGAACGAAATTCCAGGTCCACAAACCAAACACCGCAGGCAAAGTGTGTTCGTCAAGACCACTCTCTTTGCACAGCTCAAGCGCACGCGTATACGCCTGCTTCACGCTGTCAGTGCTCCAGCCCTTGGTCGCCCGGAGGGAATTGCCAAGCGACGTTTGGACCAGCAATTCCGACTTGTTGCGCAGCATCGGGTCGTCAATATTGGGAACAAGCTTCAACGCTTGTTCCAGATGGCCGATAGCTTCGTTGTGCGCCGAACGAGCCGCTGACTGTTTTCCTGCCTCGTACCAGTAGTGCAGAGCCTTTTCGTAGCTTCTCGCCTGAGTGTAGTGGTACGCAACAATTTCCGGATGCGCTTTAGCTGTTTCGGAAAAACGCTCCTCAAGCGAAGATCCCGCTCTCTTATGATATGTTTCCCGCTCAGCTTTGGTCAGCAATGAATAAGCGGCGTCGCGGATGAGCGAATGCTTGAATTCAAAGGTAGCCTCTTGAAGCGCGCTGCCTTTTTGATAGAGAAGCTCGGCAGCCACTAAGTGACGTAGTTCTTTGTTCAAGGCCTCGCGATCTAGAGAAGAAACAGCCAAGAGGAGTTCGTAGTCAAATTTTCTTCCGAGTGTCGCCGCCAGTTGCAGAACCCTTCGTCCCTTTACCCGATCGACTCTGGACGTCAGAGGGTCGCGCAAGGTTAAAGGAATTGCAAAATCCGGGTCATTGATCAAATCATTCTGATTTTTTGCGTATTGTATAAACTCGGCGTCCAATACCATCTTCGTCAATTCCTCAACATACAATGGCACGCCATTGGCTCTGTTCAAAATTTGAGTATGGACGCTGTGTGGCAGAGCCCCGTCGCCAGTAACAGCGTGAATAAGATCTTCGACCTCATTCACCCGCAAGCGAGGAAGGGCAATTTGGGTCAAATAATACTTTTCCTGCAGCTGGGCAGTCGACGTGGAACGTGTAGTTAAAAGCAGGAAGGCCCGCTCATTTCTGATTAGCGGTATGAGCGCTTCAAGAAAATTCATTGTGGTGGAATCAAACCAATGAATATCCTCAAAGATGTACAACGTGGCGCCCCGGTTAGCGTGCTGCAGCACCATCTCCGCGAGGACATCAAGTGTCTGCTGCAGCAATCTCTGTGGTGGTACGTGGAGTACGCCGGCATGCCCCGGAATCGAGAGCAATCTGCTGATCAGCGGCAACATCCTTTCAGACTTACGGAACTGTCTCAAGAAAACCTGCAATTTTGAAAGCTTCAGATCGTCGCTATCAGCTGGAAGGATTCTCGCGCCGAGCTGAATATTCTCAATCACTGGATAGAGCATCGTGTTTCTGTGAAAGGGCGACCCTTGGAAACTGATACTTGTGTGCGCCTCCATCCCGTATTCGGTCTGGAAACCCTGAATCAGCTTCGACTTCCCGATGCCGCCTTCACCAGCCACAATGACGGCCTGCCCCATGCCGTCCTTCACGAGGTCCCAGTAATCCGACAGCAAGCCGAGCTGTTTGCCGCGGCCAATCAAGGGCCTCGTGATTCGGGTTTCGATTGCCGGATCGTCCAATTCCTTTCGTTCAGAAACACGAAACAGCCGCAGAGGACCCACGTTTTTTAATTCGTGGACGCCGAGATCCTGGTAGACAAATACGTCGGGCGGTAGCAGGCGCTTTGTTGTCTCGGTTATGACGATGGTATCAGGGCTGGCCGCGGCCTGCACTCGGCTGGCAACGTTCGGCGGCTCTCCCACGACGAACTCGTCCACCACCACTTGGCCGGTATCTACTCCGACGCGCAAATGAAGTTCAGTATTGTGTTTCTTCCTGAGATCAACGTTGAAGCGTCGAATGGCCTCGAGGATCTTTAACCCGGTCAACACCGCACGATATGCATCGTCTTCATGAGCAATGGGATAGCTGAAGTAGGCCATAAAGCCGTCGCCCATATACTGGGCGTAATAGCCTTCATATTGTTCAATGATTTCCTTCGAGATTTGATGGAAATTATTGATCGCGTATCGCACGTCCTCCAGGTCGAGATTGTGAGCGAGGGTACTAGAGTCGACAAGGTCGCAACACAGCAAGGACATTTGCCGCCGGTTCGCACCGGTTTCGGAGGTGCTTAGACGCTTGCCCGCCGAAATATTCGCGTCGGGGATAGGACCGGAACTATCCGCCGGTGATACGGCGCCGCAACTATCGCAGAACTTGCTTGTGGGCGAAACGTCGGTGCCGCATTCGGGGCAACTCCACACGAGCAGCGTGCCGCAACCGCCGCAGAACTTGGCACGCTCTCGATTCTCGAATCCGCACGCGGAACACCGCATACTTCATCTCCCCGTATCCGCTAACTGTTGAGTTGTTCTCTCAGCTCGGCAATCGGTAGGTTTGTCGCAGGCATTTGGGATCACAGAACCGATCGCGTTACGGCGCCGACTGGCGCGCTGCTACCATGCGATGTCATGTCTCCCCCGGCGATGAGCCATTTTAATTGGCTTCAACCATTTGCGCTATGGGAGTATTCTTTGAGGCTAGAACGTGTCGGTTTGCGACCGATTAATCGTACGCGGTGTCGTTCGGGTAGTAACGAAATCGATACTTAACTGGTCCGTGAAGTCGTTACCGCGCTTAAATTTCGACGAATATAGCAGTTTGTCACGGTCTTTTCTCTCATCGTGGCCCATGCACAATCACATGCTGTAGCTCCCTTGGAGCTCAACAAATTTCCGGCTGCGACGCTTACGGTCCAAAGGCCACATTGCTGGCATCCGCCTCGCCTCGTTTTGAGTACGCGTGTAAGTTGCTACGATCTCTCGTTTTAATCGCGGGGCGATAGAAGCGTAATGTCGTGAGGGAGCGTGAACAATGGCCAATTCCAAGCGGAAAAAAGCAGACGGGCCGATAAAAGTGGCCATCGGGTGCCAAGGCGGCGGAATGCACGCCGCCTTCGCGGTCGGCGTCCTCACAGAAATCCTTAAGGGCATGGACGAGCGAAAATTTGATCTTGTGGGATTGAGCGGAACGTCGGCGGGCGCCCTGTGTGCGTTGATGGTTTGGTACAGTCTTGCTCCGAAGAAAGACAGCTCCGGATTGGCGATTTCCGGCTTACCGGCCGATGCGATCTACAATCTCAATCACTTCTGGGATGACTTCGTTGCCAGCACGCGCACCGAGACTGCGCTGAACTCACTTACGTACGGCGCATTTTGGGCGGAGGAGAGGGAGGTACCACTGCTTGGAGTAAACGTGCCTATACTCGGCATCAATCCGTACGGCGCAATCTACAAGGCTGTCACTGAGAGCCTGCCGAGCCTTGGTGTACGCAGGCATTATTTTGATTTGGAGGAAATGCTTACGAAGGCTTGTCCGGCCTTCGACAGCGTCGACTGGCAAGCCGTCAAGATGCGCGTACTGATCGGCGCGTCGGAGATCGTCAACGGCTTTGAGACCGTGTTTGACTCCGCTGTCAATGGGGCAATGCAACTCGAAAACCAGGGAATGCAGCTCGCCAATAGGCCGAAGGACGAGGCCAACTACTGGCGCCAGCGATTGCCTCTCAGCCTGCGCGGAGTCGCTGCGTCAGGAACATTGCCGACTTTACGAGAGGCCGAGCAGATCCATGGCGGCCACTACTGGGACGGCCTTTACTCGCAGAATCCGCCCGTGCGCGAGTTCTTTGATCCCCCTGTGCACTTATCCTCTGCGGGATCCGAGCATGTTCCCGATGAACTGTGGATCGTTCGCATCAATCCGCAGCAATGGCCTTACGCGCCCAAATCCAACAAGGACATCCAGGACCGTCAGAACGAACTGATGGGCAATCTGTCGCTGAACAAAGAGCTGGATTTCATTATGACGGTCAACGCGTGGAATAAGCGCTACGCGGACCAACAATTTGCGAAGGACCACAAGCATGTAACGGTGCGCACAATCAAGATGAAGAAAGAGCTCGCCGACGAGCTGTCATATTCATCGAAGTTTAATCGCAGTCGGGCCTTCATGGACGAAATGCGTCAGGAAGGTCGCGAGGTGGCCTGCGACTGGCTCCGCAGCTGGCCGGACGTCGGGTGCTATCCCGGGGACGCTGCGTATAGAGAATCGCGCGCAACAAAGTCGAAACGAAAGTTGCCAAAAAAGAAGTGAGCAAGACGGAGCGTTGGCATCGCAACCCTCGTCAGCGAACGGGTGCGGCGCGATTGTTGTCAGCGGTGAAATCTTCTTTGTGGCCCAGCCTAATCGCGTGGTGGCTTGCGATCCGTCAAATGTTTCCCTGCGGCAGGTTCTATATCGTACGGAACGCACTACTTGGACGAATTCTACAAAGTTAGAATTAGCAGCTTACCGGAACTAGTTGAAGGCATCCATTTTGCTCGGCAGGTGGGCAAAGCCGCAATCGGCTTGTGCACCAACGTTACGCGAATGGATTATATGAGTGCCCGGCATAGGCGAAAGTTTGACCACTGGCGCCCAGCAGCCTTTGCATCTTCTTAATTGTTATATCGATCACGCTGCGCGGCTTTTCCTGTATCTCACTTGTTAGCTCAACCAGGGCCTGATTTGCCTCGTCAACGCGCCGCGCCAGGATCGCTGCTACGTAGAAAAGCGCCGCGGGGTCTTGCAGTGCGGCTGGTTGCACAACGTGAAATTGGGAATATGTCAACGCACGCACGTCCGCTGTGTGCGGGCAATCTAGCAGCGCGGAAATTTCGCCAAACACCGCACCCGGCTGCGACACCCTCGCGATCTCGAGACCCGCTTTGACGACAGCGACATCGCCCCACCTAAGGATCAGCAGCCGGTCTGTTCTCGAACCCTCAGCGAGCACTGTCTCGCCGGCCTGGTAGCTTGCAAGGGGAAGGGCGGCGAGACTCTTATGAAAAGCAGCGGCGGCATCGACCCACATGCCATGTCCCCCTGGCGCAGAAGTCGCTAGAAAACAACGCATAACCTTAAACACGGTTCCGTCATCCGCGTGTGGTTTCCTGTTACCAATATTCACGTCGCAAAGCTGATCTGCTGGCGCAATGAGGTCAGGCGGACTCCGGGCGGGGCATCATCCAGTCAAGGTGGCTGAATAGCCTGCACGTCTCCGCTGGCCAGGGCAAAGCCACAGCGGCGGGAGTAAGAGCCAAGTCCACTCGATTGAACAGTTCCGCGCACTGTTGGCGCAATGAGGCAACACCCTTCACTGCGTCGATGTAGTCCGCACCGGTTAGCTGGACGCCCTCCGTGGCAATCGCTCGGATGGAGGGCTCGGCCGAGCGATTCTAAGGCACCCAGCAGTGCAACCGTCTAAGCTTTGAAGCCGAAGTCGAGCAAAAGCCCTCGATGAGGCGGTGATCGAGTCCGGACACCTGAATTCCACCTACAAGCCCAGCCAGTGCGCCAGCAAGCAACAAAACAGTCCAAGTAAGAAGTGGCAGCGAGAACCAAGCACAGCGTGCCGCCGGCCGCGATCTGTCGCCGACGTGGACGGCAAAATCGAGCGTAGACTTTGAATTCAAATCGACCAGTCACGCTCGGTTACCGGTCTTTCGGTGCGCACTCGCACCAACGGTAACTCGCCATCACGATCATTTATTACCGCTTAGAAGACCCCTTGTTCACTCGCCTAAACTAGAGATTGCACAAAGAGCAAGTGGCACATTCCGGCAGTCTTGGTGTAGGCTTGATTGGCTGGCTCTTCGCGGATCATCATCTCAGAACGGCTTCGCATCGAAAATGGTAAGGGAAATAGTAGGGAGTGTTGCTCATGGTCAGCAAGACGCATGTGAGTCCATCGGCGATGCACACTCCTTTCAGCCAATACTCGCATGCGGTGATGGTCGAGGGCGCAAAGAAACTTATCTTCTGCGCTGGGCAGGTCGCCGGTGACGAGCGCGGAAACATTCTCGGGCCGGAAAGTTTCGAGGAGCAGGGCGAACTCGTTATGAAAAATCTGGGAAGGGCTCTCGCTGAGTGCGGCGCGAAGTTGACCGATGTGGTCAAGCTTGTGAGCTACGTCTGCAACCCACACGACGTGGCGAAGGTCCGCGCCCTTGTGAAGAAGCATTTCCCCCATAGTCCGCCGGCAAATACGATCTGTGTTTTGCGCGGGCTCGCCCATCCGAATTACCTGCTTGAGATCGACGCAACGGCCGTCCTGTGAGAGAAAAGCGCCGGCGGTATTTGGCGGCGAAAACGGATCATTAGATGTCGAAAATAAAGGAGCACTGAAATGAGAGTAGTTCGCAGCGTGCTCTTAGCAACGGCGCTGATCGGTATGCTGGTCTCGGCGCGCGTCGGTGCTGCAGCAGAGACGGTAAAGGTGGGGCTTCCGGTTCCGCTCACGGGTTTTGTCGCCGAAAGCGCCCGCGATATGGTCGACGGATTCAAGCTGTATCTTTCCGAGTCTGGCAACAAGCTGGGCGGCATGAATGTCGACCTTAAGGTCGAGGACACGGAAGCCAATCCACAAAACGCGCTCACCAAGATGCGCAAGCTCGTCGAGAACGACAAGGTTAACCTTGTTGTTGGGTACTTGCTTGCGTTCGAAGGCTATGCGGTGCGCGACTATGTCCATAACAACATGGTGCCGCTGTTTCTGCCGGTCGTCGCTGCCGACGACCTCACACAGCGCAAGCGCAGCCCGTATATTGTTCGGATGATCTGGACCAGCAGTCAGCCGAATCATCCATTTGGCAAATATGCATACGAGAAGCTCGGATACAGGAGGATCGCCACAGTCGCCCAGGATTATGCTTTCGGATGGGAGAACGTCGGAGGGTTCCAGAAGACGTTCGAGGAAGCCGGCGGCCAAATCGTCGAGAAGATCTGGGTGCCGCTCGATGCAGCCGACTATAGTGCCTTCGTCACCCGCATCCCCCGTAATGTTGACGCTGTTTACGCGCTTCTCGTCGGCTCGCATATTCCCGGCGTGCTCCGCACGTATCGGGATTACGGTCTCAAGGACAAGATCCCGCTCATTGCCGGAAACATCACAACGGACGAGGACGTACTGCGCTCAATGGGTGACGAGGCCCTTGGTGTTGTTACCTCGCATACCTACGCCGCAAGTCTCACCCGACCGCAGAATGTTGCTTTCGTCAACGCCTTCAAAAACGCATTCAAGCGCGATCCGTCCTACTATGCAGAGGCGATGTACACCGCCGCGATGTGGCTCGACCGCGGCATCGCTAAGGCCGGCGGAGCAAGTGACGCCCTAAAGCTAATCGATGCGGTGAAATCAACCGATCTGCAGGACGCGCCGCGCGGCCCGCTTAAACTCGACGCCTACAATAATCCGATTGAGACCGTCTATATCCGTCGCGTCGTCAAGAAACCGGACGGCAAAGGCATGGAAAACCAGGTGATCGATAAAATCGACAATGTCAGCCAGTTCTGGACCTATTCTCCCGAGGAATTCCTCAAGCAACCGGTATACTCAAGGGACTTTCCACCACTCAAGAAATAGCACGCGCTCCTACGGGCGGCTTCGGCCGCCAGCAGCGGGGAGGGCGGGGCGTGGGCTTGGCTCCGTCGGGGAATTTATGGTGTGACGATCTGGGTGACGCATGTCCTGAACGGTTTGTCGTTCGGCGCCCTGCTGTTCCTCCTGTCGAGCGGATTCACGCTCGCTTTTGGCCTGATGAAGATCATCAACATCGCGCACGGCTCATTCTATATGCTGGGCGCCTATGTGAGCGTGTCAATCATGTTGGCGACGGGCAATTTCGCCGTCGCGATTGGCGCCGGCGCCTTTACGGTACTGATTTTTGCGATCGTGCTCGAAGAAGTACTGCTGCGACGCTACCATTTACGGGATCTGCCGCAGATTCTACTGACGATGGGTGTCGCGTTCATCGTCTCGCGCGTCTGCCTTATCATCTGGGGCGGCGATCCTCTGGTCATGCGCACGCCGTCCTGGCTGAGTGGCCCACTCATCTTCGGGGATTTCGTGTTCCCGAAGTATCGCATTTTTCTCATCGTCGCGGCGGCTGTCGTCGGCCTCCTATTGTGGCTGGTGCTCGAGCGGTCCCGGATTGGCGCATACGTGCGCGCTTGCGTCGACGATGAGGAGATGGCCGCGGCGATGAAGATCAATACGCGAGCCCTATTTACAGGGATGTTCGGTTTCTCGGGGCTGCTCGCGGGCCTCGGTGGCGCCATCGGCGCCCCGTATATTGGGGCCTATCCCGGGCTCGACTTCAACATCCTGCCGCTGGCGCTGGTGGTTGTTATCGTTGGCGGGCTAGGCAGCCTTGCCGGTGCAGCAGTGGGCAGTGTCTTCGTAGGAATCATTGATAGCCTCGGCAAGGCGCTCTTTCCCGAGCTGTCCTATTTCACGATTTTCGTGCCAATGATCGTGATCCTTGCGATCCGGCCCACTGGGCTGTTGGGCCGCGAGTAGCATCGTGAGGAAACCCGGGTCGTTCGCGTTTGTCCTTGCCGCCGCTCTCATTATCGCATGGCTCGCGCCAGCAAGCGGCATATCGGACTTCTATGTGCACCTGCTGGTGCTGATGATCATCTATGCCATTTTCGCTATGAGTCTCGACGTCCTGATGGGATATGCGGGACTGCCGTCGCTCGGGCATGCCGCTTTCTTTGGGCTCGGCGCCTACGCGATCGGAATAGCGACTGTGAAGCTCAGCCTCCCTTGGTGGGTCGGCCTTATAGGCGGTCTCGTTCTTTGTACGGCAGTCGGCCTGGTGTTCGGCGTGATCGCGCTGCGCACGCACGGGCTGTATTTCCTGCTGATTACGCTCGCGTTCGGCCAGCTCCTGTGGGGCGCGGCGATCCGCTGGGGCTCGTTCACCGGCGGCTTCAACGGCCTACCGGGCATCGTACCTCCGGTCGAGTGGCTTAAGTCGACGGTTAATTTCTTTTACCTCGCGCTCGCGGTGCTGCTCGCGCTTGCGTTTATCATGCTCCGCCTTGTCACCTCGCCGTTTGGGCTCGCCCTGCGCGCTTTAAGCGATAGCGAAAGCCGGCTCAATGCGCTCGGCTATCACGTTTGGCTATACAAGTATGTGGCCTTCATCGTCACCGGCGTGATCGCCGGCTGTGCAGGCGCTCTCAACGCCTTCTACAACGGCTTCGTCAGCTCGCGTGATCTCTCGATCTCGATGTCGGCGGAAGCGATCCTGATGGTCATCCTGGGCGGTACCGGAACCTTATGGGGACCGTTGCTTGGCGCGGTCATTATCGTGGCGCTGCGCAACCTGCTCAGCATCTATTTCGAAGATTGGCTGATCATTCTTGGCGCGTTCTTCATCGTCGCCGTGCTGTACGCGCCGAACGGTATTATGGGCTGGTTCGCGAAGCGACCCAAATCGTCGGCGCCGCGCGACGAAGATCAGTCGCCCGCTGTTGCGATCGCCAAGGCGCCCGCCGTCATCGCTGCCTCAGCGGCGGCGCCCAGCAAAGTCGTGTCGCGGCAGGGAAGCGATGGCGTCGCTCTAGCGGTCAATAATTTGGTTCGTACCTTCGGTGGCGTCGTCGCGGTCAGGAACGTCAGCTTCAGCGTCCGCGCAGGCGAACGGGTGGCCCTGCTCGGACCGAATGGTGCCGGCAAGACGACGCTGTTCCACTTGATTACCGGCGCTCTCGCTCCGAACTCGGGAACGATCGCGCTATTCGGGCAGTCGATCACCGATCTTGCTCCGTACAAACGGGCTCGCGCCGGTATTGGCCGCACCTTCCAGATCACGAATCTCTTTCCCCGACTTACCGTAATAGAGCATTTGCGGCTCTGCGGCATTAACCTCGTCGACAGTCGCTTCGCGATGCTCAAGCCAGCCGATAGCTATGCCGAGGTCGAGCGTTTCGCCGCCGATGCCTTGCAGCGCATTGGTCTTTGGGATGAGCGCAATTCCGAGGTGCGACATCTCTCCTACGGCCATCAGCGTCAGCTTGAAGTCGCGATGGCAGTATCGCTGCAGCCCCGCCTTCTGCTGCTCGATGAGCCCGCAGCCGGCCTGTCTCCGGCCGAAATCGGGCCGATCGTCGCGACGATTCATGGCCTAGATTCGGCCATGACCGTTATCATTGTCGAGCACGATATGGATGTAGCACTTGCCGTCGCCGAACGCGTCATCGTTTTCAATCATGGGGAATTAGTTGCGGAAGGATCGCCTGACACCATTCGCGGCGACGAAGAAGTGCAGCGAATATATCTTGGTCGGAGGCGCGCATGACCCTCCTCGCGCTTAACGATGTCCATACGTTCTACGGCGACTCCTATGTTCTCCAAGGTGTGAACTTGACCGTCGGCGAGCAGGAAATCGTTGGGCTTCTCGGGCGCAACGGTGCGGGTAAGACAACGACCGTCCGCTCGGTCATCGGCTTCACGCCGCCGCGCCGTGGAAGCGTCGTCTTCGATGGCAAGGAGATCACCGCCAAGCCCTCCTACGATATCGCCCGCCGCGGCATCGGGCTTGTCCCGCAAGGACGACGCATCTTTCCTTCCCTCGACGTGTTCGAAAATCTGACGCTCGGCTTCAATGCCAAGGCGCAGGGACAGTGGACACTAGAGCGCATTTTCGACCTCTTTCCGCAGCTCGCCGAGCGGCGGCGCCAGCCGGCGCGGACACTGTCTGGCGGCGAGCAGTCGATGCTGACGATCGCGCGCGCTCTGCTTACGAACCCGCGGCTCCTGCTGATGGACGAGCCGACCGAAGGATTGGCGCCGGTGGTTGTCGAAGTGGTGGCAAACGCGATCCGCGCGCTGCGCCGCGAACGCCAGTCGATCCTGCTCGTCGAGCAGGATCTCGGGCTGACGCTCGAACTGGTCGATCGCTTGTCGATCATGAACAAGGGCGTCATCGTGTTCGAGGGCACGCCGAAGGAGCTGCACCAGCGCCAGGACTTGCAGGCGCGCTATCTCGGTGTGTGACGCGGAAGCGGCTTGTGCCGATTTGTTGAGCGGGTTTGCGGGCGCGCCTATGGAACGGTTGCAGAACGAGGTGATAGTCATCGGATCAGGTGCGGGTGGCGCGACCGTCGCCGGCGGCCTCGCACGGGCGGGGGTCCGAGTCACCGTCATCGAGGCCGGACCACAGCGTGCCGGCTCACCGGGGAGCCACGTGCGCAATGTTGACCCGGGGGAATCTGGCATGGACGCCTATGCCGAAGCCATCAACCGGGACCTCGTTTATCCGAGTGAGGGAAAGCGACCGATCCCCGGACTTGTGGGTTTGAAGGTCGCATACGGGGTCGGGGGCATGTTTGCGTTCTGGACCAACAATTGCCCGCGTCCGCACCCGGCCGAGCTGCCCGACTGGATCGATAATTCCGACTGGAGCCGCTATCTCGATCGAGCCTGCAATCTGCTCGGCGTAACCGCAACAGCGTTCATGCGGGGCGTCCGCATGCAGCGCCTCCTCGAGCGGACGGAAGAAGCGGTCGGCCCGTTGCCAGCCGGACGTGAGGTGCAGCCGATGCCTGTCGCAGCTCGGTGGGTTGACGGCCGGTTGCATTTTGCCGGCGCGGCAGAGTTGCTCGGTTTCGACCTTGTTCGGGACACGCTCGCGTTGCGCCCCGAGCTCATCGCTCATGCCGTGTTGCACGATGGCCGGCGTGCGACCGCGGTTGCCACACATCCGCGCGGCGGCGGACCGCCTGTTACGATTGAAGCGGATGCGATCGTTGTTGCCGCGGGAACGATCGGCACGCCACAGCTTCTTGTCGCCTCCGATATCGATGCCGGCCCGGCGCTCGGCCGTGGCATTTTCGACCATCCCGCCTTCGCTTCGCGCGTTGCGCTCGCGCCCGAGCTCGCCGACGGCGTTCCGGAAGACGATCCGGCCTTCTCGATTTGGGTTCCCTATTCGCCGGAGCACCCATGGCACAACCAGGTCTGCCGATTTCCC
>Ga0066388_100000091_pt1 | contig 28930 bp, 29 predicted proteins | sample PanSoiMetaGPlot6_FD_64539 | JGI IMG/M metagenome (GOLD analysis project Ga0066388, IMG submission 64539) | Tropical forest soil microbial communities from Panama analyzed to predict greenhouse gas emissions - Panama Soil - Plot 6 (Hybrid Assembly) | ecosystem: Environmental > Terrestrial >...
TTACTCGCCACCGTTCATACTGCGGAAGCAGGTACTGTCGCCGATACCGAAGCGCTGGCGATCGTGAACAGGCACTGCGTGATGTGCCATGCCACAAATCCAACGCATGAAAGTTTCCGCGACGCGCCGAAAAACGTGGTCCTGGAAACCGTTGACGATCTCAAAAAGCACGCCGTGACGATCTACGTACAAACTGTGCAGACGAGGGCGATGCCGCTCGGCAATCAGACCGAGATGAGTGAGGATGAGCGCGGAGTCCTCGGGCGATGGCTGAGAGGATTGCCGTGAACGGCGAAAGCAAACCTTGGGGCGTCTTTGCTACGTTTGTGCTCGGCGCCATCGCGCTCTTGGTGGGGCAGTTTTCCGGACTTGCGGCCGTCGGCTGGTGGTTCGATCTCGACCTGAGACAGATTGCGGAAGTCAGTCAGAACGGTGGCGCCATCATATTGTTCATCTTGGTGTCGGCGCCCATGCAGGTGGCCGTGCTGCTCGCCGCCGCTAGTGCGAAGGGCAATGCGGCGGAATACCTGGGTTACAAGCTCCCAAGACACAGCGAAGTGGTGGTTGGCATCGCTGCGCTTGCGGTGCTGATCGTCGTCGGCGATACCGTGAGCTGGCTGGCCGGACGCAACATTGTCGATCGCTTTCAGACCGACATCTATCAGGCTGCGCAAAGCGTAAACCTGTTTCCGTTATTGCTGGTCGCCATCACGATCTTCATTCCGGTCACCGAAGAGAGTCTGTTCCGGGGCTTCCTTTTTCGCGGCTGGCTCAAGTCGCCGCGTCACGTGTGGCCGACAATCGTCGCTACCGCCGGCCTCTTTGCGGTGATTCATGTACAGTACGACTGGTTTCTGATCGTGCAGGTGTTCGCCTTTGGGCTGCTGTTCGGGTGGGTGCGCTGGGCGACCGGATCCACAATCCTGACGATGCTGTTGCACGCGCTGGTCAACCTGGAAGGCATGATCGAAACGATCGTGAGCTCTGGCACCTAGCTGCTGCCGAAACTCAGAGCAGAGCTGCAACGCGCGCGATTGCCGGATGATGTTTGATGCCGGCGGGGAGGCGGGGCAGGCCAACCACGCCCACGGGGCCTGCAAAGCGTGCGATGCTCTCGACTGTGTCGTCGAGCTCGACGGTGTCGCGTTCGCTTTCACTGACGACGATGGCGGCCACGGCGAGCCTGCGTTGCGCCAGCACGTCGAGCGCGGTCAAAGTATGGCTAATGGTGCCGAGATAGCCGCCTACCACCAGCAAAAGAGGAATATCGAGGGCCGTCATCCAGTCGAGCACGGTGCGTTGACCGTCAAGCGGGACCATAATCCCTCCGACACCCTCGATGAATAGCGGGCCGGTCGCCGTAGCGATGGCTGAGCGGCTGAATGCGATTAGTTCGTCAAAGTCAATGCGCCGACCTTCGCGCGCGGAGGCGAGATCGGGCGACAAAGGTGCGCGGAAACGCCAGGGGGCTATCCGGTCGACTTCCGCCGCCGTCACTGGCCGGCCAAGCGCCGACAGCAGGACGGCGGGATCGCTGGTCTGTGCTACTGAGGAGTCGTAGCCGCTGACGATCGGCTTAAGCGCGGCGACCGGCTGGTTGGATTCACGCAAATAGCGAATGAGCCCGGCGGTGACAAACGTCTTGCCGATATCGGTGCCGGTGGAGGTGACAAAATAGGCAGCCACGGATCAAGCCAGGATCTTGTCGCGCACGATGTCGGCGAGCCGTTCGATTTTGTCGTCCGGGTGTTGCGCGGTGAATGTCAGACGCAGGCGCGCGGTGCCTGCAGGAACGGTCGGGGGGCGGATCGCGATCACGAGGTAGCCCTCGTTTTCGAGCATGCACGATGCGGCGAGCGCTCTCTCCTCGTCACCGATCACGACCGGCACGATCGGGCTCTGCGCCTCGGGCAAGCCTGCGCGCCGGGTAAAGGCCTTGGCTTTCTTCACGGGCAAGGCGGCGTAGTCGGGCTCACGCTCGATGAGGTCGAGGGCAGCGATCGCCGAGGCAACGCTTGCCGGTGGCAGTCCGGTCGAATAGATCAAAGTGCGTGCACGGTTGCGCATCAATTCGATAACTGGCAAGGACGCGCAGAGGTAGCCGCCGTAAGAGCCCGTCGCCTTCGACAGCGTTCCCATCTGAAGCGGCACCGGTATGTGTGTGTTCCCGGCGAAGCTTGAACCGCGACCGCCGCCGAGCACGCCGATGCCGTGCGCGTCGTCGGACATCAGCCAGGCCTCATATTCGTCGGCGATGGCGCGCAGCTCCGCGAGCGGCGCTAGGTCGCCGTCCATGGAAAAAACACCATCGGTCACGATCAAGGCGGAATCGTATTCCCTGCGGTGCGCCGCAAGTAGTTCGCGCGCATGAGAGGCATCGTTATGGTGAAATGTCATCATGCGACCGCGCGACAGCTGTGCCCCGGCATAGATGCAGGCATGCGACAGCTCATCCAGGAGGACGAGCCCGCCTTCGCCGATCAGCACGGGAATGATACCGGTGTTGGCAAGATAGCCTGAGCCGAACACACAGGCTGCCTCGGTGCGCTTGAAATCCGCCAGTCGTGCTTCGAGCTTCGCGTAGAGCGGATGATTGCCCGTCACAAGCCGGGACGCGCCTGAGCCGGCCCCATATTCCTCGATCGCGGCAATTGCAGCCTGTTTGATCGCCGGGTGCTGGGTGAGGTTGAGATAGTCGTTGCAGGAAAACGACAACAATCCGCGACCGCCGCGCTCGACCCAGATGTCGTCCTCACGAATGGTATCGGTCAGCGCCCGGTGTAGGTTGCGGCGCTTGAGTTCATCGAGTTTGTGCTGCGCGAACTGGTCGAGCGATTGCATCCGGCTGCCTTGAAACCTGGCCAGCTTGATGCTTTAGCACGAACAGGGCATGGACAGGTCAAATGGCTGACCGGACAGGCGAAAACAGTACGACGCCCTGGGCGCTGGACCACATCTGGCTGCCTTATGCCCAGATGAAGACGGTCTCACCGCCTTTGCCCGTCGTGCGCACGCAGGGTGTGCGCATCGTCTTGGCCGACGGCCGCGAATTGATCGACGGCATCGCCAGTTGGTGGACGGCCTGCCACGGCTACAACCACCCGCACATCAGGCGGGCCGTCGCTGCCCAACTTGCATCGATGCCCCACGTGATGTTCGGGGGGCTCGTCCATGAGCAGGCCCTGGTGCTGGCAAAACGCCTCACGGATCTCCTGCCCGGAGACCTCTGCCGCGTATTCTTTTCGGACTCGGGATCCGTCGCGGTCGAGGTCGCGATGAAGATGGCGGTCCAGTACTGGATCAACCGCGGCCTCCGCGGCAAGGATCGGTTCGTGGCGTTTCGAGGCGGATATCACGGTGACACCACCGGAGCCATGGCGGTGAGCGATCCGGAAGCGAGCATGCATTCGGCCTTCGCTGAAATCCTGCCCGCGCATCACATTGTCAGCCTGCCCGAAGACGACATAACGGCCGCATCACTTGATAGGCTGCTACGACAGCAGGGCGACACAATTGCTGCAATCATAGTCGAGCCGCTGGTGCAGGGGGCCGGCGGCATGATCTTTCATGACGTGGAGGTGCTTCGACGTCTGCAGGCGTTCGCCAACACCTATGAAGTGCTCCTAATATTCGACGAAATCTTCACCGGATTTGGCCGCGCCGGGACGATGTTTGCCTGCTCGCAAGCAGGCGTCGCACCGGACATCATTACCCTGTCGAAGGCACTCACCGGCGGCACATTGCCGCTTGCCGCAACAATTACGACACCGAGAGTGTTCGAGGCATTTTGGTCGGACGATCCGAAAAAGGCGTTGATGCACGGACCCACTTATATGGCCAACGCGCTCGCTTGTGCGGCGGCAAACGCGTCCCTGGATCTTTTTTTGAATGAGCCGCGGCTGCGGCAGGTTGCGCGCATTGCGGCCGCGTTGGAGCGAGGTCTTGCGCCATGCCGCGGTCTCCCGAACGTGAAGGACGTGCGCGTTAAAGGGGCGATCGGGGTCGTCGAACTTACCCGAATGGATGATCTGAACGCCTTGCGTGCGCATTTTATCGAGCAGGGCGTATTCATCCGCCCGATCGAGAAGATCATCTATCTCACCCCGGCGTTCACGATTTCATCCGATGAGCTGAAGACCCTGACCGACGCAATCACTCGAACGGTGGAAAAGTTGAAATAGCGGGAGAGACAATGGCCTACAGCGGACCGACAACCGACACTCATCACCATATCTGGCTGCGCAAAGACGTGGGGTGGCTAGCCGACCCGCCGATCCCGCGCATGTTCGGAGATTACTTCGGCATCCGCCGCGATTATCCGGTTGACGAATTCATCAACGACGTGCAGCCGCAGGGCGTAACGAAGTCGATCCATGTCACAGCCATGTGGGGACCGGGGCGCTCTCTCGATGAAACCCGCTGGCTTCAATCGGTTGCCGATAAGCACGGATTTCCACACGGAATCGTCTGCAACGCTGATCTCGCGGATCCCAATGCCGAAGCGGCACTCAAAACGCAGAGACAGTTTCCCAATCTGCGAGGAGTGCGCCAGATGCTCTACTGGGACAGCGAACCCGTCCGCCAGGGTGCGCCGCGACCAGATTATTGCAATTCGCCTGATTTCCGGCGCGGTTTCGCGCTGCTGGAAAAGCATGATTTGCATTTCGAGTTGCAGATCTATGCCGGCCAGGCAGTCTTTGCCCTCGAGCTTATCAAGGCATTTCCAAATGTGCGCATGATCCTCGTGCACGCCGGAATGCTCACGGCACGTACGCAGTCGGCCATCGACCAGTGGCGTGCCGCTCTCACGATGGTGGCGGCATTTCCGAATGTATACGTGAAGATTTCAGGCCTCGGAATGTACAGCAAAGGCGTGACACTGCCCCAGGCTCGCCAAGTGATCCGCGACGTAATCCAGATTTTCGGCGTTGAGCGTACTATCTACGGCAGCAATTTCCCGCTGGAAAAGCTGCACGCGAGCTATGCCGATTTCTTTACCGTTTATCGCACGGTCTTATCGGAATACACCGAGGCAGAGCAACGCGCCGTGCTGCATGACAATGCTGTGAAATTTTATCGGGTCTGATTGCGAAGCGCGCGTCTGACGTCCGCTGCTCCGCAGCCTAGAATCCTACCACGGTGCCGTGTAGATCGTACTCATCCGTACGTTCGATCCTGACGGTTGCAATTTCACCGACCCGCAGCGGCCTGCGGCTCGCGACGTAGACTGCACCGTCGATTTCAGGTGCATCGGCCATCGAGCGGCCTTTGGCGACAGTCGGGCCGGTCTCGTCGATAATCACCTTCAGTCGCGATCCGACCTTGCGTTTTAGCCGGCGAGCGGAAATTTTCTGCTGCATCTGCATGAAACGATGCCAGCGTTGCACTTTCACCTCATCGGACACCGGGGCAGCCATGTCGTTGGCGGCGGCGCCCCTGACGGGCTCGTACTTGAAGCAACCGACACGGTCGAGCGCGGCTTCCTGGAGCCATTCGAGCAGCATGTCAAAATCGGCATCGGTTTCGCCAGGAAATCCAACGATGAATGTCGAGCGCAGAGTCAGATCGGGACACTGGTCGCGCCAACGCGCAATGCGTTCCAATGTCCGTTCCTGTGCTGCAGGGCGCCGCATGCGTTTCAAGATTTCGGGAGAGGCATGCTGGAAGGGAATGTCGAGGTAGGGCAGCACTTTCCTTTCGGCCATCAGCGGGATGACTTCGTCGACGTGCGGGTAGGGATAGACATAGTGCAGTCGCACCCACGCACCGAGCTCTCCAAGCGCGCTCGCAAGATCTATGAACTTCGCACGCACATCCCTGCCGCGCCATTGGCTTGCCGCATATTTGATGTCGAGGCCGTAGGCGGACGTGTCCTGCGAGATGACCAGCAGCTCTTTTACTCCGGCAGAGACGAGCTTTTCGGCCTCGCGCAGAACGTCGGCAGCCGCCCGAGAGACCAGGCCACCGCGCAGGCGCGGAATAATGCAGAAACTGCAACGATTGTTGCAGCCTTCTGAGATCTTCAGATAGGCGTAGTGGCGCGGTGTCAGCTTGATCCCTTCCGGCGGCACCAGATCGAGAAACGGATCGTGCTTCGGAGGCAATGCCTTGTGCACAGCTTCAACCACGGTTTCGTATTGCTGCGGACCGGTAATCGCCAGCACATCGGGGTAGGCAGAGGAAATACTTTCTGGCTCGGCACCCATGCACCCGGTCACAATGACCTTGCCGTTTTCTTTGAGCGCCTTGCCGATGGCGGCGAGAGATTCCGCCTTGGCGCTGTCGAGAAACCCGCAGGTGTTGACGATGACCAGGTCTGCGCCTCGATGCTGGCGTGACAGTTCGTAGCCCTCTGCCCGCAGGCGCGTGACGATACGCTCGCTATCGACGAGCGCCTTTGGGCAACCAAGCGAGACAAAGCTCACCTTGGGAGCCGGGGCATCCAGTTTCGTCCCGGAGTCATTCATGATGCGAGGGGGCTAGCTGCTATCCGAGGCGAGATCAAGGTATGCCTGTGATCGCCGCAGTTCGCCGGCGATGCCGCGAGGAGAACATGATCTGGTCCAGCGCTAGCCACGATGTGCATAAAAAAACGCGGCGGCCAGGCTCGGCCGTGCCAATGCATGGAAGTTCCTAAAACTCGGTGGCGAAGTCATCCTACCCGGGCTATCGTTCAGATCGACGTTGGATTGATTCATGAGACGAATTGCCATCCGGTCAGGGCTTCTGGTTGCCGGCATTTTGATGGCGGCATGTCCGGCCGCTGCCCTCGACGGGAAAGCGCCGACATGGCGTTACAATGCGCATGGCCTGGACCTGCCTTTCCCCCGCGGTAAGCGCGCGGAGTCGGTTTGGGCCTCCGGCGCATGTTGGTCGCAATGCGGTTCCTATTGCGCCTGGGGACTAGCCGGCTGCTTGAAAGCGGATGCTCAGGGCCGTTGCCTGAAATTGACGGACAAATGCGAGCGCTACTGCCAGCGTGAATGCAGAACCTGGGGTGGGCCTTTGCTTCCGGTCGAATTCCCTTGGGAATACTGAGCGCGAAGGCTTCCCCACGGTCTTAAGCGATAAGCATTGTGCAAAAAGCCGGTGATTTTGCCTTTTGTCGTGGAAAACCACTTTTCGCGCGGCCGCGGCGAGGTACCATCGGGCCATGATCAAGGCACCTACAGAGGCCGATCTCGCGCGCCTTAAGCAGTTCCTGCACAAGTTGGAATCCGTCGCGCAGATTTCGGTCGGCGATATTGACGTTGACCGCCATGAAATCGAAATGCTGAAGCACGAGATTGCCTACCTCGAGGATGTCAGGTCGCGGGCATTTCTTTTTCAGATCGAAATCAATTATGGAGCATCGCGCCCCCGCGTGACGCTCCCATAGGGCCGCTTCCGGAGCGCTTTGGCCGAGCGTTCTAATCGACGAACAATCTAAAACGAGGAATCTTTGCCTTTGGCCTCGCCCTGAGGCAACAGGTTCAGCCAGCTTTGTGCGATCAATAGCCACACGGCCTTATCGTCATCACTGGATGCGTGTTCGTAGTGCTCCTGCGCTTCTTGAGCGTATTGTCTGAATTTGTCGTTTTGCGTCACGGGGATTACCCCCAGTCCTTGAGGAGATGCAAGACGCCTAAGGTAACGGGCTATGTTTAAAAGTTTACCAACGCCACATTAGACGCGTTCAAATTGGCGGCTGTGTTGGCCATCACAAAAATGCGCATTTTACCGCCGCTGGATCAAATGTGATCAGCGCACAGCAAAGACGGGCCCTGTTGAAGCGACTGTCTCTAGAAATCCCCAACACGGGTGTCCTCATTTCGTCCGATCGCAGAAGGACCGCCGCGGCGCCCACAATTCGGCGGTGCCTTTTTATGCGACTTTGCTTTCATGGTATCCGGAATTGCCGTCGACAACTCGGCCGACCGCTTTAACCGACATCAGATGTCAAGTGGAGATTGGCAATGACACTCTTCGACCTGAAAACCCGGGTCGCTTTGATAACCGGAGGCAATGGTGGGATAGGCTTCGGCATGGCCAAAGGGCTGGCTGCGGCCGGAGCCTCCGTAGTCATCGCTGGACGTAACCGAACAAAAAATGAGAGGGCAATTTCGGAACTGCGTTCGTTGGGCGCACAAGCCGAACATGTGGATCTGGATGTCGTGGCGGAGGGCTCATGTCACCGGGCCGTCCACTACGCCGCTGAGCGATTTGGCCGTCTGGACATCCTCGTTAACAATGCCGGGACAACAGTCCGAAAGCAGCCCGAAGACCTTACGGCCCAGGAATGGCGCCTGGTCATGGAGACAAATCTTACCAGCGCATTCTTTTGTTCGCAGGCTGCTTACCCTCACATGGTCCGGGCCGGTGGCGGCAAGATCATCAATACTGGCTCCATGATGTCAGTGTTTGCATCGTCTTATGCCGCACCTTACGCGGCAAGCAAGGGCGCCATTGTGCAGCTGGCGAAATCCCTGGCGGTCGCATGGGCGAAGGACAATATTCAGGTCAACGCGATCTTGCCTGGGTGGATCGATACTGAGCTGACACGAAAGGCACGCGAGCAGGTCCACGGTCTCAACGAGAGGGTATTGGCGCGGACGCCGGCCCAACGGTGGGGCGCACCTGATGATTTCGCAGGTGTCGCCATCTTTCTCGCGTCGCCCGCTTCGAATTTCATTACCGGCGCGACAATCGCAGTCGATGGCGGGTATTCAGCGCAGGCGTGAGCATGACAGGGGGATTGACGCTGGCAACGTCTGGCTCAACGGCCGATCACTCGGGTCTATGTGTCACAGGGTTTTTTCATCGTTATCTGGCGCCAACACATTCGATTGGAGTCACCCTAGAGGCTCTCGCAAAAAACTGGCGCGGCCGATGACGAGCGCCACGTGTGTGCGCTCGCAGTGCCACACGTAATTCATGACCCACGTCCCTTTTACGAATTTTGTGCGCCGGATATTGGTTCGGGCAGGGTTGTTCAAGACAACGATTGGTGACTCGGGCCGATGGGACGGAACCGCGGCGAGAGTTCGTGCACTGCAAAAAGCCCTTGGCCGCCGGGGAAAGCGACCAAGGGCCGTTATTGCGGGCAATTTGGGGACGGAGGGGCTGCCCGCTTGTGCGTTGAATTGGAGGTAGGGGCGCGGAAGTCCAAGGGGTCACCGCACAAAATTAAAATTCTGCAGAGGGACTTCCAGCGACGCAAAGCAGCACTACATAGCGTCGTCCTGCTTGGTTAGGTGCAATTTGAACCCGCGTTTTTCACACGCGAACGGAAGGCGACGCCTCCCGCAAGCGCCACGCCCGACAGTACGACTAGGTCAGGACCTTTGACGCCGTCTGTTCCGGCACGAGGCTGACGCTTTCAGCGGACAACAAGGCCTTGCGCGTCGGCAGCGAAATTCGCTCGCCGTTCGGTAATTCGACGAACCGCCGCACCAAAGCGCCGTCGCTTTCGATCACGTATTTGGTGCCAACCGGCAGATGCCTGGGCAGGCGAGATATAGGGCGCACGTCCATTCACTCCGTGAGATGCCACTCCCGAGTACCACCAACCGGTGCACTGTGTCCGGACTTGGGCAGAACAAAAGTTATCCCCAACCGACCGCTTTGGAGTGGCACAAGGAATGTGTGATATCGCCCGTCGGGCATTCCAATTCTGCTCGTCGCGATAACGGATGTGGGCCGACCGGGGCTCTCAATGCCGATGTCCGCACGCACCCAGCGAATCCTACCGCTCGCCCAGTCAGTGCCCCCGTGCAGCGATGTCGTAGACGCCGATCACGAGAAGGTAAGACAAGAGCAAGGTAAAGAGGACAACCACGCCGAGCATAACCCATATTGTCAGAGGCACCTTTGGCTCGGGTATTGTCATGAAACGATCAATGTCCTGCGTGTTGTCCGCGTTATACGGAAACCCCGGAATTGCGAAAAACCAAGCCTCGATGAACCAATGGTGTGACTTTAAAATGGTTCATCGTCAAAATTCTTCTTAGTTTCTGTTCAATATCCCAAAGCGGACAGGTGCTTCGTCACGCGCCGGCCCCCTTCCAGTGAGCTAGGTCAACTGGCTACGATGTCGTTCTCCTGAACCTTGGGGGACAGATGACACCGCGCAAAGTAGCAAAAACAAAGGGCGGCCAAACATCGAAGCGCTCCAAAGTGAGAAGGATCGCAGGCCGCCGCAGCTCTCCTGCCGCGAGTAAGGAAACAAATGTTGCGCAGCTAATCCGCGAGCGCGACGAAGCGTTGGAGCAGCAAAGAGCAACATCAGAAGTATTGAGCACCATTTCCAGCTCGTCGGGCGAGCTGCAGTCGGTCTTCGACGCCATACTGGAAAACGCCACACGTATCTGCGACGCCCGGTTCGGGACACTGAATCTTTATGATGGTCGTGCCTTCCAGAGTGTGGCGCTGCATAATCCACCACCTCAATTTGCAACACGAAAGGGAGAGGTGATCCATCCCCACCCGGAAAGCGGTCTTGCATATGTCGCCCGAACGAAAAAGATTGCGCACATCGACGACATTCGAACGCGTCGACCTTACCTTGAAGGTGATAAAGCGGTTGTAGGCATTGCGGATCAAGCCGGTGCTCGCACACTGTTGATTGTACCTATGTTAAAGCACGGCGAACTAGTCGGTACGATCTCCATTTACCGTCAGGAAGTGCGCCTTTTCACCGACAAGCAAATCGAATTGCTGCGGAGCTTCGCTGCCCAAGCTGTCATTGCTATCGAGAACACTCGGTTGCTCAATGAGCTGCGCCAGCGCACGAATGATCTTTCTGAATCCCTGCAGCAGCAGACCGCTACGTCGGAAGTGCTGAGTATCATCTCCAGCTCAGCTGGCGAACTGCAGCCAGTGTTTGAAATCATGCTGGCGAAGGCAACGGAGCTTTGCGACGCGAGCTACGGGACAATGTGGCTCCGCGAAGGCAATGCGTTTCGCGCAGGTGCCATCCACGGCGCCCTGCCTGAAGCATTTCTGCAACTGCATCAAACCGGCAATTTATATCACGCCGGTCCCGGGGCACCCGCATTCGATGCAATTGCCAATAGGCAAACGTGCGTAGTCGACGACCTTCGTGAAACCAGAGGCTACCTTGAAGGTAGTGAGTTGCCCGTTGCCGCCGTCGATATCGGAGGCGTCCGGACAATGATCGCAGTGCCGATGTTCAAGGAGGATGAGCCGATTGGCGTTATCTCCATTTATCGGCGGGAGGTGCGGCCGTTTGGCAGTAAACAAATTGACCTTGTCAGCAATTTTGCCAAGCAAGCTGTCATCGCCATCGAGAACACTCGCCTGCTCAACGAGCTGCGCCGGCGCACGAATGATCTTTCTGAATCACTCCAGCAGCAGACTGCCACCGCTGACGTGCTCAAAGTCATCAGCCGCTCGACGTTCGACCTGCAGGCCGTGCTCGACACGCTGACCGAGTCGGCCGCGCGGCTTTGCGAGGCGGAAATGGCAAATATTTGGCGGCCTGAGGGCGACACGTTTCGCCTGGCGGCAAGTTTCGGCGTCACCGAAAGACACAAGGAGTATCTGGAAAACAAAGAGTACTTGGAGACCATAGCCATCAGACCCGGCCCAGGGACAATCGTCGGTCGAACCCTGCTTGAAGGGAGAACGATCCACGTCCACGACGTTCACGCTGAGTCCGATTACGAGCTGAACCGCGTCGTAACGCTGGGCGGCTATCGAACCACGCTTGGGATCCCTCTTTTGCGCGAAGGACTTCCGATTGGCGTGATCTTTCTCGCGCGGACAAGGGTCGCTCCATTTAATCGGCAGCAAATTGATTTGGTGACGACCTTTGCTGATCAGGCTGTGATCGCGATCGAAAACGTCCGACTGTTTGACGAGGTGCAGGCGCGCACGCGGGAATTATCCGAGTCGTTGGAACAGCAAACTGCGACATCTGAGGTGCTGAAAGTCATATCCAGTTCGCCAGGCGAACTTAAACCGGTTTTCGAAGCGATGCTCGCGAATGCAACACGCATTTGTGAAGCGACATTTGGTCACCTGTGGCTTTTCGAAGGTAACACCGTTCGTTCCGTGGCGGTCCACAGCACCGACAAATACACCGCTCATATGCAGCGCAATCCCGTGATCGACCTTGATGAAAATGCCGGAATACCGCTCGAGCGCCTCGCCAAGACAAGACAGCTGGTACACGTTGCAGACCTGCGGAAGGATCCAGCCTATCTCGCAAAAATCGAGCCCCTCGTTTCCCTCGTCGAGCACTCAGGCGCGCGTACCTTTGTTGCCATACCGATGCTAAAGGAAGACGGGCTTATTGGCGCGATCGCCCTTTATCGTCAGGACGTAAGGCCCTTTACTGAAAAGCAAATCGCGCTAGTCAGAAATTTTGCGGCTCAAGCCGTCATCGCTATCGAGAACGCCAGACTACTTAACGAATTACGCAGTCGCACGCACGAACTCGCTGGCTCCCTGGAAAACCTACGTACCACCCAAGACCGCCTTGTTCAGACGCAAAAACTAGCCTCGCTTGGCCAGTTAACGGCAGGCATTGCGCACGAGATGAAAAACCCGCTCAATTTTGTGAATAATTTTTCCGGCCTCTCCGCCGAACTAATTGAGGAGCTTGAGGGCACCTTGAACGAATTATCGTTGGACGACAAAGCGCGCGTTCAAATCAATGAGCTGACCCAAACGCTGCGGGGCAACCTCGATAAGGTCGTCCATCATGGCAGGCGTGCTGATGCGATCGTTAGGAACATGCTGCTACATTCGCGCGAGACTTCGAGTGAGCACCGGCTCGTCAACATCAACAGCCTCGTGGAGGAAAGCCTTAATCTCGCTTGGCATGGCGCACGGGCAGAGAAACAGGGATTCAGTATCGCTATCGAGCGTTCGTTTGATCCGGCTGTCGGCGAGGTGGATGTATTTCCGCAAGAGATCATACGGGCCCTGCTGAACCTGATCTCGAATGGGTTCTACGCTGCGACGAGACGCAAGGCGGAGACCGGTAATGACCGCTACGAACCAACCCTTGCAGCCTCGACAAGGAGCCTTGGCGATCGCGTGGAAATCAGGATCCGGGACAATGGTATCGGCATTTCTCCAGATGTGAAGGAGAAGATGTTCGATCCATTCTTCACGACGAAACCTGCCGGAGAAGGCACCGGCCTTGGCCTTTCCATCAGCCACGACATCATCGTCAAGCAACATGCTGGCGTGATCGAAGTCGATACGCAGCCGGGCAAGTTCACCGAGATCAAGGTTATTCTGCCGCGCTCTGCCGTATTTGTCTAAGGGGCAACTTTTGACCTTCAGGATTTCGAAAAGCAATATGGTTGCCAGAAGCGAAAGTGACCCGCGTCGTGCGATGTAATATTGTGCTGTTCGCAATAAGCATAAACCGCAACGGGAGGCTTCTATGATTAGGTTGGTTACGCGTGGGCGGTTCACCAGAGACTATGCCAAGGGATTGCTTGCAGCACCGGAGGACCGAGAACCGGTTGTGCGAAAGCTGATTGAGGGCGCCGGAGGAAAAGTTGTGAACTTTTACTTCACGACTGGCGACACTGACTTCCTGCTCGTCACGGAGGCTGCCGAGGCCGAGTCTGTTATAGCCGCGTTGTTGGCAACGGCGGCGGCAGGCACAATTACCGACGTGACGACTTCAAGGGCGTGGACTGGTGCTGAGTTCAAAACAGTCGCTGACAAGGCTTCCAAAGTAGCAAGCTTGTACCGAGCGCCCGGCAAGGGCTAACGAGAGCCGCAGGGATCGTCGGACATTCTAGTCAACGATTGCCATGTCCATTAGCGGACATTTCGCATTGCCCGCGCGATATCGGCTTTACCTTGCGAAAAGCAGACATTCGATGGTGCAAGCAAATATCCAACATTGGGGCATGAGAGGACATTTTGCGATGCAATAATCTGTCCGCTTACCCCTTAAGGCGGACATTTGTCCGCGCAAGTGACCTGTTGATACGTCCGGCATCACCACCGCATAAAAAATAGCGCGCCTTCCGGTTGGTACATGGCTTCCGGCGAGCCGGCGCGATAGGCTTTCCGTCCTGCTTTCGGGGGAGACAACAGAAAGTCTTAATAGTCGTTGCTGCATTTGGCTTGTTGTTTGCCTCTGCGCCCGCCTTTGCGCAAAAGAAGTCATGCCAGGACGTTTGTCTCAAAACCTGCGCATCTGCGAACGCAAAAAACTTCTGACATGCAAAAAATGCACGGCGAACTGCAACATGACGCGCTCTAAATCCTGAGCTCGCATGGCCACGCCCTGTTCGTTTGCAGCGCAGCACCACAATCTAAGCGCCCCGAGCTATGGATCATAAGCGGACATAACGATGTCAGCTTAACCCTCAAAATAGACATTGATCGATTAGGATGTCCGCTTTGGGCCACTAATGGACACCGGCCCTGGGGTAAAGCGGACATTGCGATTAGAAGCTGTTAAGCAGAGAAAGGCCGGTCGAGCAGGGGTTCGCAGCAACATTGCAGTCCAATGTAAGCGTGAAATTGGCTTATGGCCTTTTTTGCCGTGTGCAATGGAGTCTTTTCATGATCGACAAGATTGCCGACCTGGTGAATGCTGACACCAAGCTCATTCACCGCGGCCGTTTCATCGACACAACCTTCCTGATCGAAATCGATGATGACTGTACTTTGGTTCGCGTGCAGGAGGGGCGGGTGACGAAAGTAACACCGGGACCGTTTGTTACGGCGAATTACAGCTTTGCCCTACGTGCGTCGCGTTCCGTATGGGAGAAATTCTGGCGACCCCTGCCACCGATCGGTTACACCGATGTGTTCGCACTGGTGAAAAGCCGACAGATGCGGCTGGAAGGCGACCTGCATCCCTTCATGGCCAACCTTCTTTATTTCAAGGATGTGCTCGCGACGCCGCGCAAGGAAGCAAGGCGATGAACCCCCACTTCGAGCCGATTACCGGACGCTATCTACACCTCGAGCTGCTGGGCAAGCCGCATCGTCTGTATGTGGAGGAAGCAGGGCAGGGTATGCCGCTGCTTTGCCTGCATACAGCCGGCTCCGACGCGCGACAATATCGCGGCGTTCTTAACGATGCGCGGGTGACGAAAAATTTTCGCGTCATCGCGTTTGACATGCCCTGGCATGGCAAGTCCTCACCGCCAGACGATTGGCAGGATGCGGACTATAAGCTCACCTCGCGCGACTACGTACGCATGATCGTGGAAGTCGCCGATGCGCTTGAACTCGATAAGCCAACGGTCATGGGTTGCTCAATTGGGGGGCGCATCGTGCTGCATTTGGCGCATGAATTTCCACAGCGCTTCCGTGCGCTGATTGGACTCGAATCCGCGGCGCATACGGATGCCTATTACGATCTCGCCTGGCTCGACCGGCCAGACGTGCATGGGGGGATGGTGTGCGCCGGGGTTGTATCCGGCCTTATTGCTCCGATGGCGCCTACGGTCGAACGCTGGGAAACGCTGTGGCACTACATGCAAAGTGGTCCGGGCGTGTTCAAGGGCGATCTTCATTTCTACATGATTGACGGCGATATTCGCGACCGGGTCGACAAGATCAATATCAAGCGCTGCCCTCTGTTTCTGCTAACTGGTGAATACGATTACTCCTGCACCAGCGAAGGCACCCTTGAGATTGCCAAGCGCACTGGTGCGCAGGCCACCATTATGGAGGGACTTGGCCACTTCCCGATGAGCGAGAGCCCGGACAAATTCCTCTCCTACCTGCTGCCGGTGTTGGAGAAAATCTGCGCGCTGAAAGGCTAGTTCGTGCGACTGGTGAATGATGTTCGCTTCTAAGGGCATACGGACAGGGCCAAGACCTGCCAGGACCTGCCAGGACCTGCCCGGACATGCCGAAATGTCCGCTTGTGACCCAAAGCGGACTTTAGTCGCGGCTTCCAATCTCCCATTTTCGGCCGTGGCCGAATAGTTTGACCAATGTCCGCTATTTGGGCCTCAGCGGACACTGCAACGCGCTCCCGAAATGTACGCTTTTTGGGGGTAAAGTGGACATCGCGGTTAGACGAGCCGTGGCTGGAAAGCTAAGATGGGTTGATGGCTTGTTCTCAATCCAAAGGAGCACTGCCATGGTCACTTCTTTTCAACCAAAACCGGCGCGGAATCGCGTGGTCATTTCCACGAGGGATTTGGCGCGCCGTTTGCGCAAACGTCTCAACAAGACGACAGAAGAAATTGAAGCAGCGGTCGCAAAAGTTGGGAACAATGCGGAGACCGCAGTTAAAGAGTTAGAAACGAAGCGACCTCAGTAGAAAAAGGGGCTCCGCACGGCCGCCTTCTCCAGAACTTTGCTCTCAGAAAGCAAGCGCATGTCGCAATGGATCGGTTAGGACGCATTGCCCTGAGCTACTGTCAGACTTGAAGCTTAGATGGTTGGTGTCTGCTTTTCGCCCTTAGCTGAAATCACGCGGACGACTTTCCGCTTTGTGACCCTGGGCGGTCATTGGGGGACACGACTTTTCTTGATCCTGTTATGATGCGGGCGTATGCTGTTCTCGTTATGGCACCGATCCTTGCCTCGGCAGCGATCTGTCAACGCTGCCGAGGCCGTATGCTCGTAACCGAAATCGACTAGGGCAGCAAACTGGTCGTTGAGTTCACAATGGGAACAATGTCCATGATTGACATCACAAGGAAGCCTGAGGAAGCAGTTCTGAGTTTTGACGTTTCCGACGAAGCGCTTGAGATCGCAGCGGGCGCAGCGAAGGAAAGAGCGAATTTCACGCTCGGGGCGTGCACTGGCCTGTCTGAGTGCCCGGGTTGACCGGTTAGGCCGACTGCACTTCGGAGAGACCGCCGCAGGGCGGTCTTTCTGTTTGTCCGTTCCACTCGCCAATGACCCGCTTGTGGGATGTAGCGGACATCGTTTTAACGAACATCGAGTGTCCGGCAAAACCGTCGATTTATTGTCATCCCTGCTTTGCCACGCGCTTGGGCGGCAAGTCTGATGGCAGGGAGACCCAAGGGTGGCGTGACTCCTCCCAGACTGCGATGGTCGGTGCCGGGAAGTTTGGGTCGCCGAAGCTGCCAATAGCAACAGCGAAATATCCGGGAAAGCCTTCACCCTCCCAGTAGACGGTGGAGCCGCATACCGGGCAGAAATGAAAGGTCAGTGCGTTGCCACTTTCGGCTGTCCGCATCCACACCGCGGCTTTACCGTCAAAAGTGATCTGCTCGCGGCGGAAGCGCGCTTGGTTGCTGATCACGGCGCCGGTGCGTCGCTGACACGCAAGGCAATGGCACATGGAGATGCGTGATGGCTCGCCCTCAATCGTAAGGTGAAGCTGCCCGCAGCTACAGGCGGCGTGGCGGGTGGTCATAGGTCGCCTCCATGGCTTTCGATATAGCAGCAGAGTGTCCGCTTCCTTGGGTGCGTCGAGTCGCACGCGTTAGGCAGACGCTCGCGGCGCGCAACAAACGTCTAGATTCGATCTGGGTAAGGAATGATGTAGTTGTCGCGGTTAGGCATTTTCACCTGTGGCAGCGACTTAGCGTCTATCACGTCGTTGTCGCTGATGAGCTTGTTTAAGGAGAGAATATATGCTGTGAGCGCATAGACTTCGTTGTCGGTCAACGAGCGTGGCATGTTGAACGGCATCGCGCGGCGAATGTAGTCAAACACAGTGGTGGCGTAGGCGTAGTAGTTGCTGATAGTTTTCAAGGTATCGATGCCATTGGTGAGTGGAGCACCGCCGACCAACGGTCCGGCGCCGGGCGAAGCGCCCCCTTTACCGCCCTCGGCGTGGCAGGCGACACATTTCTCCGCGTAGATCTTGGCGCCCTCCGCCGACGTGCCGTTGCCGGCCGGCAGATTGGTGCCGTCCGGTAAAATTGCAATGTCCCATTGTTTGATATCCGCCTCCGAAATCGGCTTACCAAGTTTCGGACTTTGGGCAAGCGCACTTTCGGTGACGAACAGGAGTGCAAGGATGAGGGCGCCTAGTCGGTTATGCATAGACATGCTTGATCACTCCCTTACTGTCGACGCCCCAGCTCGTGATGCTGTTGTAATGCTGATTGGGGAAGGCCAGCGGTGTCGTCACCGGATTTCTGGCCTCGCCCCGCGCCGCTACAAATTCGGCGCGCAGCGGCTGCGCGTTGCCGGCCTCATCCCAGGCGCGGCTCTGAAGGATCGCGGGCTGGCCGTCCCAATGCCATGGCATGACGAAGCGCGTAAACGCCTTCTCATGGACCGTACCTTGCAGAGCGGCTTCACCCCAGCTCTTGCCGCCGTCAGCTGAGACCATAACCTTGGCAATGCGCCCGGTGCCCGAATAGGCGACGCCGGAAATGGCATGGAAGCCCGGCTCCTTCAGGTTGTGGCCGAACGAGGGGTAGGTGATGAAACTTTTGACCTCCATAAGGAAGTGGAAGCGCCAGGTCCTGCCGTCGGGCAGGATTTGCGAATAGGTCTTGGTCTCGAACATGCTCATGGCCGGCTGGTCGACCACTTTGATGCGGCGGAGGAATTTGACGTTCATGTTGCCCTGATAGCCGGGCAGCAGTAGGCGCATCGGATAACCGTTACCGGGCATCAGATGCTCGCCGTTTTGGTAGATTGCGACCATTGCGTCGTCATAGGCCTTCTTGACGGGCACGCTGCGATCAAGGAAGTGTGCGTCGGCGCCCTCAGCAATCAGCCATTTGGCATTCCGATCGATGCCGGCTTCATCCAGCAGGATCGACAGCGGGACGCCGCTCCATTCGGCGTTGGAGACGAGGCCGTGAATCGCCTGCGCCGTTACCTGCAGGGGCTCTTTGGAGAACATTGGCGCCGAATTGCCGGCGCATTCCAAGAAATTTATGCGGGTGACGAGCGGATAGCGTGACAGCGTCTCCAGGGTGAATTCCAGCGGCTGGCGCACCATACCGTGGATCACCAGCTTGTGCTGGGCCGGGTCGATATTCGGTACGCCGCTATGATCAATTGAGAAGTGGAGGCTATTCGGCGTAATGGTACCGCCGAGAAGATGGTGCGGCGTGCGCGCGTGCGAATTCCGAAATTCTCCGTTCGGATTGCTTAGCGAGCGCACTACGTCCTTTTCGTACGGTGACGCAATCTGCAGCGGGGGCAAGGTCGAGCCGAATTGCAAGCTCCATTGCGGATCATTGAGCGGCTCGGCGGCGGCAGCAGTCGCGGTCCCGGCAGTGGTCATGGTGCCCGCGATCGCGATACCATGCCCAAGAAACGCACGGCGATTGATCAAACCGTTCCCGGCGACGAATTCAGAATTGATCATGATGTCCTCCCAGGTGAGGATGTCTTACAATTCAGCTTATCTCCGACACGTCAAATATGCTGATCTTCGGTGTGGCCGTTGTCCAGAGGCTCTGGTCCCCCAGAGATTGGATCGCAACGACGATCGCTGTCGGTTACGAAAGGCAAACAGGCTCTTACATCAGAGATGCAAATCCGATCATAAAAACGTCAGCGGAGGAATTTTCTGATGGCCCCAATACCGCAAGCATTCACACTTAAAGTGGCGGACGCGGCCGTAGCCGATCTTCATAGTCGACTTTCACGCACGCGCTTGCCTGATCAAGCTCCCGATCCAGCCTGGACCTTTGGTTCCGACGTTGGATACATACGCGCACTGCTCGCATATTGGCAAAACGGATTTGACTGGCGGACACAGGAGGCAGCATTGAATGCCTTCCCGCAGTTTCATGTGCCACTGCACGGCATCGGCGTTCATTTCCTGCACGTACCTGGGGAGAGCTCTGTGTCAATGCCGTTACTACTACCGCACGGGTGGCCTGGTTCGGTGTTCGAATTCATCGACCTCATCCCGCGCCTGACGCATCCATCGCGCTTTGGCGGCAAAGCGACCGACGCCTTTACCGTAGTTGCACCCTCGCTGCCTGGCTATGGCCTGTCCTTTCGTCCGGGACAGAAGCGCTTCAGCATCGAAGCAATCACTGACTGCCTCGCCAATTTAATGACAGACGTTCTGGGCTATCGACGTTTTGCCGCACAAGGCGGCGATTGGGGTGCTTTTGTTTGTTCGCGCCTCGGAGCTGTACACGCCGACAAAATAGTTGGCATTCACATCAACTTTCTCGCCGTTCGTCGCGATCCCGCGATCCTGCAAAACTCATCGCCAGAAGAACGCCGTTACGCTGCAGAATTGGCGGAGTTCTTGAAAGAAGAGACGGGCTACCAGTGGATACAGGGCACGCGGCCGCAGACGCTTGCTTTCGGGCTTTCCGACAGTCCCGCGGGTCTTGCCGCGTGGATTGTCGAAAAGTTTCGTGCTTGGACGGATAATGATGGTACTCCCGATACAGCCGTTGACCGCGATCGGATGCTCGCGAATATATCGTTATATTGGTTCACCGGCTGCATCGGCGCATCATTTCACCCGTATTACGCCAGAATGCACGGGCCGTGGCCCATCCAGGGCACAATCGACATTCCCGTTGGCTATTGTCAGTTTCCCAAAGAGATCATCCGGCCACCGCGTTCTGTGGCTAAGCTTGTCTATACCGACATTCGCCGCTGGACCGTCATGCAACGCGGCGGACACTTCGCCGCCATGGAGCAGACGGAAGCTCTGGCGCATGAGATCCGCGAATTCTTTCGGCCGTTGCGGATTTCGCAGTGAAGACGCAACGAAATGGCACGGCCCGGGTGTCCGTTGCCGCCAGTTTGTTTAAGGGAGAAGTACAATGGGCCCGTTGTTGAGCATGGGCGACGTTCTCAGCGCGCACGCCCGCGTTTACCCAGACCGCATCGGCGCGCGTGATCTTTCCCGATCAATGACCTTTCACGAGTGGAATGCGCGTTCGTGCCGGCTCGCTAACGCGCTTTTAGGAATCGGACTCAGAAAAGGCGATCGCGTGGGCGTCTTGGCATACAATTGCGTTGAATGGATGGAGATCTACGCTGCCGCGGCCAAAGCGGGGCTGGTCGCGGTGCCGGTCAATTTTCGGCTTGTTGGCCGGGAGATCAGATACATCCTCGAGAACTGCGACGCTCGCGCCCTCATTCTTCAGGATGACTTGCTAGCGCCCGTCGAGGAGATCAGGGCCGACATTCCAATAGACAAGGGCAAGTTCATCCATTTCGGTGGCACCGCAACGCCGGCAGGGTACCTTGCCTACGAAACCATCATCGCCAATGCCAAAGATAGTGAGCTGGAAGAGAACGTAAAATCCGGTGACTATTGGACGTTTATGTACACGTCCGGCACGACCGGCGCTCCGAAAGGCGCCATCCGCAGCCACGGTGCAAGCGCCTTACTGTCACTGGCGACCGCAGTTGAGCTCGGTTTCAATTGGCATGATGCTGCGTTATTGGCGATGCCGATGTGCCACGCAAACTCGCTCTATTTTGCATCGACCCTGACATATTGCGGAGGTAGAGTTTCCGTTTACAGCCGCAAGAGCTTCGACCCCGAGCATTTTCTGCGCACGATCTCGCAGGGCGGCGAGAGCTTCACATCACTAGTACCCACTCACTACGTAATGATGCTTGGCCTTCCCGCAGCAGTGCGCAACAGCTGTGAGACCGGAAAAGTCACAAAACTCATGATTTCATCTGCGCCGGCGCGCCAGGATACGAAACGTGGGATCATGGCCTTCTTCCAGAATTCTGGACTTTTTGAACTTTATGGATCGACGGAAGCTGGTTGGGTCACAATGCTGCACCCCGACGAGCAATTCACCAAGCTTGGCTCCGTGGGCCGCGAGTGCGTTGGCAGCGCGCCAATTAAACTGCTCGACGATCGTGGCCAGGAAGTGCAAGAGGGCCAAGTCGGCGAACTCTATTCGCAAACACCTTATACATTCGAAGGATATTGGAAGCTGCCGGAAAAGACGCGCGAGTCGTTCCGCGGCAATCATTGCACGGTCGGCGACATGGCTCGACGCGACGAGGACGGCTACTACTATCTTGTCGATCGCAAAAGCAACATGATTATCAGCGGCGGTGAGAATGTTTATCCGTCTGAAGTCGAAGAAGTGTTGGGCTCTCATCCGGCGGTCAAGGAAGTCGCGGTGATCGGCTTGCCCGATGCCAAGTGGGGTGAACGTGTCCACGGCGTCGTTGTGCTGCGCGATGGCCTCGGCACGTTGGAAACCGAGCTTATGGCGTGGTGTCGTGAGAGGCTCGCTGGTTACAAGCGGCCGCGTTCCATCGCTATTATTCCCGACGAAGAAATGCCGCGCACTGTCACCGGGAAAGTGCAGCATCGCATTTTGAAGTCTAGAATTGCTCAAACGCAGCCGGCCAATTGAAATTGGCACGATAGGGAGAAGTAATTGTGAGTACATCAACCAAAGACTTCGGGGCCGGCGAAAACAGTTGTGCGGCATGGATCGCGCGCTTCCTCAAAAAGCGCGGAGTCGATCGAATTTTTGGTCTGCAAGGCGGCCATATCCAGCCAATTTGGGACCATGTCGCCCGCAATGGCATCCGAATAATCGACGTTCGCGACGAAGGTGCAGCCGTACATATGGCGCACGCTCACAGCGAACTGACAGGCCGGCTCGGTGTCGCAATGGTGACCGCAGGGCCGGGCGTAACCAACACTGTTACTGCGATGGCAAATGCATGGCTTGCCCGTGTGCCGGTTTTGCTGATCGGAGGCTGTACCTCGCGGCCCCAAGCCAATATGGGACCGCTTCAGGATATCCCACATGTTGATTTACTTAAGCCAGTAACACGAACGGCGCGAACGCTACGTGTCGCCGATCAAGTCGTACGCGAACTCGACGAAGCGGTTGCGCGCGCGGAGGGCGACGCTGGCGAACCCGGTCCTTCCTATCTTGAAGTTCCCACAGACGTGTTGCGCACCGACGTCGCGCCCAATCTTGTGCTTGACGACTGGATGCGGCCGAAGCCACGGCGGATCGTGCTTCCCGACCCCGCAGCCATTTCTGAAGCTGTTGAAGTCTTGTGGTCTGCCCGGCGGCTAGCGGTAATCACGGGTCGCGGCGCTCGAGGGACCGGCGCAGCGCTCTTGCGTTTCCTCGATGCGAGCGGTGCATTCTATCTTGATACCCAGGAGAGCCGTGGTCTTGTTCCCTCCGATCATCCCTCATTTGCCGGCGCGATCAGGGCCAACATCATGAAGGACGCCGATGTCGTCCTCGTTATTGGGCGGCGGCTCGACTACCAACTCGGCTATGGTTCGCCGGCTGTTTTTCCGAACGCCCGCTTTGTTCGCATCGCAGATACCGCGGGCGAATTGTTCGACAATCGCCGTGGTTCGCCAGAGATACTCGCGACCCCGGAATTGGCACTCGATGCATTGGTGGACGCAGCCGGCAACCGTGCACCCCGGGCGGACAAACCCTGGGCAGAAGGTTTGCGCCGACGGCAGCATGAGCGATCTCAACCTCGCAAGACCGATCGACCAGTCATCGAATCCGATGGGAAAATGCACCCAAACTGCATTTTTGACGCTATCGCAAAAGTCGCGGATCCCGACTACATCGCGATCGCTGATGGAGGCGATATATTGAGCTTTGCGCGAATAGGCCTTGCTGCGCGCACGTATATGGACCCCGGAGCGTTTGGATGCCTCGGTGTCGGTGTTCCTTACGCCGTCGCCGCCGCTTTGGCGTTCCCCAAGAGGCAGGTCATTTCCGTAACCGGCGATGGCGCGTTCGGCATCAATGCCATGGAAATCGATACCGCCGTTCGCCATGGTGCCAAAGCGGTATTCATCGTCTCAAACAATGCAGCCTGGAACATCGAACGATACGATCAGCAGGAAAACTATGGCGGTCGCGTCGTAGGGACCACGCTTCGGCACTCTGACTATGCTGGCATGGCAAAGGCACTCGGCGCGCACGGGGAACGCGTTGAAGATCCCGTCGCGTTAGCGCCAGCGCTGCAACGTGCGCTCGACAACGCACCAGCACTTGTGGACGTTGTTGTTTCGCAGCAGGCAGTCTCCTCTGATGCTCAAAAAGGGCTTGGATTTGTTCCTGACTATCAGCCGCTCACCGCGTGGGATGAAGCCGAGCAGCGTCGGCGCGTATAGGGGCGCTTCGATCGAGGTGATCGAATAAGGCTGTTGATGTCCGCTTCTGGTCCGAAGCGGACATGTGCCGGCCCTTAAATGCACAACGGCCGTTACCAGCTATCGCCGCGAAGGCGTCGAATGGAAAGGCTGACCAGGAGGATTATGAGGCTTGCGCCGGCGATAACGACGACCGCTTGAGTATTGTGAGCCAAACGAGCGGTGTGCCCGGAAAAATAGGTGGTGATAAAGACCCACACCCCAACCCACAGCGCCGCTCCAATTGCATTGAACAGTATGAAGCGCCACCACGGCATTCCTAAAGTGCCTGCAACGATCCCGTTCAGTTGACGGAGAATTGCGAAGAATCGAGCAAACAGGACGGTGGCTGAACCGTAATGCGAGAATATTTTTTCGATGGCGCCGATGCGTTCATCAGTCAGGCCAATTTTTGCGCCATAGCGGGTAATCGTTGCTCGTCCTATTATTCTGCCAATCAAATACCCGACATTGTCGCCCAATACGGAACCCGCCCAGGCAAAGATCAAAAGCGCCGGCAATGACATCTCGCCGCGTTGGGCCAGCACCGATGCGAAGATCAATAGTGTTTCGCCAGGCAACGGCGCGCCAAGCGCTTCAAACGCTAGAATGAGCGAAACCGCGAATACGCCGTATTGCCGAACGAAGGGCTCTAGGTTTGCAGCTATGTGCCCGATATGTTCCAAAGATACAAAGCTTCTGCGGAAACCCCGAAAGGCAAGAAGCAACGGCAGTATCAAACGTAATTGGCGGAAGGGGTGAGATTCGAACTCACGAGGGAGCTCGCGCCCCCTGCCGGTTTTCAAGACCGGTGCCTTAAACCACTCGGCCACCCTTCCGTCGTTTGTAATCAATCACTTAGCGATACCGCGAAAAGAACGAATAGCGAAAATGCCACCGGATTGCCACCGGAATGGGTCCAAAAATGACCCGGTTCCCGAAATGACGGTTTCCGGGTTTGTTCGCGCCCCTCATTTTAATATGGCGTTGATCGCTGCCGCCGCCTTGCTGTCGTCGAGGCTGAACAGGTGGGCGTAAATCCGCAAGGTGATATCCGGCTTAGCGTGGCCCAGGCGCTTGCTGATGGTGACGATATCGACGCCCTGGTCGATGAGTTGGCTGGCGTGAGTGTGGCGCAAAGCATGAAACGTCACTTCCGGCATTCCGATCTGCTTGGCGTAATCGCTCCATGCGGCGCTGACCGCATTCGGCGAAAGCGGCGCACCGTCAATGTCCGCGAATAGCAAATCATCGTCTTGCAGCTTGCCTGCGCCAAGCTTCATGCGGAATTCAAGCTGGGCCTTGCGATAGTCGCGCAATGCATCAACCAGAATGTCGGGGAGGGTGATTACCCGGCGACCGGCTTTTGATTTCGGTGGCTTGAAGCGAATTCCGTGCGCCTTGGTGGCCTCCAACGCTTCGCGTACCTGAATAGTCTTCTTGCCAAGATCGACCCTCGACCAGCGGAGCGCCAGCACTTCACTGCGGCGCATTCCGGTGAACAGGCTCACCATGGCTGGGACATAGAGATTGCGACCACTCGCCTTTAACTCGGCAATGAAGGCGGGCACGTCTTTGACGATGATTACTTCCTCATCCGCTACCTTGGGCGGTGACTTGCTTTGCATGACGTTGCGCAGCACCAATTCATTTTCGGCTGCGTCACTGAGCGCCGAAGAGAGGACGCGGTGAGCATGGTCGATAGTGCGGGCAGCAATGCCGCCCTTGCCGTCGGCGCGGCCCGAAGTGCGCAAGGCGGTGTGCCATTCCTCAACGTGGAGGGGGCGCAGCTTTTGCAAAACCATTGCGCCGATGTGCGGTCGTAGCAAGGGCGAGCGCAGGCGCGACGAAAAGGCGCAAGCAAATCTCAGGGCGTCGGCTGGAAAATGCCGCCTTCACTGCGGCAATAGTTCTGTCGGGAAATTCTTCGACCGGCCTATCGCGACACGATTTCGGCTTCGCTGTCGAACGGCCTTTCGCGAACGTCCTTTTGCTGCGACTGGTGTCTGTATTTGGGAGAAAGCGGAAACGACTACAAGCCAACTGCGCTCAAACGCTGATCGGTCGGATGGCAAACCTGGTTCATCGTTCGCTTGTGAGGACCGCAATCAAACGGTGGCGAGCACGCGCGAGCCGTGACATCACTGTTCCAATCGGAACTTCAGTCGCCTGGGCGATTTCGCGATAATCGAGGCCCTCGATGTCTCGCAGCACGAGCGTCTCTCGAAATACGGTGGGTAATGCCGCTATTGCCGCGCGGAGCTGATCGGCGTCGGCTTTTGCTATGAGGGCTGCCTCTGGATTATCACCATCCTTATCGCCTGGATGAGCTTGCGCAAGTTCGACTGCCTCGAGATCCTCAACAGTGACGACCGCTGTCGGACGATTCTTGCGGAGCCATGAATAGGCTGTATTGCGCACGATACTCAATACCCACGAGCGCGCACTGCCGCCGGCGTAATTTCGAATGGCGCGGAAAGCGCGTATTGATGCATCCTGCACCACGTCCTCGGCGTCGGTGCGATTGCCGGTTAGCCAGTGAGCTAGCCGATAGGCCTCATTGATGTGCGGCATCACGATGCTTCGGAAGCGCGCGTTGTCATCGAGCCCGCTCAAGGAGTCTGGGGCATCAGAAGCGACCAACCGCATTGGTGGCCTTTCAGCTTCAAATGGCCGGATCTTAGACTGCAGAGAAACGACGGTCATGGCACCAGCTCTCCGATCGGTTACAATTCGGTTTTGCTAGTGCGGAATAATCGAGCGAAATCCTCCAGCTGGTTTGCTTCCAGATCGGAGACTGCCCAGTAGCTCACGCCATTCTCGACCCACCGAACCACGTTGTAGCCACTAACGGTGCGCGGGCTCTTATCGAGTTCGAAGCGGCTTTCCGCCGGCAGCGCGGTGAGGCTGATAAGATGTTTGGCACGACGATAAACCAATGTCGAGACAGGTGTCCGACCAATCACATCAACCCGTCCGCCAATGAGTGTGAAATCGTCTTTGGCAAGGTCGACGACCCGCGGCGAACTTGTAATGCGGCCATTGAACCACGGTTTTACCGTATGCCGGTCCGTCGAGATGACATCGACCGGCTCCGGTGCCATCAGAGCGCGGATGTGATCGGAGACGAGGGCGTCCGCAATCATGGTTGGCTGTTGTTGGGACCCGACCATGAGCCAGGTCGAAGAGCTGCTGACAAGAGCGGTCAAAGCGATTGATGCCGCGAGCGCACGCCATGTTGGCCAGACGCGCTCTCGTCTCAAACCGCCAACCGATGACTCAATTCTGGCGCGCAACTCCGGCGGCGCTTCCTCGCGCGGAAGCTGTTTATAAATCGACTGTTGCAACGCCTTGATGCGCTCGGCTTCATTGGCGAGCGCGGGTTCCTTATCAATCTGTTGCGTTACGCCCAGCCCGTTAGCGGGATCGAGCTCGCCGTCGAGATAGGCGTGCACCAGTAGGATTGATTTATCGTCAGAGCCTGGGCGGGTCATAGTTGCTTTTCCAATAGGGCGGCCAATCGCCCAATGTCCTAGTATCGCGGCCGTTTTCCCTTGTACTACATAGGGATAGCCTGCAAACGTTGGTAGCGAACACAGTACAGACTCGGTTACGGTCCGATTCATTCCCGGAAAAGAAGAAATTTATTTTCTAATTGTCCTAATCCGCCTCGAAGTCTTTTTTGATGAGCGTACGCGCCGCGTGAACATGCAATGCGCCAAGCTTTTTCGCTGCTGCGATAAACTCAGCATCGGAGATATGCGCCCACGTCAACGCGTTAACGATGTCTACCCACTTCATTGGTCGTAACCTTTCATATTCTCCGGTAGTGACGCTCGAAATCAGCTCAGACAAACTGGGAAAAGAGGGCAAGCCAAAGCTCGCCCTGTTTTCTTCGTCGGCTCAGAAGCTGCGGAGCATTTCGTTGTAGCCGAGGCTGCCGCCACCCGTGTTTGCTGGACTGTCCGAATTGAAGGCCGAGCCAACTCCCGGAACCATCGCGAAAGAGTGTAGCTCGCTCTGCCGCGCTACGATTTTGTGGTCGTGGGGAGCAGTCGGCGAGAAGGTAAGCACATTGCCAGTACCGGCATCAGGGTCGAACGACTGAGCAAATGCCGGCGTTGCAAAGGCGGTCAGGACCGCCAGGGTGGTTAGAAGCTTCTTCATGTCATTACTCCTGTGGTTGAGACTTAGAATTTCTCGATAGGGTTTACACAGGAGGAGACTGCGGAACGTTTGGGATATTCCTGGCGGTCGTTGGCCGGCGTTTCATTTGGGATAACGTTTCTATGAAATAAGTTTGAGAAGGTTTTCCGGGAAAAAATAACTTTCGATCACCGGGATTTCGCTCTGAAGAATCATGTCGAACAGTATTAAGGCCTGCTCGCAATTGCGTCGCTGACATCTTTGTGATGTCACCTCGCGCAGGAATAAATCGTCGTGATGACAAGTCTCCATCGCGTGAACGCAAACTCGTTGCAGGAGACTTCGACATGGCAGAACACGATCAGAGCTTGAGCCGCCGTACGACGCACACCGTTACACGGTTGAGTACAAACATGATCAAAACGAAATCGCTGAGGAACTTTGCGGTTGCATTTATTGCGGCCTTCGTCCTCTCGGCGACGACACCGGTCTGGGCGGCCGATGCAACAGCAGTCAAGATCGGAAACTTTACCTTCGGACCGCAAGAATTGAAGGTGAAGGCGGGCACCACGATCACCTGGACCAACGAGGACGACATGCCACACACGGTGGTGTCGCCCAACAACTTCCGGTCCAAGGTGCTCGATACCGAAGGCGCGTACTCGTTCACCTTCACCACACCGGGTACCTATAAGTACTTTTGTTCACTGCATCCGCATATGACAGGGACGATCGTCGTAGAAGCGGCGATCGGAAGCACCGCAC
>Ga0066388_100000092_pt1 | contig 28879 bp, 20 predicted proteins | sample PanSoiMetaGPlot6_FD_64539 | JGI IMG/M metagenome (GOLD analysis project Ga0066388, IMG submission 64539) | Tropical forest soil microbial communities from Panama analyzed to predict greenhouse gas emissions - Panama Soil - Plot 6 (Hybrid Assembly) | ecosystem: Environmental > Terrestrial >...
TTGCTCGGCGCGAACGGGGCCGGCAAGACCACGCTGATCAGGATGCTGCTCGGGCTGATCCGCCCGTCCGCCGGCTCCGTGCTGCTGTTCGGCAGCCCGCCGTCGCGCGACACCCGCCGGCGGCTGGGCTACGTGCCGCAGAGCCTCGGGCTGTACGACGACCTCACCCCTGCTGAAAACCTCACCTTCGCGCAGGCCGCGTTCGGCGAGGGCAGCGCGGAGGTCCCCGCCGAGCTGAAGCAGGCGGCGGGCACTCCGGTCGGTGAGCTCCCCCTCGGCGTCCAGCGTCGGCTCGCCTTCGCCCTGGCGCTGGCGCACCGTCCGAGCCTGCTGGTCTTGGACGAGCCCACGTCGGGCGTCGACCCGCTGGCCCGTACCCGGCTCTGGGACACCATCCGGGGTGCGGCCGATGGCGGGGTGGGCGTGCTGGTAACGACCCACAACATGGAGGAAGCCGAGGAGTGCGACCGGCTGGTGATCATGACCAGCGGGCGGGTGGTCGCCGAGGGAAGCATCGGCGAGATCGTGGGAAACACAGAGGTGACCGTCGTCGAGACCGAGCAGTGGGCTCGTGCGTTCGATCTCATCGAGGAATCCGGGATCTCGGCCGCATTGGTCGGCCGGACGCTGCGCATTCCCGACCGCGCTCCCGAGGAGGTGAAGGGCATACTGGACGGGCTTCCCGCCCGGATAGCGCGCCGGCCTGCGACGCTGGAGGAGCGGTTCCTTCAGCTCACCATTGGCCGGCGGGAGCAGTCGGAGGCACGGTGAGCCCGCGGAGCTGCGAGCGGCACCTGCCCTGCACTGGAAGGCGGCCCTCGGGAGTGTGGCGATCCTCGAGGGCGGCGAGACAGCGGTTCGCCGACTAACGGACACAATTCGAGGGCTGAGTATACGGCCGAGATGGCTGCGGTCGCCGACACTCCTTTGGAGGGTGGACACGCCGTGACTCGAGACATGCAGGAGACGCGCGGTGGGCCGGACTTGTCTGGCCAGGGTGGGATCGGAGCGGGTGAGGCGTCGAGGACGCCGGACCCGCTCCGGTGGTGGGCTCTCATCGTCGTCCTGGCCGCGGGGTTCATGGACCTGCTCGATGTGACGATCGTCAATATCGCGATCCCGACCATCCTGAGGGATTTGAACGCCCAGTACGCGCAGGTCGAATGGATCATAGTCGGCTACATGCTCGGGTTCGCGGCGCTCCTCATCACCGGCGGCCGGCTCGGGGACAACTTCGGGCGTAAGCGGGTCTTCCTCGTCGGCGTGGCCGGCTTCACCATCGCCTCGGCCCTGTGCGGTTTCGCCGTGAACGCCGAAATGCTCATCGGCGCGCGGTTCTTCGAGGGTGCGATGGCCGGGCTGATGGTCCCGCAGATCCTCGCGATCATCCATGTCACGTTCCAGTCCGAGGAGCGGGCAAAGGCGTTCGGTATCTGGGGCAGTATCTTGGGGTCCGCGTCCGTAGCCGGGCTGATCATCGGTGGCCTGCTCGTGGAGTGGAACCTGTTCGATCTGGAATGGCGCCCGATCTTCCTGATCAACATACCGGTCGGGGTGGCGGCCGTGATCGCGGCGTGGTACGTCGTCCCAGAGTCCCGGTCACCGACCGCGACCCGGCCGGACCTGGTCGGCAGTCTGCTCGCGATCAGCGCCGTCCTGATGCTGGTCTACCCGCTGACCGAGGGCCGCAGCCTCGGCTGGCCGGTCTGGTGCTTCCTGCTCATGGCGGGTTCGGTGGTAGTGCTGGCCGTGTTCCTGGTCCACCAACGGTGGCGTACCAGGACGGTGGGGTCGCCCCTGATAGTGCTCAGCCTGTTCCGGAAGAGGTCGTTCACTGTCGGCATGCTCCTGTGGCTGATCCTATTTATCGCATACGGCGTCTTCTTCCTGGTGTGGATGCTCTACATGCAGTCGGGTCTGGGCTGGACGGTGCTGCGCGCCGGTCTGACCGCGGTCGCGTTCGCCGTCGGCGCCGCCACCGGCGCGGGCTTGTCGGTGGGGCTGCTCACCCCGCGGTTCGGGCGCACGGTGCTGTTGGCAGGCGCGGCGCTCAACGTCGCCGCGTTCGGCCTCTACGCCTGGGCCAGTGACCACTACGGTCCCGGGATCACTTCCTGGCAAATGGTGGGGCCGCTGGCCCTGTCCGGCTTCGGGTTCGGGTTGGTCGTGGCACCGATGGTCGACCTCATCCTCACCGACGTTCCCACCCGGGATGCGGGGTCCGGCTCCGGCCAGCTGACCACTATCCAGCAGGTCGGCATGGCGCTCGGTGTCGCGCTGGTCGGCGTGATCTTCTTGACGTTGGTGGCCGACAACTCCGGGCACGGCGTCGATGCGGTCACGCCCAGCCTCCGCGCCGAGCTCACCACCGCGGGAGTGCCGGCGCAGGCCCAGGACGACATCGTTGCGGGCTTCCGAGCCTGTGTACACGACCGGTCGGCGGCCACCGACCCGACCGTAGTTCCGCCCAGCTGCCAGCCCAGCGCAACGCAGCCGGGCGGTCCTCCCTCGGCCGAGGTGCAGAAGGCGTTGACCGACGCCGGCGTGCAGGCCAACGCGCACAACTTCGCCGAGAGCTTCAGTACCACCATGTGGTATCTGACCGGGATGCTGGTCCTCGTCTTCCTGGGCCTGTTCGCGTTGCCGAGCAAGGTGAAGCCCCGCGACCTGGACGCCGAGCTGGCGGCGCTCCAGGAGGAGGAGTCCGTTCGCCAGCCGTGACAAGCGGTGGAGATCTGCCACCAATAGTGTTGAGCGTCGAAGACCTCGGCCACTGGCCGAGGTCTTCGTATCTAGCTCTGGGTGCTGGCCAGTGCTTCGTCGAGCGGCATTCCCATGAAATACACCACTTGCTCGTGGTTGGTCGACCCGACAAAGTTTTCGGCACCCAGCCGGTAGTACAGGTCCACCGTCTTGTTCACCGCTTCGATGCTGCCTCGGGTGCCACTTCTGAGTGCGGCCACGATCGAAGGCACATCATACTTGAACGGAACGTTTCTCCGGATGTAGTACCTCGTGTTCCGGAACTCGACCGTGGGAAGCTCCTCCGGCCTTTCCTGCGATTCCGGGCTGCGGTATATCGGCTGCGTGACCAGGTCGTACCGGAAGATCTCGTCCAGGAGCTCCAGGTGTCCGTGGTGTCCGTGCTCGATGGTCGGCCGCAGCCCCTCTGACCACCAGCGTTCGAGCAGCCGTTTCCCGTTGGGGTCACCGAACAGGAACTTGACCGCTTCCCCGTACGAGACATCGTCGCCGCCGACCCTCGCCACCGCGGAGCGAAGCGGCTCCGCGGCAGGGTCTTCCGTCTCGGCGACCCAGGCGTCGAGGTTCCTCAGCACGTCGGACTGCTTGATGTCGGTGAGCTCACGGACGGCGACCCAGAAGCTGCGCAGCACGGCGTTCTCCGCCATGACTCGCGACCAGAAGAGGAAGCGTTTCACGAGCCGGTTCTCCGCCAGCGTCATCGTGTCGTGTGACAGTATGTACTCGAAGTCATCGCGATCACCGCGGACCGAGACTATTCCGTACTCTTGCTTTTTCTCCGCATAGTCTGTGTTCGGCAGGAGCTGCAGCGGGTACACGGCGATGCGCGAGACGTGACGAGAGAGGCGGTCGTACCCGTCCATGAAGGAGTCCACGGTCTCGCCCGGCGCTCCCCAGATCAGCTCGGCGTAGCAGTCGAGTCCTTCCTTGTCGAGCCACTCGGCAAGGTCCTCCCACTCGTTGACCTTCATGTTCCGCCGGTTCATCGTCTTCAGGGCGTCATCGCTGAGCGTCTGCAAGGCGAGCGTGAACGAGCTCCGCATACCCGCCTGCTTCATCGTGTGCACTATGTCGTAGAACAGCTTTGACTTGTTCTTCGCCCACGACGTCTCGAGCGCCTGCGGGTAGCCGTACCGGTCACGGACCTCGATCATGTCCGCCACGAACTCCGCGTCTATGGGAAGGATCCCGAAGTTCGCATCGCACAGCACGACAGTGTGTACCTCGAGCTGCGCGAACAACTCTAGCTCGGCGCGGAGACGCTCCCGTGAGAACGCACGTATGCGCTGACCGACCGCACCGCCCCAGTAGCAGAACGAGCACTTGTAGGGGCAACCCCGGTTTGTTTCCATCAGTGCCACGTCGTACCGGAATGTTCCCTTGTCGTCGGTGAGGTCGATGGCCCCGGTGAGGAATGGCGAAGGTATCACGTCGAGGTTGTCGATCCGCTCCCTGGGAAGCGTGGTGACGACCTCGCCTGCGCGGTTCCGGTACGCGATGCCCGAGACGGCGTCGAGACTGTGCCGCGACGCCCCGTCGAGGCGGGCGTTCAGCAGGTCCTTGAACACCAGCTCACCCTCGCCGTTGACGACGACATCCACCTCGGGGAAGAGTCGGAACACCCGGTCCGCCTGGTTGGCGACGTGAGTGCCGCCGAAGACGGCCCATCCGTCGGGGTTCACCTGCTTGAAGGTCTCCGCGAGAGCCCCGAACTCGCGGAAGTTCCAGCCCAGGACCGAGAATCCCATGACATCGGGCGGCTCGTGCTCGAAAATCTCCTGTGCCATCTCCATCAGCGTGTCGCCGCCGCGGAAGTTGAAGATCTTGACATCTGCCTGGCGCCGTATGCGCTCGTCGCTGAGGGCGGCAGCCTTGACGTAGCCGGAAGCCAAAGGCATCGACTCGAGCGGCAGGTCCCACACTCCCTGCTGCAGCAGGTGTACGGAGAGGGTCTTCGTCTCGTCCATCCTGGATACACTCACCTTTGCCTGATCCGCGCAGGACCGCCTCTCGGTCCTGCCGATCCGAGTCAGTCTCTGTTGGGTAGGTTTCCTATACCGTTGCTCTGGCCGCCGCTCGGTGCACGCACATGCGGTGCCGCCGCTATGAGCCGTGCGGCCGGACGGTTTCAGGCGGTGGACTCTCTTGTGGACTCGGTCCGCCGCCTGAATGATCAGTGGAAAAGAGCTTTTCGGCACCCGAGTATGGCACGGGACAGCCATTGAGCCTAACTATCCGTTGCGGTCCGCGGGCGCGGCCGCGCGCTGCCAGGCGGGCGAAGCCGCCAGCTGCCTCACGCCCGCGTTCGACTGCGGTGCTTCCGCGGTTGAACGGATAGCAGCCCGCTACCAGTGCTCTGACATGCGTAGGATGGCTGCGGTGACTGAAGCCTCCAGTGAGGGTAGGCTGACATCGGGTTCGCCCGTCCACTCCTGCACGAGCGTACTCGCTGGACCCTCCGCCCACAGTTACGAGGCCGGCCCAGAGAAGCCGGCCCATGTCCGGACGCGACTCGGCTCACGGAGATTGACTGACAACGCCGAACAAAGGGGAGGCAACAGGTGAGTACACAAAGCCGGGCATTCACTCCGGAGAGTTCCGAGTTCGAGCCGCTGTACGCCGGCGAGGTGCGCGTCGAGGGCATGGGTATGAAGCTCGACTTCCTGCCCTGGGACATTGGGGAGCCGCAGCCGGCCATCGTCGCCATCGAGCAGGCCGGAGGGTTCACCGGTCCGGTGTTGGACGCCGGTTGCGGCGTGGGGGAGAACGCAATCTACCTCGCCGGCCGCGGCTATCAGGTGACCGGTGTAGACGGCTCCCCCAGCGCCGTCACGCAGGCCGCGGAGCGGGCGCGGGCGCACGGGGTCGACGTGTCCCTCGGGGTGGCGGATGTGACCCGCCTCGACGGCGTCGGCGTGGAGGGCGGCTTCGCCTCGGCGCTGGACTGGGGCCTGTACCACTGTCTCGACGACGAGCAGCGGCGTCCGTATGCCGCCGCCCTGCACCGCGTGTGCAGGCCCGGCGCGTCGTGGCACCTGCTCTGTTTCACCGAGAGCACGGCGGCGAGCCTCCCCATGAGCTGGCTGCGCGTCGGCCACGACGATATGCGCGCCAGCTTCGAGGGCTACTGGCGCATCCTCGGCATCCAGGAGACGACCACCACGACGCAGCTCACCCGAGAGATCTTCGAGCAGCAGCGCAACAACGCTCCGGGGCGGCGCCTCCCGTTCGACCCCGACGCGCTGGACGTGGACGAACACGGCCGAATTCTGATGCCGATATCGCACGTGCACGCGGAACGCACCTGACCACGCCAGCACCTGGGCCAAAGGCGCCGGGCAGGATCACCTATGCCTGTCGCGCGGTCTCTCTTGCCTGGTCGTAGCGGTTGAGTACCAGGTCGACCACGGCCGGGTGGTCGCCGAGCGGCTCGGTCACCAGGTCGGCGCCAGCCGTGGCCAGCCGGGTGTGGAAGAACCCCGGTGCGAGCAGGAAGGAGGCGACCGCGACCCGGTCCGCCCCGCTCCGGCGCAGCCGCGCGACGGCCTCGCCCACGCTGGGCTGTGCCGTCGACGCATACGCCGCCAGCACCGGGCCGCCGGCCCGCTCCGCGAGCAGCCGGGCCTGCGCCTCGGCCGCCATGAGCGCCTGCGGGTCGCCCGACCCGGCCGCGCCCAGCACGATCGCGTCCCGGCGACGCCAGCCGGCCGTGTGCAGCCGGTCGAGCAGTGCCTCGGCGAGCAGCGGGTCCGGACCGAGCACCCGCCCGAGCATTCCGTCGGGGCGCACGGCGCGCAGCGAGCGGGGGATGTCGACCTTGTCGTGGTAGCCGGAGGCGAGCAGCAGCGGCAGCACGACGACCGGTCGGTCGAGGGCGGCAAGCGCCTGCTCGATCGACGGCGCCGTGATCTCGACGTAGGCGGTGCGCACGTCGAGCCCGGCCCGCCGCTGCCGTACCGCCTCGACCAGCGACTCGACGGTAGCCACCCCGCTGGGCTCGCGGGTGCCGTGGGCGACCGCCAGCAGCGTAGGCGCCGTTCCCGCGCTCACGATCACCGCCACGCCAGCCGCTCCCGCAGCCGGACCACCTCACCCACCACCACCACAGCCGGCGGCCGTACTTCCCCGCGCTCGGCGTCTGCCGCGGCCGAGCCGAGGTCGGTGACGATGACCCGCTCGTCCGGGGTCGTGCCGGAGCACACGATCGCGACCGGGGTGTCGGCCGGCCGCCCTCGCTCGACCAGCTCGCCGGTGACCGCTTCGAGCGCGGTCACCGCCATCAGCAGCACGAGCGTGCCGGGTCCGGCGGCCAACGCCTCCCAGTCCACAGTGGAGCCCGGGTGGGACGGGTCGACGTGCGCGGACACGATGGCGACGTCGGAGGAGAGGCCGCGGTGGGTGACCGGGATGCCGGCGTAGGCCGGCACCGCCACCGCGCTCGTCACCCCCGGCACGATCTCGAACGGTACTCCGGCCTCCGCGCAGGCCAGCGCCTCCTCGCCGCCGCGGCCGAGAACGAACGGGTCGCCGCCCTTCAACCGGACCACCCGCAGGCCGCGCCGGGCGCGGTCGACCAGGACCGCGTTGATCTCCGTCTGGGTGCGGTTGTGCCGGTGCGGTGCCTTCCCCGCGTCCACCACCTCGACCTCCGGGCGCAGGGTGGCGAGCACGGCGCGCGGTGCGAGCCGGTCGGCGACGACCACGTCGGCACAGTCGAGCAGCTCCCGCCCGCGCACCGTGAGCAGACCGGGATCACCGGGGCCACCGCCGACGATCGCCACCTGCCCGACCCGGTCGGTTGGGCCGCCGTGGCAGGCGCGGTGGCTGCTCACCGCGCGTCCCGGTCCACGCAGCTGTCGTCGAACCGCTCGGACTGCTCGGTCTCGAACGCGAGCCGGTACCCGCGCTTGGCCACCGTCTGCACCAGCCGGGGCGAGCCGAGCGCGCCGCGCAGCCGAGCGACGGCCATCTCCACGGCATGCTCGTCGGCCTCGCCGCCGCCGGGCAGCACGTGCAGCAGCTCGGCTCGCGACAGCACCCGGCCGGGCTGGCGGGTCAGGGCGCGCAGCACGCACATCGGCACCGGCGGCACCGGGCGCAGCGTCCCGTCCAGCAGCACGGCATGACCCCGCACCTCCAGGCCGTGACCGGCGACCCGCAGCGAGCGGGACCGGGCGGGGAGGACGCAGACCAGGGCCCGGACGAGGCCGCCGAGGCGCGCCCGGTCCGGCTGTACCGTCCGCACGCCGAGCCGTTCCAGCGGCGCCGCGGTCACCGGGCCGACGCAGGCGGGCAGTACGTCGGAACGGAACGCGTCCAGCACCTCGGCATCGTGGCCGTCTTCGGCGGCCATCCGGAGCAGGCTCGCCACCGCCGGCGCGCTGGTGAACGCGACCGCGTCCACCCGGCGTGCGCTCACCAGGTCGAGCAGGCGCCGCAGCGGGGCGGTGTCCTCCGGCAGCACCCAGCGGTACACCGGCACCTCGACGACCTCGGCCTCGGCGGCGCGCAGCGCCTGGACGAAGTCCGGCAGCGGCTCGCCGTGCAGCTGCACCACGACCCGCCGGCCGACCAGGTCCTGGCCGAGCAGGTGCTCGAGCACCTCGCTGGAGGACTCCGAGGCCGGCGACCAGGCATCGACGAGGCCGGCTGCCCGGATCGCCCCGCGTGCCTTGGGGCCGCGGGCGAGCAGCCGGGCCGAGGAAAGGTGGCGCAGCAGCAGGTCCGCGAGCCCCCAGCCGTCGGCGGCCTCCATCCAGCCCCGGAACCCGATCCCGGTCGTGGCCACGACGTCGTCCACCGGCGCGGCAAGGCACGACTCGGTGGCCCGCAGCAGCTCGGTGTCGTCGGCGAGCGGCACGATCCGGATGGCCGGCGCGAGGATCACCCGGGCCCCGCGGCGTTCCAGCAGGTTGGCCAGCTCGTCTCGGCGCCGCGCCGCGGTCACCGCCACCGTGAAGCCGGCCAGCGGGTCGAGGTCCGCCGCCGCGCTCGTCTGCGGTCGCGCCGCGGTCATGGCACCCCGACCTCGACGCGCCCGTCCACGAGCCGCACCGGGAAGACCGTGACCGCCTCGCCGTCACGGTCGAGGCAGCGGCCGGTCCGCAGGTCGTAGGCGTGCTTGAACAGCGGTGAGGCGACGACGGGGACGTCCCCGCGGCTGCCCACGATGCCGCGGGAGAGCACGTGCGCCCGCCCGACCGGATCGTAGTTCGACACGGCGTGCAGCGTCCCGTCGGCGAGCCGGAACACCGCCACCTGCCTGCCGCTGACCAGCGCGCACACCCCACGCTCGGGCAGCAGCTCGTCGTACCGGCAGACCGTGATCCACCGCACCTCGGCCGCCAGCGTCATCGGCTCACCACCTCGAGCACCGGACCCGCCACCAGCGTCGGCCCGGCGGTGGCCGGCTTTTCCTCCTCGCGGGCCGGGCGGATCTGGCCGCGCTCGGGAACGAAGACGATGCTGTCGTCGCGCTCGTCCGGGGCGTTCACGAACGAGACGAAGCGCCGCAGCTTCTCCGGGTCCTCCAGGGTGGCCCGCCACTCGTCCGAATAGGACGCGACATGGCGCTCCATCGCCGCGTCCAGCTCCGCGCACACGCCGAGCTCGTCGTCCACGATCACCCGGCGCAGGTAGTCCAGGCCGCCGTCGAGCGACTCGATCCAGGAGGCGGTCCGTTGTAGACGGTCGGCGGTGCGGATGTAGAACATCAGGAACCGGTCGATGTAGCGCAGCAGCGTCGCGGTGTCGAGGTCCTGGGCGAACAGGTCGGCGTGCCGCGGGCGGAAGCCGCCGTTGCCGCCCAGGTAGAGGTTCCAGCCGTGCTCGGTGGCGATGACCCCGAAGTCCTTGCCCCGCGCCTCGGCGCACTCCCGGGCGCAGCCGGAGACGGCCGCCTTGACCTTGTGCGGCGCACGCAGGCCGCGGTAACGCAGCTCCAGTTCGATCGCGAGCCCGACCGAGTCCTGGACGCCGTAGCGGCACCAGGTGTGGCCGACGCACGACTTCACCGTGCGCAGCGCCTTGCCGTATGCGTGCCCGGACTCGAACCCGGCGTCCACCAGCCGGCGCCAGATCGCCGGCAGCTGCTCGACCCGGGCGCCGAACAGGTCGATCCGCTGCCCGCCGGTGATTTTCGTGTAGAGACCGAAGTCGCGGGCGACCTCGCCGATGGCGATGAGCTTGTCCGGGGTGATCTCGCCGCCGGGGATCCGCGGCACGACCGAGTAGCTGCCGTTCTTCTGCAGGTTGGCCAGGAAGTGGTCGTTGGTGTCCTGCAGCGCGGCCTGCTCGCCGTCGAGGATGTGGCCGGCGCCGAGGCTGGCCAGCATCGACGCGACGGCAGGCTTGCAGATGTCGCAGCCGCGGCCGTGCCCGTGCCTGCCGACCAGCTCGGAGAACGTGCGGATCCCGGTCGCCCGCACGATGTCGAACAGCTCCACCCTGCTGACGTCGAAGTGCTCGCAGAGCGCCCGGCTGGGCGTCACACCCGACTCGGCCAGCAGCGTCTTCAGCAGCGGGACGCAGCTGCCGCAGCCGGTGCCGGCCTTGGTGCAGGCCTTCACCCCGCCGATGTCGGTCAGTCCATTCTCGACGATCGCGCCGCAGACGGCGGCCTTGGTCACGCCGTGGCAGGTGCACACGTGAGCGTCGCCCGGCAGTGCGGTGGACGCGACGGCGGCGCTGGCCGGGAGCAGCAGCTGCTCCGGCGGGGCCGGCAGCGGCCTGCCGACCAGCGGGCGCAGGGAGGGGTACGCCGACGCGTCGCCGACCAGCACCCCGCCGAGCAGCGTGCCGGCGTCGTCGGTGACGACGAGCTTCTTGTACACGCCGTTGGTCGGGTCGGCGTACACGACCTCGAGCGCGCCGGGGGAGGTGGCGTGCGCGTCGCCGAAGCTGGCCACGGCGACGCCGAGCAGCTTGAGCGTGGTGGAGGTGTCCGCGGTGGTGAACGTCGCCGACCCGCCGAGCAGCCGGTCTGCCACCACTTCGGCCATTGCGTAGCCGGGCGTGACGAGCCCGTACACCCTTCCCACGGCGAGGGCGCACTCGCCGACCGCGTACACCGACGGGTCCTCGGTCCGGCAGGCCTCGTCGACGACGATCCCGCCGCGCTGGCCGACCGGCAGCCCGCAGGCGCGGGCCAGGTCGTCGCGGGGGCGCACGCCGGCGGAGAAGACCACGAGGCCGACGTCGACCGGGTCGGCGTCGGCCAGGACGAGCCGGGCGGCCCGACCGCCGTCGCCCGGCTCGATCCGCTGGGTCGCCGCGCCGAGGTGGAGCGTGACGTCCAGCGCCGCGACGTGGCGGCGCAGCGCCTCCCCGCCGCCCGCGTCGACCTGTTGCGGCATCAGCCGCGGGGCCATCTCGACGACGTGGGTGCGCAGCCCGAGCGTCCGCAGCGCGTTCGCGGCCTCCAGGCCGAGCAGTCCGCCGCCGACCACCGCTCCGGCCGTGGCACCGCCGGCGGCGGAACGGATCGCGTCGAGGTCCTCGATCGTGCGGTAGACGAAGCAGCCGGGCAGGTCCGCCCCGGGCACCGGCGGGACGAACGGGCGCGAGCCGGTCGCCAGCACCAGCGCGTCGTACCCGACCGTGCGGCCGGCGGCCGTCCGCACCGTGCGGGCCTCCCGGTCCACGGCGACGGCAGGGTCGCCGAGGTGCAGCGTGACCAGCGGGTCGCCGTAGCTGCCTCCGTCCACTAGGGACAGTTCCTCGGCCGTCCTGCCGGCGATGTATGAGGAGAGCGAGATCCGGTCGTACGCCGGCCGCGGCTCCTCGGCGAGCACCACGACCCGCCACCGGTCCTCGGTGTCGCGGGCACGCACGGCCTCGACCAGCCGGTGCCCGACCATGCCGTGGCCGACGACGAGGAGGGTCTGCGGTGCCATGTCGCCTCCCGGGGACGAGGAACGGAAACGGTTTCAGGCCGGGACGGTGCTCGGGTCGGGGTCGGCTTCGGCGAGCCAGTCGACGATGCCGGCGACGACCTCGGCGCAGCCGCCGCAGCCGGTGGTGGCGCGGGTCGCTGCGGCGACGCCGTCGACGCTGCGCGCACCGGCGAGCCAGCACGCCGTGATGGAGCCTTTTGTCACCCCGTTGCAGTGGCAGACGGTCGTGCGGTCGGGCATGTGTCCTGGGGTGTCGCTGCGCTCGGCCGCGAACCGGCCGAACAGCAGCGCGAGCCGGTCGGCCGGGACCGGGGTCCCGCGGTCGAAGAGCTGGGTGAGCATGCCGACGGTGGTCGTGTCACCGAGCAGGATCGCGCCGACGAGCCGCTCGCCGCGGACGACCACCTTCTTGTACGTGCCCCGCGCCGGGTCGAGGAACTGCACGATCTCGGCATCGTCGCCATTGCCATTGCCATTACCGTCGTCGATGTCGGGCTCGGCGTGGGTCTCGCCCATCGCGGCCAGCTCGACGCCGGTGGCCTTGAGCCTGGTGACCAGGCGGGAACCGGCGTAGGTGGCGGCGGGGTCCGCACCGCTCACCCGGTCGGCGACCACCACGGCCTGCTCCCAGGCCGGCGCGACCAGCCCGTACACCCGGCCGGCATGCTGGGCGCACTCGCCGACCGCGTACACCGCGCCGTCGCTCACCGAGCGCAGCGTGTCGTCGACGACGATGCCGCGCTCGACCCGCAGCCCGGCCTGCGCGGCGAGCGACGTTTCCGGTTCGACGCCGCAGGCGAGCACGAGCAGGTCCGCGGGAACGACCGTGCCGTCGGCCAGCTCGATGCCGCGCACCCGGTCGCCGCCGACCACCGCGACCGCACGGGCCGACAGCCGGGTCCGTACGCCGAGATCGCGCAACGTACGCCGGAGCAGCCGGCCGGCCGGCCTGTCGAGCTGGCGGTCCATCAGGTGCGGCGCCGCGTGCAGCACCTCGACAGGGAGGCTGTGCGCTGCGAGCCCGCGCGCGGCCTCGAGGCCGAGCACACCACCACCGAGCACGACCGCGCGGCGCGCGGTCGCCGCGGCGGCGAGCAGCCAGCGGCAGTCCTCGACGGTACGGAAGACCGCCGCACCGGCCAGCATGCCGTCCGCAGTGGACAGGCCGGCGAGCGGCGGGACGACCGCCCGGCTGCCGGTGGCCAGCACCAGACGGTCGTACGGTGCGACCGTCCCGTCCGCGCCGAGGACCTCGCGTCGGCCGCGGTCGATGCGCCGCACCGGCACGCCGCTGTGCACGGTCACGTCCTGCGCGGCGTACCAGGACGGGCCGGCCAGCGAGATGTCCTCGAGCCGGGCACGACCGGCGAGCACGGTGGAGAGCAGGACGCGGTTGTATGCCGGGTCCGGCTCGGCGCCGAAGACCGTGATGCGCAGCCGGTGCCCCGGGTCGCGTGCCCGGATCTCCTCCACCACCCGGGAGCCGGCCATGCCGTTGCCGACCACGACCACCCGCCGCCGGAAAACGGACTCCGTCCTCATTGGACCACCGCCACGGCTGCCGGCCCGTCGGCCTCGTCCACCTTCTCCACTCGGACCGCGCAGACCTTGAACTCCGGCATCCGGGAGGTCGGGTCCAGCGCCGGGTTGGTGGCCAGGTTCACGCTGCCCTCACCGCCCCAGTGAAACGGCATGAACACGGTGTCGCGCCGGATGGCGTCGCTGCGCCGGGCTCGGCCCGTCGCCGCCCCGCGCCGGCTCACGACCCGGACCAGGTCACCGTCTGAGATGGACAGCCGGTCGGCGAGGTCCGGGTGCAGCTCGACGTAGGCCTGCGGCACCGCCTCGGCCAGCGCCTTGACCCTACGCGTCTGTGCGCCGCTCTGGTAGTGGCGCAGCGTCCGGCCGGTCGTGAGGTAGATCGGGTGCTCGTCGTCGACGTCCTCGGCGGCTCCGCGGTGGCGTACCGCGACGAACCGGGCCCGACCGTCCGGCGTGGCGAACCGGTCGGCGAACAGCCGGGGTGTGCCCGGGTGCTCGGCTGACGGGCACGGCCAGAACACCCCGCCCTCGGCGTCGATCCGCTCCCAGCTGATCCCGGCGTAGTCGGCCGGCCCGCCCGCGCTGGCCCGGCGCAGCTCGTCGAAGACCTCCCGCGGGTCGGCGCTCCACCTGCCCGGCGCCCCGAGGCGCTCGGCCAGTCCGGAGAGGACGGACAAGTCGCTGCGCACGCCGGCAGGCGGGTCGAGCGCCCGGCGGCGGCGGATCACGCAGCCCTCGAGGTTGGTCATCGTGCCGTCTTCCTCGGCCCACTGTGCGGTCGGCAGCACGACGTCGGCCATGGCCGCGGTCTCGGAGAGCACCAGGTCGGCGACGGCGAGGAAGTCCAACGCCGCGAGCCGTTCGCGGATGTGCCCGGCCCGCGGCGCGGAGACGGCCACGTTGCTGCCGAAGACGAGCAGCGCGCGGGCGCCGGCGGCGGTGCCGAGCGCGTCGAGCAGCTCGTAGGCGGAGCGGCCCGGGCCGGGCAGCGTGCCCGGGTCGACCCCCCACACCGCCGCGACGTGCGCCCGCGCGGCCGGGTCGTCGATCTTCCGGTAGCCCGGGAGCTGGTCGGCCTTCTGCCCGTGCTCCCGCCCGCCCTGGCCGTTGCCCTGGCCGGTGACGCAGCCGTACCCGGAGCCGGGGCGGCCGGGCAGCCCGAGCGCGAGCGCCAGGTTGATGAACGCGGACACCGTGTCGGTGCCGGTGCTGTGCTGCTCGGCGCCCCGGCCGGTGAGCACGATCGCCCGCTCCGCCGCCGCGAGCAGCCGTACCACCTCGCGCTGCTGCGCCGCCGGCACGCCGGTGATCCGCTCCACCCGCTCCGGCCAGTACCCGGCGACGACCCGGCGCACGGCGTCCAGACCGCTCGTGCGGGCGGCGACGTAGCGGTCGTCGGCGTACCCCCCGGTGAGCGCGACGTGCAGCAGACCGTTGGCCAGCGCGAGGTCGGTGCCCGGGGTGACCTGCAGGTGCAGCGTGGCCTGGCGGGCGGTCAGGGTGGCCCGCGGGTCGACCACGACCAGCGCGCCACCACGGGCCCGCGCCTCGGCCAGGTGGCCCATGACCGGCGGCATCGTCTCGGCCAGGTTGCCGCCGGCGAGCAGCACGGCGTCCGCCGCGCCCAGGTCGGCCAGCGGGAACGGCAGCCCACGGTCGACACCGAACGCCCGGATGCCGGCCGCGGCCGCGGAGGACATGCAGAACCGGCCGTTGTAGTCGACCATGCTGGTGCGCAGCGCCACCCGGGCGAACTTGCCGAGCTGGTAGGCCTTCTCGTTCGTCAGCCCGCCGCCGCCGAAGACCGCTACCGCGTCGGGGCCGTGTGCCGCGGCGACGCGGCGCACCTCGGCGGCGATCCGGTCCAGCGCCGCGTCCCAGGTGGTCGGTGCCAGCGGGGCGCCGCGGCGCGGCCGCATCAGCGGCGTGCTCAGCCGCTCGGGAGAGCCGAGCAGGTCGGCGGCGGTCCACCCCTTCACACACAGGCCGCCGCGGTTGGTGGGGAAGTCCCGCGGCTCGACGGTCACCGGGTTGCTGGCTACCGGGTCGCCGGCCACGAGGTCCATGCCGCACTGCAACGCGCAGTACGGACAGTAAGTGGACGTGCGGACCGCGGTCACGTCCGGATCGTGCCGGCCGGGCGTTTCTCCGTCGGTGCTCTCCCGTTACCGGCGCGAAAAATAGGGCTCATACGGCGGACACCCGACCGGTGAGGCTGGACGCCTAGCCGGCGGCGGCCAGGGCCGGCTGGCCGGCTGCCCCAGCCACTGCCCGGTCGCCCAGCAGCAGGTCGGCCAGCTGTTCCTTCGCCATCACCAGCGGGGCGCAGTCGGTCAGCACGATGGACCCGGTGACACGACAGTAAAGTTCTGTCCGGTAAAGTCCTGCAATTATGGGTCAATCCGAGCTGGCGGTCACTGCGTCGGTCGAGGCGGACTTGCGTGCGCTACAGGACTGGCTGGCTGAGGACCCGGATCTGCGTAGCAGGGTGCATGTCCGGGAATCCCCTCCGGCGCCCGGCACGCTGGGACCGGTGCTCGAGGCGCTGCTGGTAGCGGTCGGCCCGGGCGGCGTGGCCAGTGCGTTTGCCGCCACGCTGATCTCCTGGATCCGGCATCGGACAGGTGATGTGCAGTTGCGGGTGACCCGCGGCGACGGCAGCGTCGTGGAGATCTCCGGGACACATGTGCGTGAGCTGACCCCGGCCGAGTTGCGTGACCTGCTGAGGCAGTTGGCCGAGACCTGGGCTGACGGCGGCGACCAGGCAGCGGAGCCGCCGTGACCGACTTGTCCGGCGCCGGGGTTCGGGTGCTGCTGATCGCTACCGCCACTCACTCGGGGCCGACCCTGACGTCGGTGCCGGCGGTCGCCAGGTCGGTGGCAGCACTGGAGTCCACCCTGCTCGAGCGGTGCGGCGCCGACCGAGCGCGGTTGCGCACTGTCCTCGACCCGCCGGATGCCCGGACCATGGCGACCATGGTCGCCGAGGAAGCGGCGGCGGCCACCAGCGTCCTGCTGCTCTACTTCGTCGGGCACGGACTGCTCGGCCCGGGCGGCGAGTTGTACCTGGCCGCGACGAGCACCGACACGCTCACCCCGGGCCTGGCCGCGCACCAGGCGCTGCCGTTCGGCGCGGTCCGCGAGGCGCTCGCCGCGTGCCGGGCGGCGTCGGTAGTGGTAGTTCTGGACTGCTGCTTCTCCGGCCGGGCTGGCTCCGCCGGGAGGGCGCCGGATCCGGTGTTCACCCTTCCCGCCGGGCACGGCATGTCGGTGCTGGCCTCCGCGGAGCGGCTGGCGTTGGCACCGGAGGGCAGCACGTACACCGCGTTCACCGGCGCGCTGATCCGATTGCTCAGCGAGGGCGACCCGCGCGGTCCGCGGCTGCTGACCCTCGACGACGCGTACGACTACGTGTTCGGCACCCTCCGGGAGTCCGGTGGCCCACTGCCGCTGCGGCTGGCCGGCGACCGTTCCGGTGACCTGGTCCTCGCGGTGAACGCGGCGCAGCCGGCGGCGGTCGGGCCGCAGCCGGTTCCCGAGCCGGCGGCCGGCCGAAGCCCGTATCTGAGCCTGGCGGCGTACGGGGTGGAGGACGCCGCGTACTTCGCTGGTCGCGGCCGGCTCACCGACGCACTGGTCGCCGCCGTGGCCAAGGCGATCACGATGGCCGCCCCGCTGGCGCTGGTCGGCCCGTCCGGCGCCGGCAAGACCTCACTGCTGCAGGCCGGGCTGCTCGCGCGGCTGCGGGAGGGGGCGCCGGGGCTGGCCGGGTCGACCGGCTGGCCCTGGGTCGTGCTCACCCCGGGTGAACATCCACTGTCCACACTGGCCGGACGGCTGCGGGCCGAAGGGTCCTCCGGCGCCGCGGCGCTGCGGGATGACCCGGCCAGCGCGGCGGACCTGGTCGGCCGGCTGCTCGCCGACCGGGGCGCGGACCGGCTGGTGCTCGTGGTCGACCAGGTGGAGGAGCTGTTCACGCTCTGCCCCGACCCGCGGGAGCGGACGGCCGTGCTGGCAGCGTTGACCGCGGTCGCCGCGGCCGACGGCGGACGCCGGGCGCTGGTCGTGGTCGCGTTGCGGGCCGACTACTACGGGCACGCGGCAACCTACCCGGACCTGCTCACCGTGCTGACCGGCAACCAGTTCCTGGTCGGCCCGATGACGGGTGACGAGCTGCGGGCGGCGGTCGAGGAGCCGGCCGCGACCGCCGGGCTGCAACTCGACGACGGACTCGCCGACCTCGTCCTGCACGACCTGGGCGTCGACCGGCCGCCCGGCCCGGACGCCGGTGCCCTCCCACTGCTTTCGCAGGCGCTGTGGGCGACCTGGCAGCGGCGGGCCGGGTCGCGGCTGACCATCGCCGGGTACCGGGCCAGTGGCGGCATCGCCACCGCGATCGCGACCAACGCCGATGCCACCTACGCCGATCTCGACCCGGCCGGCCAGGACGCGGTGCGCCGGATGCTGCCCCGGCTGGTCCGGGTCGACGACGAGGTGGCCGACACGGTTCGGCCGGTGACGCTCGCCGCGCTCCGGCACGGCCTGCCGGACCGGGTGGCGGCCGACCGTGCCCTCGACCGGCTCACTGCTGCCAGGCTGGTCACCGTCGACCGGGACACCGCCCGGATCAGCCACGAGGCCCTGCTGCGTGGCTGGCCGCTGCTGCGTCGCTGGATCGAGGCGGACCGGGACTGGCTACGGGTTCACCAGCAGCTCACACTCGACGCCCGAGCCTGGCTGGCCGCCGGCCGGGATCCGTCGCTGCTCTACCGCGGCTCCCGGCTGGCCACCGCTCGGGACCGGGCGGCGGAGGCGTCGCATGCCGCGGACCTGGAGCCGCCGCTGGCTGAGTTCCTGGACCGGTCGCACCGGCACGAGCGGCGAGCGGCTCGGCGACGGACCGCGGTCACCGCCGGGCTGGCCGTCCTGCTCCTGCTCGCGCTCGCTGGTGGCGGCGCCGCCACCGCGTTCCAGCGGCAAGCGGTCGCCCGGGGGGACCTCGCGCTGGCCCGGCTGGTCGCCGCCGAAGCGGAGTCGGTCCGGTCCAGCCAGCCGAGCCTGGCGAAACAGCTCAGCCTGGTGGCCTACCGGCTGTCCCCGACCGACGGCGCCGGGGCGGTGTTCGCCAGCCAGCGGACCCCGGGTGTCCTCGACAGCGACGAGGCCGCGCTGGACATCGCCGTGCCCACCGACGGGCGGCTGCTCGCCATCTCGACGAACACCGGGATCGCGCTGTGGGATCCCGGCGGTGGCCGGCTGGGCCGCATCGGCGGGCTGACCAGCGGCCCGGTTGCGGTGAGCCCAGACGGGCAACTGCTGGCCGCCGGGGTCGGCCCGGCGGACGCGGCCACCGACGACGCCGAGCAGCTAGCTGCCCGGCGTGACCAGGTCCGGTTGTGGAGCCTCGCTGATCCGGCGCACCCGGCACCGCTGCGCGATCTCCGCATGCGTGCAGGCGTCACGGCGGTCGCGGCCAGCCCGGACGGCCGGCTGCTCGCCGTCGGCACAGTAGCTGGCGACACCCAGCTCTGGAGTCTCGCCGACCCGCGCCGGCCAGCCTCCGTCGGCCTGCTGCCCCGCCACGGCGGACAGGTCGACACTCTCGCGTTCGCGCCGCGGGGTCAGCTGCTGGCCAGCGCGGGCGCCGACGGCGTGGTCCGGCTCTGGGATCTGGCCGATCCTCGCCGGCCCGCCCCGCTCGCCCGGCTGAGCGGGCCGGCCCGAAGGCATGACTCGTGGGTCCGGGTCCGGGTGATGCTGCACCGGGTGGCGTTCAGCCCCGACGGCCGGTTCATGCTCACCGTGGGCGGCGAGACCTACGGAGAGCGCCCGCAGGTGTACGACGTCAGCCATCCCCGCCGGCCGACAGCGAAGACGCAGACCGCAAGGAACGACACCAGCGACTGTCTACAGGTGGTGGCTCTCGCGATCAACGACAACAACCGACTGGTCGCGACGGGCTGCACGGACAGCTACCGGCTTTGGGAGTTCCTGCCGTCTGCCGGGCCGACGGATGCCTTTACTACCGCAGCCCAACGATTCGATCGGAGCCTGAGCGACGACGCCGGGCCAGTGCTCATCCGACCCGGGCAGGCACAGCTACTGCAGGCCACCGGAAACGGTGTGCGCCTCTACGACGTCAACGACGTGTGGCAACCCGGCGCACGCGCCAGCATTGCGCTCGCCCCGACTGGCCTGGCCATGGGAGTCGCCTTCGCGCCGGGTGGTGGCCACCTGCTGCTCGCGGCAGCCGGTAGCGGGAGCGGCAGCCAACTCTGGGACGTCACCGATCCACACTACCTGAAGCTTCTGGGGCACTACTGGATCGGCACGGAGGGCCAGGCGCTGACCGGCGGGGGGATCGCGTTCAGCCCGGACGCAACGCTGCTCGCGACCGCCGAGGTCGCCGGCCACCGGGCGGTGGTCAGCCTGCGCCGAGTCGCCGAGCCACTCGGCCGCCCGGCCGGGACCATCACCGACCTGGCAAACGGCGCCGTGGCGTTCGCGTTCAGCCCGGACCGGCGACTGCTCGCGGTCATCGACTACGCCCAATACCGGCCAGCGGTGGTCCGGCCACCTACGATCCGGCTCTACGACGTGCGCGACCCGGCTCACCCGCGCCAGGTGAGCGCGGTCCGGGCCCACGCTTTCCGGGTCGGGTTCGCCCCGGACGGCCGGACGCTCGCCGGCTACACCGCCAACACCCTGCTGCTCTGGGACCTCACCGACCCGCGGCACCCAGCGCCGGTCGGCCGCCACCTACTCAGCGCCTCGTCGATGGTTTCCGACGGGGTGTCCAGCCCGGACGGACGCGTGCTCGCTGCCGGCGACAGCGCCGGGACGCTCTGGATCTGGCGCGCCGACCACGGCCGGCCGACGGGCGAGCCGGTCGTCGTCCCCCGTGCCGGCTACCCCCACTACCTGGCGATCAGCCCGGACGGGCAGAAGCTTGCCTTTGCCGGTGATGACGCCAAAGGCGACAGCACAGTCCAGCTGTGGGACATCAGCCACCCTGACCTGCCATTGCTACAGACGCAACTGGGACTCAGCGAGTCGCTGGGCGGGGCGCCCATCGCGTTCAGTCCCGACGGCGGCACGTTGGCGGTGATGCGGACCGGGTTCATCGACCTGTGGGACACCGACCCGGCCCGGGGCGCCCGCTCAATCTGCGCCTCCATCGGCGACCGGATCACACTGAGCCAATGGGACCGGTACGTACCCGAAACGGCGTACCAGCCGCCATGCGACTGAACGGTCGCCGCGGCGGCTTCGGCGGGCCGGTCTGCTACCGCACAGGCCAGGAGTGCACCGGAGCGCCGTGTCGGGCGTGCTCGGCGTAGCGCCGGGTCATCTCGCGGAGGGCGGCGGCGCGTTCGAGGTTGTGCTGCTGCTCCAGCCGAGCGACCGTGGCGGTCTGCCAGGCTGCGCCGCTCTGGCCGCAGCGGGCGCGGGCCTCGATGACGCCGAGGTGCCGGTCGCGGTCGGCGCGGTCGACGCCCCAGGCGTCCAGTCCGGACGCTGCGGCGGGCAGCAGTTCGTCGAGGACGAGGTGGTCGGCTCGCAGCGTGCGGCGCTGCCACCGCAGGCGGGCGGCCAACCCGTACCGGGCGGCTCGGTGCAGGTCCTGCTCAGCCACCTGGATCGGCACATCCGCCCACGGTGGCGGGTCGGTGTCGGCGAACGCGCGGACGAGTCCGAAGTAGAACGCCGCGTTGGCGGCCATGTCGGCGGCGGTCGGCCCGCTGGGCAGCACCCGGTTCTCGATGCGTAGCTGGGGACGCCCGGCCTGCACGTCGTACACCGGCCGGTTCCACTGCCAGACCGTGCCGTTGTGCATGCGCAGCTCGTGCAGGCCCGGCGCTCGCCCGTCCTCGAACGCGGTGTCCGGATCCTCGTGCGCCAGTACCGGCAGCAGTGGCGGGAAGCAGGCAACGATCTGCTCGAACAGCTCCACCGAGCCATTCACCCACCGGTCGCCGAGCCGGACCCGCCGCGGGTGGCCGGCCGACACCTCGCCGCGCTTCCGCGTGTCGAGTATCTGCTCGCACAGCGCGATCCGGGTCTCCTGCCACACCTGCCGGCCGAGCAGGTACGGCCCGTTCGCGGCGACCGCGACCTGGGCGGCGGAGACGAGCTGGGCGGCGTTGTAGAAGGCGGCGAACCGCTCTGGTGCCACCCGCAAGTGCAGCTGCATGCTCGTCGCCGCGGCCTCCGGCATGACGGAGTCGGTGGAGAAGGACACCGGCTCCGCGCCGCCGATACGGACGATGAACGGGCGTCGCCGGGCCGCCCGCATCCGGTCCGACAGCACGGTGTACCGCGGGTTGGGCGACAACTGCTGATAGGTCAGCTGCTCCGCGCTCAGCGTCGGCAGGGTGCCCACGGCGACCAGCCGCGCGCCCAACCGTTCGGCTGCCTCCGACCGCTGTACCAAGATCCTGGCCAGGTCGTGCTCATAGGCGCTGAGAACCGACCCGCGCAGCGGTCGCGGCGGCAGGTTGACCTCCAGGTTGAACCGGCCCAGCTCATACTGGAAGTCCGCCCGGCCCAGCCCGGCCAGCACCGCCTCGTTCACCAGCCGCGGTCGCCCCAGTGGGTCGATCAGGTCCAGCTCCACCTCCATCCCGACGCTGTCCTCGTGCCCGCCGAACCAGCCCTCGGCCACCATCCGGCCCAGCACCCCCACGCACCGGTCCAACCGCGACCGCACCCGCTCGTCGGCACCGACCGTGAGCCCAGCTTCCTCGACCCTCTCACCCACGCCACCCATGGTTCGCCGGTCGGGCCGCACAGGACAAAGGCCGAACGTCACAGACAGATGCCGGACGATGTGTCCCAGCGGACAGCGAGGTACACGCCTACCGGCGCTTCGTGCCCCATCTGGCACTCGGCCGGTCGAGTACGGCCAGCCCTACCGCATCCTCTGCACACCGCCGCCCGGCTGGCACACGGCGGGCGGCGCCGGTGGGTGAGAGTCTCACGTACCTGGCCGTGGGCGCAGGACATCGCGACCGCGTGGAGCCGCGTCCAGGCTCTCTCGCAGGGCCCCGACCGGCAACCCAGGCCCCGACCCAGCGGCACAGGAGGGAGCGACCTTCCGGGGTTTGTGGAGCCCCTGGCCACCCGGCCCGGCAGCCGGGCTTCCGGCGTGCCCTGGACCTGAACCTGCGCGGTCCAGGCCGAAACCGGCCCAGCCCGAAATCGGGAAGTCCGCAGTGGAACTACCGACACGGCAGCAGTCGACCCACAACCGGGATGAAAGATCAGGATTAGGGTTCGCGCTCGTCCGTATGGGCGTGTCAGGCTCGCACGGATGCGTCCGTTCGAGGGACACTGTTTCTCCATCGATCGCATAGAGTGAGCAGTGCGCTTCCGGGTGCGGGGCGGCAAGTCAGATCCCTGTGACCGGGGGAGCAACCGCTGGCCGTCGCGTGAGCCCGGCACGACCGATCGGCAACCCCTTGCCCCTGTCACCCGAGCTTCGTGGTGATTGAGGTGTGATCGATTGGACCCGGTGCGGAGGATGGACAATGGTCGTAACGGAGTTTCGTACTGACGACCTGCCGGTCGCTGATCGGTTCGCCGGCTGGTGTGAGGTCGTCAGTCAGGGACTGGCCCCGCACATCACGACGAGCGACGATGCGGCAGATTTCCGAGCCGAGCTGCGTGTAATCAAGTCTGGCCTGACACAGGTGTCGTTCCTCAGTTGTCCTTCGTTGCATTCACGTCGTACGTTGCAACTGGTGCGCAAATCTGACCCAGAATTGTATCAGGTTGTTGTGTGCATGCGGCAGAAGACGGCCCTGTCGCAGCGCCGGAGCTACGCCCTGGTAGCACCTGGCGACCTGTTCGTCTACGACACCTCGCACCCCTACGAAGCATGGGGGTTCGCAGGTGACGAGCGAGTGGAGCTAACGGTCGTGCATGTTCCCCGTGCCGCGTTGCCACTTCCAGCGAACCGTGTTGATGGGCTTCTCGCCCGAGCCCTCTCCGGGAGCAGCGCCATTGGATCAATTTTGAGGTCGTTTCTCACCTCGCTGGCCAATCGGGGCCCGGCCCTGCGTGCTCCGGACCTCGCCCGGCTGGGCTCCACGGCCGTCGATCTGGTCACGGCCTACCTCGCGCACAATCTGGACATGTCCCGAGCGGTCCCGGCCGAGAGCCGCGACCGAGTCCTGCTGGTCGCAATCTACGCGTTCATCGAGAAGCACTTGTCCGAAGACTACCTCGCGCCGCAGGTAATTGCGGACGCGAACTACATCTCCCTGCGTTACTTACACCGGCTCTTTGAGCGTGACGGAAGAACCGTCGCCGGATGGATCCGTACCAGGCGGCTCGAACGTTGTCGTCGTGATCTGGAAGACCCCGGGCTGTATCATCATCCAGTGTGCAAGATCGGCGCGCGGTGGGGCATGGCCAACGCGTCTGACTTCAACCGATCGTTCCGGACTGCCTACGGCGTGCCACCGGGCGAATGGCGACGGGTGGCCCAGCGGTCTCCGTAGTGCACGCGGCGACAACGACTGTGCACTGTGCGCCAATGCTCGGCGTGGTTCGAGATGCAACCGTGTTTCGAGAGGACGGGGAGCCTCGCGCGGCGCATACGACGCGTTGACACTGTTCGTGGCGCGTCGGTGGGATCGGTAGGAGCTAGAATGATCGACTTTCGGCTGCTGGGGGATGTCGAGTTCAGGGCTGAGGGCGGGAGCCTGGTTGCGCTGGGTGCCAAGCAGCGGGCGGTGCTGGCGGTGCTGCTTTACCGGGCGAACGCGGTGGTGTCCCGGGCAGAAATCGTTCGGCTGGTGTGGGGGGCACGGGCGGAAGACTGGCCGCTGACCGTCGAGCGGATGGTCGCCGACTATGTCTCGCACTTGCGGGGGGCACTGGCCAAGGCGGGTGTGGGCGACCGGGTGCGACTGGTGGCGCGGGCGCCCGGGTTCGCGGCGGAGTTGGATCCCCAGTTGGTGGACTGGCACCGGTTCCGCGACCTGTCCAGGCGCAGCCGGGCTGCCCGGCACGGTGGTGACTGCGCCGAGGCGGTACGGCTGTTGTGGGAGGCGCTGGAGCTGTGGCGGGGACCGGCGCTGGCGGATCTGCCAGGGCGCTCGCTCGACCCACTCCGGGTGCGGATGAACGATCTGTGGCTGGCCGCCGCGGAGGACGTCGCCGCATTGGACGTCGAGCGGGGCTCGGCGGGCTTGGTGGCGGACCTGCTCGGGGAGCTGTTCGCGGCCAATCCGGGGCGGGAACAGATGGCCGCGCTGCTGATCCGTGCCTTGCTGGCACTCGGCCGCCGCGACGACGCAGTCGCGGTGTACCTGCGCGCCCGCGCCCACATGAGGGAGGAACTCGGCCTGGACCCGTCCTACGCGTTGGAAGAGGCTTACCATGCGGTGCTCACTGGCACGGCACCGGCCGCCCGAAACGTCGCGTGATCAACATGTGACGACGACCCACAGTCACCGACCGCGTCAGGCTCTCACCGCAGCCCAGACGCGAATGCTGGCCAATGTGGACCTGGTGCGGCGCTGGGCGGCCGGCGAGGACCGGCCTGCACGACCGTGCTCCTACTGCAACCGGTGCCTGTTCCACGTCGTGGAGGACCCACTGGGCTGCTACGACCTGAGCCGGTTCGACGGCGACCGGGCCGCGATGATCCGCGAGCTGATGCAGTTCTACCAGCCCGACGGCTTCTCCTCCGCGGCCGGCACGGTGGCCCAGCCCGCCGCGGAGGACAGCTGACCGGGCACGGCCCCGGCCGTGACCTGCGTGTGGGGATTGGTCATTGACCGTGGGTGCGGCGTTCGAAGCGGCGGGACCGGGTGGTGCGGCCGTCGATGGTGCGGGGCTCGACCATGGTGTAGCCGCGGCTGGTGTAGAGGGACATCGCTTCGGGTTGTTCGGTGCCGCAGTCGGCGCGAAGGAGTTGGGCGCCGGCTGCAGCGGCGCTGGCTTCCACCGCGTCGAGGATCGAGGTGGCTACGCCGTAGCGGCGTGCGTCGCGGACGACGTAGAGCCGTCTGAGCTCGGCCACGCCGGCCGAGACCCACCGCCACCCACCGCAGCCGACCGGGTCGCCGTCGATCCAGCCCACCAACAGCAGGCCGGACGGCGGGCTCAGCGCGTGTCCAGGCAGCGGCGTCTCGCTGGTCTTCCCGTACCGGGCTGCGTACTCGGCGATGGCCGTCTGCTCCAGCGCCCGAGCAACGGGATCGCTCATCGCCGTGATCCGCAGCATCAGCCCTGCTGTCCCGGCTCCAGATGCCGTCGTGTGTTGCTCTGGGCCGTACTGGTCGGAGGTCGTGCCGGGCAGGTGGTCAGGAGTCATGGGCGCAGGCTCCTGCCTGTCGGTCGGGCTGATGGTGGTGACCGTCGACAGCCGCACCCTCATCGTCGCGGCCTTTACCAGCGGTCGCTTTCCCGCAGCGGTCGCTCGACCACCTGGGACTCCACCCGCAGGCGCTGGGTGAAGTCGTCGGGAGTGCCTGGCGCGAACAGCGAGACTCGCAACACTTGTGACTCGGGACCGACGAACACGGCGATGCCTCGGTCCGGATGGACCCGCAGGCCGCCCGGCACGGTCAGCACTCCCCAGCTCGAGTCGAGTCGGGCGGCCGGTTCGCCGAGCGCCTCCAGGAGGTCGGCCACCGTGCTGGCCAGCTGCGGCAGCGTCGCTTCCACCAGTATCAGGTGGGCGTCGACGTACCAGGCCTTCAGATGCTGCGGGTAGCCCTCCGCGACGTGGATCCGGTACCGCGCGGGGACGTGGGCCGTGCCGAGCAGCCCTACGGCTTCGGCGTCCACGAGCCGAGGAAAGCGTGCCTCGAACTCGGCGTATCCTGCGTCGTGCGGCAGGCCGCGCCATTCGCGGAAGTCGCGGCGGGCGATGTGGTCCAACGGCGAGGCGGCCATAACGGGCGGAGCCATCGGGTCATCCTATGAGGTCGGTGCGGCCGAGGAAGAACGCGGCCATGAGGTTGCGGATACCGACGACACCGACCGACCGCTCCGCGTTCTGCCACTCGGCGTACCGGTCCGGCGCTGGCACCGGATGGCTCGTCGGGTTGGCTGGGTCGTGGAAGCCGCCCTCGATGGCCGCTCGCAGCGGCGCGTCGAACGTCAGTCCGTCCCAGACCACTTTCGCGAAGAAGTCCGTGGTGCCCTCGCGCAGGACGAAGCCACCCCGCTGGGCCGCGAGGCCGCTCCGGAAGGTCACGTGGGCCGGGCTTTCGAGCGTGTGGATGTACTCGTGGATCACGGTGCCGAACAGGTCGTACAGGATGTCGCGGTTGCGCGCTGCGGTCGGGCCGCGGTAGCGCTGGAGGTTGATCTCCCCGCCGCCGGCAGAGGCCGGCCAGTTGCGGTGGATCGCAAGCAGCTCGGCCCGGCGGGCGGTGATGACCGCCGACCGGACCGGCGCGATGAGCGCGGCTTCCGCGGCGCGGCTCTGCACCGCCCCGTGCTGCTGGTCGATCAACTTGATGTCGTCGTCGCCGTCCAACAGCTTGTCGACTCGCCAGGCGGCGGCCGCGTCAGCCGCCGCAGGTGAAGCTGCGATCTCGGCGTCCCGGACGTCGAACTGGTCTTTGATGTTGAGCCCGAACGCCAGGGCGGGGCCGGTCTTGTAGCGACCGAAGACCTTGTCGGTCTCGTCCTTGGCCTTGGCCGCGATCCCGTCGATCTCCGTGCCCGGTATGAGGTTCGCCGGCGTCCGCGGTGGCCGCGAGGCGACAAGCAACGTGTGCAGCCCGGTGACGGCGGCGCCCAGGGCAGCCCGTATGCGTACCTCGTATGGGTCCGGGCTCGTGCCGATGGTCCGGTGGAAGACTGGAAGGGCACCGCTCGCGGTTCGCTGTTCGGTGGTGATCGCCCGGCGGAACGCGGCCTTGTCGGCGGCGGTGAGCGTGCGGGTGCCCTCCAGGAGGGTACGGGTGGTATCGGTCGCGATCGCGCGCTCGGGCGCGTGCCCGAGGAAATGCCGGTCCAGGAGATCCATCGTGATCCGGCCGACGATGCCGGTCTGCTGCGCGGCCGAAAGCCCCTTGGACGCTTGGAAGGCACGCACCGCAGCCCTCGTAGTGGGCCCGTAGGTGCCGCTGACGCCGGGTGGCGGGATGACGAACCCGGCATCGAGCAAGCCCTGCTGTAGGACTCGTACGGCCCCTCCGCTGGCTCCGGGCCCGATGGTGCTTTCCCCGTCGAACGCGGCTTCCAGGGCGGCGATGCCGGCGAAGCGGTTGTTCTGCAGGTCGTGACCGTCGCCGATGGTGCGTTGCACGCGGAGGCCGGGCACGGCACCTTGCCCCACCAACCTCGCGGCTGCCGCGTTGCCGACGGTGCTCTGCAGCCGGAGGACATCGAGGTGTCGACGGTCGTCGGGGCCGAGCGGGTCGGCGCGGTGGACCTGCGGGCCGGACGCAGCGGCGCCGCGGGACCGCGTCTTCGCGGGCGGTTTGACTGCTCGGTCCTCCACCGAACCAAGCTAAGTGCGCGGTACCCCGCGCCGCAGCGGCCGGTCGGGACCGGACTGAGGGCAGTCTCCGTGGCACCTCTGGGCAAGCTCTGGCCCGTGGTTGTCTGGCTCGAGGGCTGCTGGCGAGGACATCAACAGGGTGGGGACGGCCCGACGGCTTCTCCTCCACGGCCGGCACGGTCGCCCAGCCCGCCGCCGAGGACAGCTGACCGGGCACGGCCCCGGCTGGCCCGGGGTAGCGTCGCCCGCACGCGACCGACTGCGGGCGACGTTCCCCGATGGCTACACCGAGTCGTCGTCGGCGATGGACGGCGCAGGCCTCATTGGACGTACAGCCCGGCGGCGCTGAGGTCGTCCTTGTAGGTGGTGGCAGGTGTCCAGCTCGCCGGGACGAGCTGCCACAATTGCGCGGCTAGCTGAGGAGTCCCCGCTTGCGCGATCGCACCCCAATGGTTGAACAACTCCATGAGAGAGCCGCTGTATCCCCGTCCGACCTCGGCGAACATGACGATGACGCCGAGGTCTCTGGCCTCAGCGGACAGGTCCGTCACGTTCCGCTCCCCCCTCGCCCACTGGTACAGGTACAGGGCATCCTGCTTTCCGCCGTCGGCCTTGCCGGCCAGACTCCGGCAAAGGCTCGCGTACGAGCTCGGCTTCCCGGCGCGCACGACCGGGTCGTACGCCTGGAAGCCGCGGCCGACGTGCAGCCCTAGTCCCAGGTTGTCGAGTACAGTGTTGACGGCGTTGATCAGCTGCTGGCGGTGGGGGCCGCCGTTGTCCGACTGCAGGCCGACGTAGACCCGCCACATCCGACCGAACTCCTGCAGTTGCAGTGCGCTGCCGGCAGCCATCTGGTTCGCGTTCGCCAGATCCTCGTTGAATCCCATGTTCTCCTCCATCCGGGCCGGCACGCCGGCCGCGGTCTCCTCGTCGCCACCACGGCGACGGGGAATGATTGGCCGAAAGCAGTTCAGATACCAGCCCGGCACAGCGATGCCCGATCGCGCGGTCGACCTGCCCGGGCAGGCATGGTCCTCCCGGCCCACTGCTTGGTGCGGGAGCCCTCGGGCGAATCAGCCGAAACCCCCCTGGACCACCCGATCTGCGAAACCGCCTGCACAGCTGTCACGTCGCATGGACACTGGGTGAGAGCAGGCGGACCTGGGTTGTCCGCTCCGGGGGAAGGACTCATGTGGACATACCACCA
>Ga0066388_100000093_pt1 | contig 28757 bp, 18 predicted proteins | sample PanSoiMetaGPlot6_FD_64539 | JGI IMG/M metagenome (GOLD analysis project Ga0066388, IMG submission 64539) | Tropical forest soil microbial communities from Panama analyzed to predict greenhouse gas emissions - Panama Soil - Plot 6 (Hybrid Assembly) | ecosystem: Environmental > Terrestrial >...
CGGGCTGCGTCCCTTGCCCGCTCTGCGCGACAAGACGCTCGGCTGCGGACGGCTCACCGCAGCCCTTGCCTCGCTGGTCCTGGTGATGAAGGCTCCGCGGGCTGCGTCCCTTGCCCGCTCCGCGCAGCCTCACCCTGGGGGCGCGGGCATCCTGCCCGCCTATCCAGCGCCACTCCGGAATTAGCACGCGCCTGCGCTGCTCACAGAACATGGAACAAACTGCTAGACAAGCTCCAGCCGCAATACTATACTTATGTATGGAGTCGATGTCGGAACGAGATCAGCCGAGGAGATAAGAGGCACAGGTTATGGTCGAAGCGCTTCCCCCCAGACAGCGAGAGGTCTTAAGGCTGATCGTCAGTCTCACCGATCAGCACGGTTATCCGCCTACCCTGGCTGAGCTGGCGCAGGCGCTCGGGCTGCGCAACCGGATGACCGTGCACCAGCATGTGGTAGCGTTGAAGAAAAAGGGTCTCGTTCACTGGGAGCCGGGTCTGAATCGCTCTTTGAAGGTAATCGGAGCGGCTCAACAGTTCCGCCCGTTTGCTGGGGAGGAGGAAGAGCGGCAACCGGCTGGTCTTCCGCTTGCAGGCACGATCGCTGCCGGCCAGCCGATTGATGCGGTGGGCGCAGATGAGTACCTGCAGATTGAAAGCAGGTATGCCGACTCAGGGTGCTTTGCCTTAAAGATCAAGGGCGACTCGATGATCGAGGACGGAATTTACGACGGCGACTACGTGATTGTGAAGCCCAATCCCTCACCGGGCAACGGGGATATTGTCGTGGCTGTGCTCGAGGATGGCACCGCCACGCTCAAGCACTTCTATAAAGAGCAGGGACGATTTCGGCTGCAGCCTGCCAATGCAGAGATGGAGCCGATTTATCTGGATCGCTCGGAGCAGCTGGAGATTCAGGGCGTGGTGGTCGGTTTGTTCCGCAGGTTCTGAGCGGCTTCAGCGGGCTTGAGGCTGGCGGTGCGCAAAGAGCTGTCGGAGAGCGGCCGGCATCGGTCCGGCCGTGTCCACCTCCATGGTCTTCTCGTTCTCGTAACGAACCTGTCCGGGTTTGTTCTTGGAGAGCTTGCGAACATTCCGGCACTGGGTGTAAACAACCCTGACTTTACCGCCCCCGCCGGCCTTGGACAGGCGGGCAGCCGCCTGAGCCGCCTCCTTGAGGGTAGTCAGCGGCGGCTCCTGCTTGGTCGATGGCACCCGGATCAAGACATGAGCACCGCCCTGGCCGAGAACATGCATCCAGATGTCCTGGGGCTGGGCTAAGCGGCTGACCAGCTCATCGTTTTCCTGGCGATTACGACCCACCAGAATTGTCCAGCCGTCCGATGAGCTGATGCTCAACAGGCGTGGTTTAGTCTTCTTCTTCGGCTGTGGGGGCTGAGCCGCGGCGACATCCTGAAGGCGGTGGCCAAAAACTGTCTCCTTCAGCCGTTCGAGCTCATCGGCAGTCTTGGCCTGCTCCAGGCTTTCCAGCTGTCCGCGCACAACCTCCAGGCGCTGCCAGGCGTCGGACCGCACATTGCCAGCGGCCTGCTGCCTGGCTCTGACCTTGGCAAACTGACGGTAATAGTGCTGTGCATTTTGCACCGCGCTTGCGTTGGGATTGAGCGGGATGCTTAGGGACGGGTGATCGGGAGCGTAGAGGTCCGGGCAGATAAGCTCCGCTTGCCGGGCCTCCAGCTCGCCCAGGTGGGCAAGAATGAGATCACCAAATTTCTTGTATTCGGACTGGTCGCAGGTACTCTCAAGGTAGCGAGCTGCTGCCGCCAGGCGAGACTCTAACCTCTCTGCCTCCGCCTTCAACTCAGAACTGAGGCGGTCCTTGAGCTGCTGAAAGCGCTCCCTGAGCTCCTGGTGGTGGAAATACTCGTCCACCATGTCATTTACAGAGGGAAAAGTTTTCCAGGTCGAGGGATCAGCAACATCAGCCCACCAGGACAGTACGGTGTAGCGGGTGAGATCCAGCCTCAGGGCCGGTCTGTAATCGGTTGCGGACTGCAGGCTGGCGATCCGCTTCCAGATCTCCGCCTTCCAGGACTCAGATTGCTGCCTGCCGTCCTCGCCGGCTGGCACCGTAATTGAGCTGACAATCTCGTCGGCCAGATGCCGCCCCAGACCAGCGAAACTATTGACCAGCCAGGAGTCCAGGGAAGCAGGCGGGGACCCGCCTGCTTCCAGATCGTTCAGCTGGTCGAACAACCGGCCGAACTCCTCCTCGCTCAACTTGAACAGATTCGGCTTGTCCTGGGAAGGTGGGCGCACATATTTGAGCCCGGCCATCACCTCTCGCTGCCGGCTCATCTCCCTGGTTACCACATGCGAGGCTCCCAGGATCTGGCTGCTCTCTTTATCCCAGAGGATGAGGTTGCTGTGCCGACCCATGATCTCGGCGGTCACCACCTTCAACGATGGAGCACCGACCTCGCTCAGGCACGAGAAAACAACGTCGACGATGCGTTCGCCGATCATCTGCTCCACACCGACTAGCGTGGCCCCGGTCAGGTGCTTTCTCAAGAGCAGGCAAAAGTTAGGTGGATTGGCTCGTTTGGCAGGTTGAGGCATGTTGGCCAGGCAGAGCCGGCCGAAGGAGGCATGGGCCGAGAGCAAAAAGTGGCTCATGCCGGTGCGCGAGCGCAGGGAGATGACGACCTCATCCCTCCCCACCTGATTAATCTTGTCCACCCTTCGGTTAACGAGAAGAGGCTTGGCTTCTTGTAGGACCGCCCTTACCGTGAGGGCGTCGAATGGTTGCATGACATCAATTGCTCAGGTTTAATAGTAGAAATTCGGCTGCCGGTCTGTCGTGTTTATTCATGATACTAACAAGCGGCCAAGTTCAGGCTAATGTTTACCGCCCGTGGAGGCCGCGGTTTGCCATGATCCCCAGCCGACCGCCCAGGCCGGTACGTACTGAGCTCCAAGCTTGCTTATGACCCCCAAAGGCAGCCTGACAAAAGCCGATCAAGTGAGCGACGAAGGGTCGACAACGGACCTGCCGGCTCCTGCCGATAGCGGGCAGGGGAGCGCCAGCCAAAGCGTGCGCCCCGGCAACCTGGTGGTGATCACCGGCCCGTCCGGGGTAGGCAAAGGGACCGTGGTTCAGAAGCTACTCCATCTGGTACCAGGCCTGACACGGTCGGTCTCGGTGACCACTCGCCCAAAACGCGCCGAGGAGGTCGAGGGCGTCGATTACTTTTTCCGCACACGGGAAGAGTTCGAGAAGATGGCCGCTGACCGCGCCTTTATGGAATGGGCAGAATTTGCTGGCTCGCTCTACGGCACACCGAGAGCCTGGGTTGAGGATACGCTCAGATCAGGCAAGGATGTGCTGTTGGAAATCGAGGTACAGGGAGCCAAGCAGATTCGCGAGCGCTTCCCGGAAGCGGTGTTGATCTTCCTCTCGCCGCCTGATTTCCAGGTTCTTGAGTCCCGGCTGAAGGGGCGCGCCACCGAAAGTGCCGACAAGATTGCCCTCAGGCTTGAGAAAGCCAGGGATGAGTTGAGGCAAAGGCACCTGTTTCACTATGAAGTTGTTAATGACAATCTCGAGGAGGCGGTCAATAATCTGGTTCACATAATGTATGCTGAAAGGTGTCGAATTCGTCCCCCGCACGGTGATTAGGTCTTATGAGCACAACTAGAATCCTGGACCAACTCTTGGAAAAGCATCCCAATCGTTACGAGCTTGTGCTCAAGGTGGCCCAGCGCGCCAAGCAGATCAAACAGGAGACCCGCGATCAGCAAAAGGCCACGAACGCGGTTATTCAGGCTTTGCAGATGGTAGCTGCCGAGGGGGACGGCACCATCCTCATCTCTCCCTCCGACTACAAGCTTTACTGAAGCGGCTTCAGGCTGGCCTTAGCCGCCCTTCACAAATCTTCGCATTCTGCGTATTCCTCCCATTAACTTGGCCTTATCGCTGCCTTGTTTGCGGGAAACCCCGTTGCCATGGGCTCAAGGCTGCTTTAGACTTTTGCTCGTCTGCGATCGCCCCGGTGCTGCCGTCTGGAAGCCGGGCTAAAAGCGGCAAGGCCTAACGGCAACGCTAGTTGATAAGCAGGCGAAGAGAGAGCCAAGCGCTATGGACTTCTGGTCAATTTTGCTCATCTGTACGGGCATGGCGGGCATTTTGGGATGGTCGATGAACCTCTTCGTCAACGGAGTTTTATGGTACTGCGACTGGCGCGACGGCATCGACATCAACTGGGGACTGGACACCATCTTCACCGTTGCCGTGCCCTTTGCCTGGCTCTTTGCCATTTTTGAGATCATCCTGCTCTACTGCAAGTAGAAATCGCTGCTTGCCCTCTGTTCCAGCAACCTGGTCGGCCAGCTCACAAAGAATATCGGCCGCCTCGCCGGCGCACTTGATCTGGGTCAAGCGGGCCCGGTATGGGGCGCTGTTTGCAATCCCCTTGGTGTAATGAGTCAGGTGACGCCGTGACTCATTCGTGCCGATCCTCTCTCCCTTGTAGCGGATCAGCCCGATTGTGTGACGATAAGCCGCGATCAAGCGGTCCACGTCGTCCGGTGGGTCGGCAAGCTTGCCTGTCTCCAGAAGCTTGGTTATGCGGGCAATCAGCCAGGGGTTGCCGAGAGTCCCCCGTGCTACCGCAACCCCATCACATCCGGTAATCTCCAGGAGCCTGAGCGCGTCTTCAGGCTCAAAGACATCGCCGTTGCCGAATACCGGAATGGAGAGAGCCTCTTTTACCCGGGTAATAAACTGCCAATCAGCCTTGCCCGAATAGAGCTGTTGCCTGGTCCGGCCATGCACGGTGACCGCGCAAGCACCGGCAGCCTCTAGCATCTCACCGAACTGGACGGCAATTTTCGATTGCTCATCCCAGCCCAGGCGGAACTTAACCGTCACCGGCACAGTGACGGCCGCTTTCACCGTCTGGACAATCTCTCTGGCCAGCTCAGGCTCGCGCATGAGCGCGCAGCCGTCTTTGCCGTTTGTGATCTTGGGCACCGGGCAGCCCATGTTGATATCGAGAAAGTCCGCACCCCTTGCCTCAGCCATCTGGGCCGCTTGCGCCATCACATCCGGTTCATGACCAAAAATTTGAATGCCGATTGGATGCTCGTTGGCGGCCAGGTCCATGATCCGTGTCTGCGGACGGTTCATCAGCGCCCGGCTGGAGACCATCTCGGTGGAAAGCAGACAATCCGGATCGACCTGGCGCACGATGTCGCGGAAGACGATGTCGGTCACCCCGGCCATGGGCGGGACGTAGACACGGCTTTTGATGCTCAGTGGGCCGAGGCGAATAGGCATAACATAGAGTTTACAAGATGAGCCGGCTCGGGATCAGCTTTTCCGGCTGGCTCCGTCCCTCCTCCGGCCTCTGAACGAATCCCAGGTGGGCAAGGCAGCAGGGAGGCTGTATATTTCTCGAACGTTCCGCTCCAGGAAGATCCATTCCCAGGGAGCAAACGATGGCCAGGAGTTGATCCAGGTGAAGAGGATAAGGCAGATTCAAGCGGCAGGCAGACAGTTGGTCAAAAGCCTGAGCTTGTGCTGGCTGTCGCTGGCAGCAGCTCAACCGGGCGCAGCTCAAAATGCGGAAGGGCTCTGGGGAGTGGTCACGGATGAGGTTAGTACACCGCTCAAGCATGTACGGGTAAGGCTCCGGGACAAGCAGACCGATGCGCTTCGGGCTGTTTACACGGACCGCCAGGGCAAATTCCACCTGTTCGATGTCTCCTGCCGGTCCTGCAGTCTGGAGATAAGCGCTGCCAACGGCAGCGGCCTGGCCGAGGCTGTGATGGACAACATTCCCGGCCGGGAGCCCCGCCAGTTCGTCATCCGCCTGCAACGCGGGTTTGCCATCACCGGGCGGGTCAAAGGCGGTGACCGGCCGCTCAGCGGTGTGAGCGTGAGGGCGGTGCCGGCGCCGGGGGTGGCAAGCGAATCGGTGCACGGGGGCGGGGCTGCCACCACCGGCAGCCACGGCCAGTTCCGCTTGATTCTGACACCAGGAGCCAAAGAACTTGTCATTGTCAACGAGCGATACCCTGACTTTGCCAGGGAGTTCCGGCGACCGTTGACGGTGACAACCGATGCCTACATTACCCCGGTCGAGCTGCCGCCGATCCGATGACCAAAAAAATGCGGCAGACGGCAGGCCGCCTGTCGCACTTTAGCAACTTGAGCTTAGCCGAACGACCGGTAAAGGGCTCAGACTTTTAAGAAAGTATAATAACGAACCTTAATCACCGGGGAAGGCGCTTGCAGGCAACGGTTGTCAAATGAAAATCGCGTACTTTGACTGTCAGTTTGGTGCCGCCGGAGACATGCTGCTTGCTGCTCTCCTCGGCGCTGGCTTGCCCGAGAGCGCATGGTTGGGTGAGATAAAGAAGATCGCCCTGCCCGAGGGTAGCTTCACAGTCTCAATTAACCAGGTCGTGCGCGGTACCATTGCCAGCCAGAAAGTCGACGTGCAGTGCGCGCCCTCTGAGGATGAGCGCAACCTTTCGGAGATTGAAGCGATCATCTCTCGGTCACCAATCTCCGAAAATGCCCGGCGCCTGGCCCGGCAGATCTTCGGGCTGCTGGCCACGGCAGAAGCACGTATCCACGGCGTGGCTACCTCTGCGGTGCACTTCCACGAGGTCGGGGCGATCGACGCCATTGTCGATATCGTCGGGTTTGCTATCGGTTATGACCTCCTGGGCATCGAACGCAGTGAGGTATCAGCGGTGCCGCTCGGCTCCGGCACCACCTCTACTGAGCACGGCATTTTCCCTGTGCCGCCTCCAGCCGTCCTCAGTCTGCTCACGGAAGCCCAGGCACCGACACGCGCCTCTGATATCGACTACGAATGCCTGACCCCGACTGGAGCGGCAATCCTTGCCACCGTTGCCGCCCGGTGGGGACCGTGCCCAGCCATGGACCGGATTGTCGGTATCGGATACGGTGCAGGAACGAAAGAAAGCGATCGCTGGCCAAATGTTTGCCGGATCATAATCGGCGAGAGGGCAGGCCAGGCGACGGCACCAGTCCTGCCCGCTCGCTTTGCCGCGGAGGCGATTGCTGTGGTGGAGGCCAATCTGGATGATTTCTCGCCACAAGCACTGTCCTGGGCAGTTGAGCGTTTATCTCAGTCCGGAGCTCTCGATGTATCCGTGCTGCCGGCCGTGATGAAGAAGGGGCGCAGCGGCCATTTACTGTCCGTGCTTTGCAAACCGGACGACCGGGTGCGGATCGAAGAGCTGATCCTGACCGAAACCTCCAGCATTGGCGTACGCAGCCATCTCGCCGAACGGCTGGTTGCCGAACGTGAGTGGCGGACGGTAACGCTCTCAAGTGGCGACCAGGTCCGGGTGAAAATTGCCCGCGATCGCCAAGGGTGCGTGGTCAACACCCAGCCGGAATACGAGGATTGCGCTGCCTGTGCCGCCGCTCGTGGTATACCGCTCAAGGAGGTGATTTGGGAGGCTATGGCAGCTGCACGTTCTCTTTCAGCGACAGCATCCAAGCTCAAAGAGCCGGGAAAGTAGGAAGCCCGATCCAAGAATCGGCAGTGGATCTGCCAGTCAACCGATGCCATGTTCCTTTGAACCAGCCTGTGCATGGGGTGAAGGGGACTGAGAGCTCCTTAATGATCAGTTGCCCATGAGGACTTGCTATGCTACGAACTGCTCTTGGAGCCAGGCAAGCGAAACCCAGATGACACCGGTCACCTGCCTGTAGTTTAGAGGCGTGTTTTGGGGGAACTGCCTTGGAACCGGATTACCAGAAAAAACCTCGGTTCTCACGAGCCTGGCCTCCGCGCGGTCGGTCGATCATTCTGGATCTAATTCAGGTATTTGGGCGAGCGGCGATCGCAAACAGCCTGGACTGCGAAATTGATATGGGCTGGGTTGAGGACCTCCGCTCCGAGATGCTCAAGCGTGGGCAGAAGGTGACTGCCACCGCCATTTTCTTAAAGGCAATCGCAACGGCGCAACTCAAGCACCCGGCCAGCAGAGCAATGATGTTGCCCTGGGGACAGACAATTACATTCAATGAGATTGTTGCAGGCTTTACGGTGGAGAAGATGGTAGATGGTGAGCCGGTTGTATTTCTGGGAACCATAAAGGATCCGCAACTAAAGTCGCTGGAGGAGATTGCTCACGAGCTAAAGCAGCATGTGGAGAGTGATATCGCTGACATCCCGCAACTGGCGATCGAGTATGAGTTTTCCAAAATGCCCTGGCTGGTCAGACGTTTTATTCTCGGCCTGGGAAGCGTCTTCCCAACCATCCGCCTGCGCTGTATGCCGGCCACATTTGGACTGACCTCGTTAGGGAAATTTGGCATCAGTACCGGAGTGCCAGTATGCGTGTGTACTTCAACGTTTGCTGTAGGCTCGCTTGAGCAGCGTCCGGTTGTTCGTGAGGGCGAGGTCACGATCCGCCCAATGGTTCATATGATTCTCAATTGCGATCATCGACTGCTGGATGGTGCTCCCGCTGCGCGCTTCTTAAATGACGTGCGATTGTTGCTGGAAGGAGGTCTGGCTCAACACCTGAGAGAAAGTGCTGAGAAAGTCGCGTCAGAACCGTAGGTGTGGCAATCAACCCAAGTAGGTTTTGAAACGCCTGACACTCAGATAGATTAAGATGACTCCAAGCGCGATTAGAGGCCCGATCCAGGGCCACAACTCCGGCAATCCGGCTCCCCGCAAAGTGATTCCCCTTTGAATTTGAATGAAGTACGTTAGCGGCAGGAGATAGCTCAGCCAATTGATCGGTATCGGCATAGAGTCTCTGGGGACAAGCAACCCGGTCAACATCACCGACGGAATTAGGGCAAAAGCGGCCAGCTGTGCCACCTGCATCTGATTCGTACAGCTGCAGGAGATAAGGATCCCAACGGCCAAGGAGACAAACACGAAAATAATGATGCAAAACTCAAACAAGAGCAGGTTTCCGATCATTGGCACCCGAAACACGGTATGCGTTACCAAAAGCAGGAGGTTGGTGCCGATGATGCCGATCACCCAATAAGGAATCATCTTGCCAATCAGAAGGCCAAGCGGCGTTACTGGGGTGGCCATAAGCTGCTCGAGCGTTCCTCCCTCTCTCTCTCGGACAATCGAGCTCATGGTGAACAACAAAAGCACATTTTGAGCTATGTAACCGACAATTCCCGGGAGGAGGAAATTCTGCGTACGCAGATCAGGGTTAAACAGCGTGTGCGTGCGCACATCGACCGGACGCTTGAGCGCTCCAGCCGGAACGGACTGGGAGAGTATTTGAATCGATCGATTCAAGCCCACGGCGATTGATGCAGACTGCAGCGAGGTTGCCACCGTCGAGTCTGAGCCATCAATGAGAATTTGGAGCTGCCCACACTGTCCGCGCTGAATTTTGCTCGAAAAGTTGGGCGGAATGATAATTCCGACCCGGGCGCGTCCGGAGACGATGGCCTGAACAACCTCCGAGCGAGAGCTCACGTGCTCTTTGATTCGAAAATATCCGGTAGCCAGTAGCTGATTGAGAACGGTCTGGGACTGTGGGCGTCGCTCCTGATCAAAAACAACCGTATCTACATCTCGGACATCAAAGCTTATCCCGTTGCCGTAAATGAAGATTTGACACGCAATGGCAAGGATGATCAGTAGAGCAAATCTGTCCTCGATGACTTCCAGCCACTCCTTAACCATGATCGCGCGGCATCCGGTGAACTCATCCTTTAGCCACCCAAGAAGACGGCACCAGCGGACCGACACCTGTTTAAGGCGGTTCTTTATTCCCAGCTTTGGCAGCGGCTTCAACGTACCGCCAGCCGTTCTCAGCTCAAGATCTAAGTGGTGCATCGTGCCTCCTCGCGTTCAGTCAAGGTGACGAAGACATCCTCGAGGGAGGGCTGAATCTGGCGTATTTCTGTCACATCAAGGTCTGCGCTGAAAAGGTCTTTCCAGATCTCCTCTGTGCTCTTGTGCTGGGACACCACCACGTGCAGGGTATGTCCAAACAAGGTGGCGTCCTCAACATAATCCTGACATCGAAAGAAGCGAACCGCCGGCAAAAGGTGGCTGCAAGTCACTTCCAGGAGCTTCCGGTGCGGTCGATTTACTGCCGGAAGCGCTCGCAATACATCGGCCTTGCCTATAGCGATCAAATTACTGTTGTATATGTACCCGAGCGAACTGCAGCGTTCCGCCTCGTCCATGTAGTGCGTGGTCACGAAGAAGGTGACACCGGTTGTAGCCAGGTCGACAAGCAGATCCCACAGTGAGCGCCTTGCCACCGGATCTATTCCTGCTGTTGGCTCATCGAGAAAGACAACCGGTGGCTCGTGGATGATCGCACAACCCAGGGCCAGACGCTGCTTCCACCCTCCCGAGAGGCTGGCAGCCCTTTTATTATCCTGTCCGGCAAGTCCGGTCACCTCCAGAACATTTGCTATGCGCCGCCTCGACTGATCCCCGGTCAATCCAAAAATCGAGGCATAAAAGTTCAGGTTTTGTGCCACCGTCAAACAGCGATTCAAGCTGAATTGTTGGGACATGTAGCCGATGCTACGCTTAACCTTCCTGATGTCCCTGACCAGGTCAAAGCCGTTGATCGTACCGGTCCCCTCGGAGGGCTCGAGTATGCCGCACAGCATCTTGATAGTCGTGGTCTTGCCTGAGCCGTTTGGACCAAGGAAGCCAAAAATCTCGCCCTTCTCAATCTCAAAGCTAAGGCGGTTGACGACCACCTGCTGTCCGTAGCGCTTGGTCAATCTTTCCAGGGCAATAGCTGCAGCCACAACAAGCTCCTTGCGAGCCTTCCGCTCCAATCTCTACCTGAGCGTATCCGGATGTGCGCGTAGACAAATTCCTAAAGGCAGTGCGACAGTGTTTCCCCGGGAAGTGCACTGCACGTACTAATTCCTGCGACAACGCCAAGGTGTCGCTATGATTTTCTACCGGTACAGACTGTTAATGCGATGAGACGTGATAGTACGTCAACAACCCCCGACCTCTTTACTAGCTTAGCACGGACCGGCCAGGTCGCCGTGCCGGTGTTAAGGAGCCTGCAGAGCCGGCCCCGGTATGCTGGCTGACACTTCCAGCGCAGGCGGTATCCGTCCGGCATCTGCCGCCGGCTCAGGCCTGCATCGAGGTGACGAGCTCCACCTGCTTTTTGAACTCCAGCCCTTCGCCATGGCTGTCAATCAGGATGCGGTCGCCATCCAGGTACTCACCCTGAAGGATCTTCAGCGACAGCGGATTCTCAATGTCCTTCTGGATCAGCCGCTTCAGCGGTCTTGCCCCATAGACCGGATCGTAGCCGGTCCTGGCAAGCCATTCCTTAGCTGAATCGCTGGCCTCGAGAACCATCTTCCTCTCCTCCAGACGCCGATTCAGATAGCTCAACTGCAGATCGACAATGTGCTTGAGCTGCTCGGGACTGAGCGCATGAAATACCACCGTCTCGTCGATGCGGTTGAGAAATTCCGGACGGAAGTGCTCTCTTAAGGCTTCCAGCACCTTCTCCTTCATCACTGGATAGATGGAGTCGCCCTCGACGGCGGCCCGTAACTGGTAGTCCAGGATGTGCTGGCTGCCGATGTTGGAGGTCATGATCAGGACCGTGTTCTTGAAGTCCACGGTGCGGCCCTTGGAGTCGGTCAGATGTCCCTCATCGAGAACTTGCAGAAGAACATTGAACACATCGCTGTGTGCCTTTTCAATCTCGTCAAAGAGGACGCAGGTGTAAGCCCGTCGTCGGACCGCCTCCGTCAGCTGGCCGCCCTCGTCATAGCCGACGTAGCCAGGCGGCGCCCCGATCAGTCTGGCCACCGTGTGCCGCTCTTGATACTCGGACATGTCGATGCGAACCATGGCCTGCTCATCATCGAACAGGAACTCGGCCAGCGCCTTGGCCAGCTCCGTCTTGCCCACACCGGTCGGCCCGAGGAACAGGAAGCTGCCAATCGGACGATTGGGATCCTTGAGGCCGGCACGGGCACGCCTGACCGCGTTGGAGACCACCTCAATAGCCTCGTCCTGGCCAATCACCCGCTTGTGCAGATGCTCCTCCAGGCGCAAGAGCTTCTGCACCTCTCCCTCGAGAAGCTTGGTGACCGGAATGCCGGTCCACTTCGAGACAATTTCAGCGATGTCCTCCTCTGTCACCTCTTCGGAGAGAAGCCTCGGCCCTTTGTGCTGCTTGAAGATTTCCTCTTCCTTGGCCAGTTTCTTTTGCAGCTCGTTGAGGGTGCCGTATTTGAGCTCGGCTGCCCGCTGCAAATCCGTGGCTCTTTCTGCCTGCTCAATTTTTACGCGCGTCTCTTCCATCTCCGCCTTGATCGATTGGATTCTCTGCAGCGCTTCCTTTTCCGACTGCCACTCGGCCCTCAGCGAGTCAGCCTGCTCCTTGATCTCAGCCAACTCCTTCTCCAGCTTTTCCAGGCGGTCCTTGGAGCCCGGATCCTCCTCCTTGCGCAGCGCCTCTCGCTCGATCTCCAGCTGGATGCGCCGGCGCTCCAGCTCATCCAGCTCTGAGGGCATCGAGTCGATTTCGATGCGCATCTTGGCCGCTGCCTCGTCGATCAGGTCTATGGCCTTGTCCGGCAGGGAGCGATCGGTGATGTAGCGGTGCGAGAGAACGGCAGCAGCTACAAGGGCAGCGTCCTTAATTCGCACGCCGTGGTGAACTTCGTATCGCTCCTTGAGCCCGCGCAGAATTGAGATGCTCTCCTCAACGCTCGGCTCGTCGACAAAAACCATCTGGAAGCGCCGCTCCAGAGCCGGATCCTTCTCCACATGCTTGCGGTACTCATCCAGCGTGGTGGCCCCGATGCAATGCAGCTCGCCCCGGGCCAGCGGCGGCTTCAGCAGGTTGCCGGCATCCATGGAGCCGTCGCCGCTCGAACCGGCACCGACAACCGTGTGCAATTCGTCAATGAAAAGAATAATCTCGCCCTCGGAATCGATCACCTCTTTGATTACCGCCTTCAGCCGCTCCTCGAACTCGCCACGATACTTGGCGCCGGCAATCAGTGACCCCATATCCAGTGCCATCAGCTTCTTGTTCTTCAGCCCCTCAGGAACATCGCCCTTGGTGATTCGGATAGCCAGCCCTTCAACAATGGCTGTCTTGCCCACGCCCGGCTCGCCAACCAACACCGGATTGTTCTTGGTCCGGCGGGACAGCACCTGCATCACACGGCGGATCTCGTCATCGCGACCAATAACCGGATCAAGCTTTCCGCGTGCGGCCATCTCGGTCAGGTCACGCCCGTAACGCTCGAGAGCCTGGTAGGTCTGCTCCGGGTCCTGGCTGGTCACCTTCTGCTTGCCCCGGATCTGGGTGAGGACCTGCAGGAGCCGTTCGCGTGTGACACCGCTTTGCTTGAGCAGCGTTCCGGACTGGCTCTTGCTTTCGTCGCAGAGAGCAAGCAGCAGGTGCTCAACGCTGATGTACTGGTCCTTTAAACGCTCTGCCTCCAGGCCGGCAGCGTCGAATACAGAAACCAGCTTCGGGGATACGTGAATTTCGTCCTTGGCCATGCTGACAGCCGAGCCCTTCGGCTGCCCGGCGAGGTACCGGTTGAGCGCTTCCACCAGCGGCTCCTTCTTGACCTCCAGGCGATCCAGAATCCGCTCGGCCAGCCCATCCTGTTGCTCGATCAGGGAAAGCAGGAGATGCTCTGGCGTCACCTGGTTGTGTCCAAAGCGGGAAAGTATGGGGCGGCAGGCGGTGACAGCTTCCTGGGCCTTGTTGGTAAAGCGGTCAAGGTTCATAGCAGTACCTTACTTGGATATCGGGACGACCAATATCTGATTATCTTGGGCAATATTATAGGTCGCTCATAATTTCCACAATTCTTTAATATGGCTTGCCCGCGGTCAGGCGACACGGCAAGGGTGACAGAAGTCGACGGAGTTGAGATATCATGTTGGTATCGCCTGCGCGAAAGCGCGTTTGAGCCGGTGCGGCCAGACTAGTCTCGGCCAAGCAATGCCGGCGGGTACCCGATAGAGCTAATGGCCGAATACGAAGAAGATTACTACGCCATCCTGGGAGTGGAAGAAAGCGCCGCCCCGGAAGAGATCCGGAAGGCCTATCTGAAGCTTGCCAAAAAACTCCACCCGGACCGCTTCCCCAATGATGAGGAAGGAAAGGCGGCAGCCCAGGCTGAGTTTCGCCGGGTAACGCAGGCACATTATGTGCTTGGTGAGCCGGAGCGTCGCACTGAATACGACAGTCTGAGGCAGCTGGCCAGGGTACGGATGGTGCTCAAAAATACTGACCCGGGCACGGTAACCATGGATGGCACCCCGACCCCGTTTCCTGGGGTAATCCCTGGCGAGGAGGCCGAGGAGTCGGAGGGGATTCATCAGAAGTGGGCGGCCAAACACCTTGCTCGGGCCGAGGAGCTCTTTCAAAGGCGGCGCTACCAGGAGGCGGAAACCGCCGTAAAAGAGGCCATTCGCCTGGTGCCGAACGATCCGCGCTATCACAATATGTTGGCCGAAATCTATCTCGAGCGCGGGTGGAGGACCTATGCCATGACCGAGGTGCAGGCGTCGCTGCGCATCGACCCTAAAGATGCTCAGGCCCGCAACCTGGAAACACGAATTAAGGCGATAAGTCGCACTCAAACTGTACAGATGCCGGGGCAGAAGCTGCCAAAGCCCGGTTTCTTTGACCAACTGAAGGGGCTGTTTGGCGGCAAATCGGGCTCCAGCTATGGGTCTTCTAGCCGGGACAGCGGCAAACGGAAGAGCTGAGAATCGTGTGTTAAGATAGCGCCGACCCTACCTGACATCCGCTCGGGCGTCAGGAGCAGTCCGGTCAGCATTTCGTTAGCAGGCGGGAGAAGGTCAGGGCAGTGTCCTCCAGTCGTCGAAAAACAGGTGCCTCCAGCAGGCTGTTAATTGCCCTGGTGCTGAGCCTGAGCACCGCCTTTGCGCTCACAGCCAGAGCGGAGCCGATCAGCACATCCAGCGCTGATTCCTCGCCCAGAGCATCCAGCGCTGAATCCTTGCCCGGCGCCGACGGCGGCTACCTGAAAGGTCGTGTCGAAGCATCGCCTGGCCTGCTTCTCCAGGGGTCGCTGCAAACAATCGCGCCCGGCACCAAGGTGGATCTCACCCTGATGGGCAACCTCAACTCGGAGGTGAGCCAGAAAGGCGATGAGGTTTTCGCCCGGGTGGCCATTGATGTCAAGGACGGACAGCGTGTTCTGCTTCCAGGCGGCTGGTATATACACGGCGTGGTCAGCGATGTCGCTTCGCAGCGCCGCCTGGGCCGCGATGGCTATGTCGAGGTCGAGTTCGACAACCTGGTCAGCGCCGATGGGAGTATCGAGCTGCCGTTCCAGGCCAAGCTCTCCACCAAGGACAGTGAGCTCAAAGCGATCGCCAAGACTCTGGCTATCGACAGCGGCTATCTCACCAAGGGAGCGCTGGGCGGAGCAATTCTGTCGGCTCAGCTGACCGGCATTCCGGTGGCGATCGCCACTCATGGTTACTCGTTGGCGATCGGAGCTGGCGTGGGCGCCGGACTGGGGGCGTTCGGGGCGCTCAAGCGCAAGGGCAAGATCGCCTCGCTTTATCCTGGCGACGAGATGCACGTCACCATATCAGAGCCGCTTACCCTGCCTGGATTCAATCCGGCGGCCCTTTTGTCAGCGGCTAGCAAGCCCAGGCTGGCGAACCTCGACCTCCTGGTGAGCAGGTCGCATTTCAGCAAAGATCCGCTCGGGGACAGTCAAGCGCGGATTCTGACCATCGATCTTAAGGTTGATAATCGCACCGACAAGGAGTTCAGCTTCTTCGATCTAGCAGTCGTGTCCGACCACAACCAGCGCTACTACCCATCCCCACTAAGCGATCTCACCGTCTGGAAAAAAACAGTGCCTGCGCATTCCTGCCAAGCGGGAAAGGTCACATTCAGCGTGGATAGCCCCAAGCACAAGTACTGGATTGTCCTGCTCGATCGCAAAAACCGCGAGGAGCTCACGCGCGCAGCCATAAATTAAAAGTTGGGATTCTCCCCCCTGATAACTGGCATTAATTCCTAATTGGAGCTAATATGTTCAGGCGATTAACTGGATCCAACTAAAGGTTCGTGGTGGACTCCAGTGATCTTCGAGACCTGGCGCCTTTGCCGGGTTATAGAGAGCCGAGTTCATCCGGGCCGGTTGCTGGTGGCATCCGGCTTGCGTTGGGGGGCGGCTGAGCGGAGGTTTAAGCATGAAGGCCCACTTGACACAGATGCTGCAAAATTTCCACGGGCAGGCCCGCCATCGGCAGATCGAAACACAGCTACGCAAGCTGCAGACCGCCAACCTCCAGCTTGAGCGGACGGTGCGGGAAAAGGAGCGCGAATTAGATGCTCTCCGCCACCAGCTGGCTAACTCTGAGGCTCGGCTGCAGGAGCTGATGGGCACCGATGAATTGACCGGACTGCCCAACCGGCACGTGTTTAAGGAGCACCTCACACACTCAATCAAGCGGGCGGTGCGTCTCGGTTATTCGCTTTCGCTCATGCTTATCGATGTCGACCATCTGCGCGACATCAATCTCCGATATGGGCATGAGGTCGGTGACCAGGTGCTGGTGGAGATTGCCAAGATTCTCAAGACTTCCGTGCGGGAAATTGACATGCCGGCTCGCTGGGGGGGAGAGGAGCTGGTGGCAGTCCTCCACGAAACTGACGGCGAAGGAGCAGCGGTGGTTGCAGAGCGCGTGCGCCGTCGCGTCTCCATGCTGGAGATCACAGACCGGCGTAGCGGCAAGCCGATCAGCATCACGGCAACGCTTGCTGTTTCAAGCTACCCGCGTAACAGCCATGAGCCGCAAGGACTTCTGGAAGCAGCTTGCGAAGCGCTCATCTCGGCAAAGGATAAGGGCTGCAACGTGGTCATGATTGCCGGGCGTTAGCCATTATTCAGGTTAACGATTCCGCCAGTGCTTGCCTCAGTGTGAGAGCTCTTCCAGTCGGCTCATGAGCCGACTGAACGTGAGGCGCGGTTACAGTTCCGACTTCAATTCATCCACCAGAGCTTCCAGCGATTGCTCGACGGCGTCTACAGAAGCCTCGCCAAACAGTCGTTTCACAGCAGCCGAGCTGCCGTTTGGGCTCTTTGGTGCGGGCGGTGATTGGTCAAAAGATCCTGATTCGGGCGAACCTGCCAGGTCGCTCGATGCTCGCGGCAGAGTGCCAGCAATTTCATTTTGGACCTCTGAATAGATCGTTCGTCCAATGACGCCAGCTTCCAGTTCGTGGATGTTATTGAGGTACTGCTTATAGAGCGCCTCCTGGGCAATCAGCAACTGCTCGGTGTTCTTTTGCATCAGCCCGCCGAGCAATTCACCAGCCTGGACTTCATTGACATGCCCTCCACTTCTCTGGAAAGCCGTAATCAGATCCTGAACCTCATTAGGGGGTGTCTCTGTGCCGAAAAGTGATTTGCACAGTTTGGTATCACCGTGCGAGAGCTGCTCGATTAATGTGTTGGCACCACCCGGCTGCCACAATTTCTGCAGCTGATCGTTGCTGAAGAAAATGTTGTCCCAGTACTGAGCGTACGGACCCAGCCCCTCCTTGCCCCAATCTCGCAGCAGGGCGGCAGCACGTTTGGATTGCTCGCCAGTCAGGACCTCACCATTTCGGGCAGCCAACACCTCAGCCAGGTGTTTCTCAGATAATTGTCCGGGGTCTACGTACTTCCTTTGAATCTCGGCAATCTCATCGGCAGTTGGTGGCTTGCTTATGGGGAAGCCACGCTCCCGCTCAAAATCGTCAACCAGCTTCCGAATCATCAAGCTGTCCTGCTGGTTGTGAATATTCTCGTGATAGAGATTGTCCAGCATTTTTGCAGGCTCTTTGTTGCTCATAACATCATTGACGTTAAGTAGAATGACGCCATCGTGGTAGAGACCGCTCGCTGTGCCCAGGACCTGTCCATCAACCAGCCTCACCTCGGGCTTAGGCAGATGGTGCTGCTCTGCGAAGCAATTCATCAGCTCTTGAAGTTGCGTCTGTCGTTGGGATACGGCCTCGTTAAAGGCGCTCTTCAGCTCATCAGCGTGAACAAGCCTGTCAACCATGTTCAGCTTTTCAGGATTGTTAGCGAAGAAGTCGCGAACGCCAGCATCAGTTGCCGCCAGTTCGCGTAGCTTGGCCGGATCGTAGGCAACCCGAAGCGCATCGGGCTCCTTCATGCCACCATCGACCAGGCGATCCACCAGCTCGGTAGCCAGCTGATCGTGCGTGTCATCGAACAGCCGGGATCGAAGCTCCTTGACCACTTCTTCGTTTGCTTTGACCTCTCTTGCGAGTTCTGACAGATCCTGCCATTTTTTCGTCAGAGCCAGGCCGTCCTGAATATAGCCGTTCATCACATCGGGCTTGGCGAGCTCGTTCTGGCGAATGTTCTCGATCACTGCCGGTCTCTCTTCAAGAGGGATGTCGGCGTGATCGAGCACGCTCTTAACCGACGAGGGAATATCCGCAGGCACCGGTGGCGGAGCTGGCGAATCGCCACGTTCACGCACGGTGGGCGGACCACTATCCGCTGGTAGAGGAGGCGGGATCGTGTCACCATGCACGTCCGCTCCGCCCGCTGGTTGGTCATAAATCTCACCGGTGATCGGATTTACGCTGTATTTGTCTGCCAGCTTATTGTAGGCAAACCGATCTGTCGCTCCATCTGATGGTTTGCCGGTCTTTGCATCTATCTCGCCACGTGGGACATTAGTGGCACCCTGCTCCTTGAGGTAAATGTTTCCTGCATCGGTCGGAGGCGGGGATGTCTGCATGAGCACATCTCCCTCGTAGCTCAGGCTGCCGGACTTCATCCCAGCTTTCCGCTCGATCTGCCTGAGTTGCTCTGTGGAATATTTGCCTGCTTCTGCCGGGTCACCGATGCCCTGGGACTTGGCAAATCTGCCTATTTTGTCCGCATCCACAGGATCGTGATCCATGGACGCCTTCAGCATCAAACTTCCGTCCTTGTCGTAGGCGAGGCTTCCGTCCTTTAATCCTGATTTCTGCTCAACCTCCCGAAGCCCTTTATCCTTCAGTTTGCCGGTCTCAGGATCACGAAACTCAGGATCCATGCTCCCGTCTGCCTTAAAGCCAACGCTCTTGTCTGCTTGAATGCGATCCGCAAGAGTCTTGTCCAGCTTGGCTCCTGGCTCACCGGTGGCATCCATTCCATTAGGATAAAAGTCGCGGGCGATCGCAACCCGGCCTGATTCACCGGTGATTCGGTCCGCGCCTTCCGGGACGATCGGCTTATCGAGCTTAATCTCTGGGTGCTGAGCTAGCAACTCATCTAACTTCTTCTGGAGCTTGCCGAGATCCTCCGGGCTTTGCGCGCCCACGGTGATTCCTTTCTGCTCCTGTCCGTGTCCGACCACTTTCCCTTCCTGTGCTGCGAATGCTGGATCACCGAGGCGTGGATCCTGCATTTTCAAACCGCGCATCAGTTCAGCCATCTCCGGGTCTGTCTTTGCCGCTTCGAGAATGATCTTCTCCACCTTGGCCAGCTCTGCCGGGTCGGATACCAGGATGTGGATCTTCTCGCCTCTGTAAGCCGGCCCTTCTGGGGTTAACGCTTCGGGATAGTACCAACCTCCGTCCTCGCGGAGTCTTACAGGAGTCCCGTTACTCGTTGTGAATTCAACATACTTGTTGCCTCTCTCATCCACCTTTTCCGGGAAATCAGAAGCTGAAACGGCTGATGGCTTCTGTTCCCTGGGCTTGTCGCTGGTCCTGTTACTGGGCTTATCGCCAGGTTGCGCTTCGCCAGGCTTGTCGGGAGGCGATTTGGGCTGGTCACCGGTCTCGGTAGGCTTTTCGCCGGTTTTCGGTGATTTATCACCAGTCCCTGGCAGCCTTTCGGTCGGCGGAACAGTGTCACCAATCCTGCGCTCGCCCTCCTTGATAGGAAGCTCTACCCCATCCTTGCCACCAAGGCGGACGGTGTCGTGCGGGCCAAGCTCCGCGACCTGATTCGGCTTGAGTTGCACGAACTCCTGGCTTCCCTCCTTCATGATCCAGGTGCCACCGGCGGAGGTGCCATTGTCCATCACAAACAACCGGCCGCCGGCATCCCTCGATAACGACACCTGATTTGGTGCCACTGACTCCGGATGTCCAGGAAGTTGATCTCTTCCAATTACTGTAGTTTCTCCTGCCTTCTCGGCATTTTTAACCTCTACCGGCTTGTCACCGATAATAACTTCCGGAGCGTGCTCACCTTTGGCAAGCCGGTAGCCTTCTTTGAGGCCGCTGATGCCTGCGCTCATGATCGTAGCAAGAGCGGCTCCACTAGCCGCCGAGGAGACAGTGCTCTCTCCGAGCATCTTGAGGTTGTCCTCCAGACTCTTACTGCCATCCCAGTTGCTCAGCCCCGTGGCCAAGCCGCCCGCACCACCACCGATCGCACCACCACCGGCATTGAGCTTGGCTTCCAAGAGTGTTTGCTGCAACCACGACTTCGATTCCTTCGCCAGGTTGTCTCGAAATTCCTTGCCCAGAGTCTTTGCTATCTGATCGATTGCCTGCTCTCTTGCCTCGCCCTTGAGCTCTTTTGAAACGACCTTCTCGGCAAGCTCCTTGAATTCCTTCTCGCTGATGTCTTTCTGACCATGGGCAATAGCATTGCGCATGAGATCAGTCGTGCCGTCTTTGAGTAGTTTCTCTGAACCTTCCTCCAGCAGCTTCTTGCCGCCAACCTCGCCAAGCTCCTTGAGCGTCTGCTCGGCCGCTAAAACCCCGGCTCTCTCACCGATCTTGCACATGGCCGCGACTTCGCCTGGTCCTACCGCCATGGTGGCACCTTCGACGAACGCCAGAACAGCATCTTTGCCACCTTGCTGGGCCACGTCGTAATCACCGCCCATAATCAAGGAATTGACACCTACCTTCGTCACCGCGCTGGCACCCCCGCATATGAGCGCCAGAGCCCACAGGCTCTGTCCCTCAGTAAAGGCGGCTCCACCGATAGCAACGGCAGCAATTATGGCGTCAGCCGTGTACTCAGCTCCTGCGCTCTTCGACTCTCTGTAATTCTTGATCGCATCGTTGAGCTGCTCTCGATACTCTGCCTGGTGTTCAAAGGAAACTTTTAGCTTCTCCTCTACCTCCTTCTGCTTTTCCGGCGGAAGCTTGTCGAAATCCTTGAGATCCCTGTTCATCTCGGCGATCTCTCGGCTGTATTGATTAGCAACACTATCAAGCTGGTTGCCGGTGTTAGCATGTCCAACTTTGTCGGTGAGGATGTTACCAACCCCGCCATCGCGAGTCTTGTACATCTCCTGGCGGGCGTCGTCGTATGCCTCCAGAGGATTGGCATACTGGCGGAACATGTGTATCATCTCCGAGCGCTGCCCGGAATCGAGCTTGGTCAGAAGATCGTATTCCAGGTCGCTACCGTACTTCTCCAGGTAGCTGCGTTTCTTCTGAGCCCATTCCTCTGGTTTTATATTGCGGAGCTCGTTCATGATGTCGTCTGAGCCGCCCCAGTGGTTGACGTGGTAGCGAATCTCGTCCTCTGGCTCCATCTTGCCTTGCTTCAATGCAGCAAGTGCGACCTGCCGATCAGCGTCGCTGAGTTGACCAAGAACCTTATCCTGGTACTCCTTGTCATTTAGAATCTTTTCCTTCTCTTTAGGAGTTGCCTTTGTCATGTCATCGAAGGTGCCCTGCTCCTTATTGTCCAGCAGACCCTGGTTCAGTTTTGTCTGCTCGTCCATATCCAGATGACCGGTCTTAAGAAGTGGTATCACAAATCTCTCATAATCTCTCTCGTTCATGGCCATATGAACAGCTCTGTTGAACTGCTCGGAGAGCTTTCTGTCTTCTGCCGTCTCTGGATGCAGTATCTTTTCGCGCAGCTCCGGATGCTTCTGGAACTCATCCTGAATGTCGCGTATTGCATCTGCTGCCTGCGAACCAAACAGAGCGTCCTTACCTCGCCCTCCGGCCATGCCATCGATGCTAGTCACGACCCCGGACGCGCCTCCCGTGATTAAATCCACCGGCATCTCCTTCAGATGAGCGCTTGCCTCATGGTCGATCCTCTCCTGGGCGCGGATAGAAAGCTTTGAGACGATGTCGTTCGGGTCTTCCCCGTTCTTCACCTTCTCAAGCATCTGCTTGGCAGATTTCAATGATTCCCCAAGCCCTAAGACTCCCAAGCCAGACTCGACCATATCGTCAACCTGCTTGCGGAATTTAGGATCATCTCGATAATTCTTCTGATCCTCAGGAGACATGTTGGCAATGTCTTTCAGCATGGCGCTGCGATCGTTTTCGTACCAGTGTTTGTCATCCTTGATTACTTCGACGATGGATCGCCTCATCCCCTGAGCATCTTCAAACTTGTCAGCCTCCATTTTCTTGTCGAACAGGTCGATGGCGGTTTTGATGTCTGCATCGGCAATGCGCGCCCCATGTAGTCCATTAAGCGCCTTCTCAAGCTCAGCATGGTATTGAGCGTATTGATCTTTATTGTGCTTTATCTGGTCTGCGTCCGTGCTGCCATCGGGATTTTTAGGATCTTTACCGTCCGCATTCTTGCCTTGTTTGAGGTTATGCAGCCGCTCCCATTCGTCCTTGTCCATGCTCTCAATATCTTTGAGAACATCGCCTGCGCTGTCGTTGTATACAGTGCCGCGGTGTGCTCCAATCTTTGCTACTACACCGCCGCCCTTATGGGCAATCAGGTCTTCCCAGCGTGCTATATCTGCATCATGAGTGACAATGTGAACCTTATCGAGGGCGGTATGTATTTTGTTGTAGTACTCGAGAGCTCTCTTGTCGTCGTCTGACTTCGGCTCTTCGGATTTCTGTCTCAGCTCTTTACCGCGCAAGTAGTCACTGCGTTCCTGCTCTGTCATTCCCTGAAACGCATTGTCGATAGCCTGTTCGTTTACCGTTAGGCCTTCCGATTCGTCCTTGATCATTGTGTCGACGCTGAGGTGACCGTCCCGGGCGTAGTCTTTCTCGTGCTGAAAGATCTTATTTTGTTCGTGGTCATTCACTGCCAGGCTAACGCCCGGCACAAATCCAGCCGCATAGTGGTACCACTTAGCACCAAAGGCCTCTTTCACCTTTTTCTCGCCGTCATCATCCAAAAACTGTTTGCGTCCCTCGGGTGACATGCTGCTCGTCACCTCCTGGAACATGTCGGTGTCCTTTTCCTTCAAGGCAATTTTAGCCAACTTGCACCAATCGTCGGGTGTGATGTTCTCTGTGCCTTTCAGGTAGATCTCGCACATGTCCTTTGTGCTTTGTGAGATCTTGTCGTCCTGCATGATGGCGTCGCGCAAACCCTTGTCGTAGTTGTAGTGGTAATACTTGTCCATCTGCGCGAGTTGGTCGGAGTTCATGATTCGCAACGAATCGCGAATGTCCTGTTCACACTTCGCCGACTTGCGTCCAGTAAAGTGTTCATGTTCCTCATCGATGGCTATCTTGATCGAATCTGTGTGCTGTCCTATTACGTCACCATCCTGACGATCAAGAAGGGAAAGGAATTTGGTTCTATCAGAATCTTCGAAGAACTTATATTCCTCCCTTAGCGAGACTTTGTACTTATCCTTATAGACCTCCTCTAGCAGTTCTCGATCGACCTGGTCGGTATCCTTTAGCAGGTTGAAGACAGTCTCTCTGCTTGTATGGGTATTCGCCTTCTTAATATCTGATATGATTCCCTCCTTCTCGCAAGCACCACTCTCCTTGCGCAGTGCTTCTGCCAGCTTCTCGACCTTCTCGCGATCGGCTTGGCGTTTTTGCTCTTTGGCTCCCTTTTTCTCCTCTTCTTTCTCAAGGCTGTCCAGCTTGGCGGCATCCGCTGCGGTAATCTTGTCCTTTCCCTTGAGCAATATCTCGCACGCGTCCCTGGTCATGACCGACAAATCGTGCTCTTTGCTAATGGCATCGCGCAAGCTCGTGCCGTAAATCTCCCGGGAATAGCGATCTACCTGTTGTATCTCTGCTGAGCTCATGCCGCCGAGCTCTTCACGCAGCTCTTTGGCATAGGTGGAATAGCGATGGCTGGAGCCCTCTTGCCGATGGAGTAGGTCCATCACATGGTCGGCCTTTTGCCCAACCGGATTGCCATCGTTGCTGAGAATAGCCTTCAGGTTTTTGTCGTGTTCAGCGAGCTCCCTTAAATCCGGCTCCTCACGTAGAGTGGTTCCGAATTCCTTGTAGTAAATCCCGTTCAGAGCCTCGCGCTCCGGTTTGCTGAGGTCCTTCAGGTGGTCCAGAGCCACCGCCTTGTCGAGGCCGATCGTCTTTAACCCCAAACCTTCTAGAGAGGATGGCATCAAGTGAGCTTCCTCGTGAAGCTCATGGGCGATCTCCCTGAGCTTCTTGCTGTCGATAGCGGGCCGAACCTCGCTGCTTGTGCCGTCCGGCAAAGTATCTGTGACGCGACCGCTAGTCTCCATAACTGTTGTGGTACCATCCGCTCTCTTGACGGTGTTCTTGCCACCATCTTCAACTTCCCGGTAGGTGCCATCCTTCTCCAGCGTAATCGTGCCGTTCCAGGTCCTGCCTTCCGGGGTGGTCCAGGTGTGACCATCTTCGGTCGACCAGGTGGAGCCCTTTTCGTCCTTTACTTTGTTGAGCTTGCCGTCGGCGTCGTAGCCAAACTCACGTTCCTTATGAGCGGCATCGATCGTTTTCTCGATTCTGCCGTCCCCTCCCTCGACGACGGCACTGTGGTCGTTGGCTACATGCACCTTCTTGCCGTCAAGCTGCTCTATGGTCGCTCCTGTCTTGTCCAGAAGCACGCAGCTGCCGTCTTTACCAAGCTGGACAATGCCGACCCGGGGCTCGCCCTTCTCGTTCTCCCAGACCGTGCCGTCTTTTGTTCTCCACACGTGCGGCTTTTGGGCGGAATGGTCCCCGGAATCATGCCGAACGGCTTTGCTCAACGGATCCCACAAATCTCCTTTGAGAATGTCCCATCTGTCCTTACCTTCTTGCTCTCCGCCATGGGCCTGCAGCTTGCCAGGAAACTCTCGGATTGTGGTCATCATTGGTTTGCCGTCAGGACCCGGAGCGTATTCATAGGCGCGCACCGAGCCATCAACAGCTGTTGTCTGGAGGATAAGCCCATCCTTGTTGGTCTTTACCTCCGAGCCGTTCGGATAGCGAATATGGTGCCCCTCACCGGTCAGCGAGTCATACTTCCCGTCACGTGAAACCTCAACCGTGCCCTGCCAGTTCTCGCCTTTCTCGTTGACCCAGTTTTTTCCATCCGTGGTCTTCCAATCGCCACTGGGCTCTTTCACCTCGTTGACCTTACCATCGGGACCGTACTTGAACTCGCGGGTGACACCATGGGCGTCGACAACTACCGTGACATGCTTCCCGTCAGTGAATACCGATGAGCCATCTGGATTCACGTGCACAGGGGGTAACAGCGCTTCCGGCTTAGCGTCCGGTTGTGCTTCAGGCTTTGAGTCGGGCTTGACTTCGAGCTTTTCCCCAGCCTTGACCTCTGGCTTTGCCCCGGATTGTGCTTCAGCCCCTGGCTCAGGCTTTGCCTCAGGTTTTGCTTCTGGCTTGGTTGGGAGCTCTGCCTCAGCTCTCTCGCCCGGTTTTACCCCAGACTTTCCGTCGCTGCGATCGCCAGCCTTCTCTTCCGCTACGCTCGCTGTGCTGGCTGGTGCTTTATCGAGGCTGATCGAGTGGCCGAGCTCCGCGGCCCAGGAGACTAGCTCCTGAAAATACTTAGCGACCTCAAATTCCGCAGGCCCTGCATCGCCAATAACCCCCGGTTTGGGACTGGAATCCCCGGATGGCGCGTCACCACCAGGCCGTGCCCGGTCATCTACTTCGCTCTTGCGAGCTGCCGTCGGAATATCCTGCTCCGGGGTAGACCAGTGGAGCGCGCTTTCGACCAGGTCGCCAACCTTGGCAAAAACCGACCCAAACTCATCCAGAAGCAGCTCTACTTTGGGCAGACTGATTGAGCTGGCACTCTTGCCCTCTCTTCGTCTGTCCTCCTGATTCCTCTCCCAATCTTTTTGAGTCTCCGATTTGTCCTGGCTGCCCCTGGCAACGCCAGCCACGCTTGAGTCAGCGTGAGCTTCTTTTGGTGCTTCCTGAACCTCGGGTTTTGAGTCGTTGTCTGGCGGCATGCCTGTCACTGTTCCTGCGGATATAGCCAGGTGAGATCATTGCCGCGCCAATCCCTTGCCCCCGTACGCGCCTCACGAATTCCAGCTGTCTGATTGGGCCTTTTCGGTCGCTAATATCAATGTGTTGGCATTAGCGAGAGCGCCAGCTCCTCACCGCACCAGCATAGACTGTCCAAGCCCGCCGGAGCGGAAGCGCTCAAAACCTTGTCCTGATGAGTAACTATTTCATTATTCCTCGGAGACTTAGTCACTCACCCAGCTTTCAACCTCTATTGCGAAATATTACGATCGCCTTCTCAGCCGGATGGCGTCACTGAAATTCTTTCAGGACTACTCGCGATTGGCTCTGAACGTGCCGTCCTTTGCTCCGTCCAGGGCATTGCCATCGGTATCGGTCTAATCACCACGGCCCTGGCGGTGGCCCACAACCACAGTTTAAGCGGCCGACCAAATCTCAGCCGACCTGATGAATCGGTGCCTGATTGGCATTCACTACGGTGGATTCACCGGCCTTTTCGCCGGCATGCCCGGAGCGTTTAACCGTTGCCTCCACCAGTCCGACAAACAGTGGATGCGGGTTGTCCGGGCGTGACTTCAACTCCGGATGGAACTGGCAGGCCACAAAGTAGGGTTGGTCAGGTAGCTCGATCATCTCGACCAGACGCTCATCAGGCGAAAGCCCGGAGAACTCCATGCCTGCCTTCTTAAGCTCCTCTCGGAACCTGTTGTTTACCTCGTAGCGGTGGCGGTGGCGCTCCCAGACAACGTCCTCACCGTACAGGCGGCGAGCCTTGGTGCCGCTCTGCAGGTGGCAGGGATAGCGGCCCAGGCGCATGGTGCCACCCTTGTAAACTACATTGTGCTGATCGGGCATCAGATCGATGACCGGATATGGGCTCGCCGGGTCGAATTCGGTTGAATGCGCACCTTCCATGCCGGCTACGTTCCGGGCAAACTCGATTACTGCCGTCTGCATGCCCAGGCACAACCCCAGGTAAGGGATCTTGTTCACCCGCGCATATTCAATCGCCTGAATCTTGCCCTCGATACCCCGATCCCCGAAGCCGCCGGGGACAAGAATGCCGTCCACATCGTGCAGGTACTGGCGCGCACCATGTTTCTCGATATCCTCGGAGAGCACCCACTTGATGTTGACCGCTACCCCCTCGCGGGCTCCTGCATGCCTCAACGACTCGACCACCGAGATGTAAGCATCGGAGAGCATCACATACTTGCCGACTATGGCTACAGTGACCGTCTTGGTCGGTCGCTTGATCCGCTCAACAAGCTCTCTCCACTCGGCCAGATCGGGTGGATCGTTGGCCATGTGCAGGCGTTCCAGAACCCGGGCTGCCAGCCCCTCCTGCTCCAGGAAGAGCGGTACCTCGTAGAGGTGCTGGACATCGCGGCACTGAATGACAGCGTTGATGTCCACGTCCGTGAAAAGCGACAGCTTCTCACGGATTGAGGAGGAAAGCGTCCTTTCCGTCCGGCAGCAAAGAATGTCCGGCTGAATACCGCGGCTGCGCAACGTATCCACGCTGTGCTGGGTCGGCTTGGTCTTCAGCTCATTGGTGGTCCGCAGGTTGGGGATCATGGTGGCGTGGATGTAGCACACATTGTCCCGTCCCACATCCTTGCGCATCTGGCGGATTGCCTCCAGAAAGATCAAGCTTTCTATGTCGCCCACGGTTCCACCCACCTCCACAATCACCACCTGAGCACCGGTGTGCTGGGCAGCCTTGCGGATGAAGTTCTTTATCTCGTTGGTGACATGGGGAATCATCTGGACGGTGCCGCCCAGATAGTCGCCGCGCCGCTCCTTCTCCAGGACGCTCTTGTAGATCGAGCCTGCCGTTACGTTGTTCATGCGGCTCAGGTCGGTGTTGATGAAGCGCTCATAATGCCCCAGGTCAAGGTCGGTCTCAGCACCATCCTCGGTCACGAAAACCTCGCCGTGCTGGTATGGGCTCATCGTCCCCGGGTCCACATTCAGGTAAGGATCCAGCTTGACGATGGTGGTGGTGATCCCCCTGGCTCTCAGCAGGCGCCCCAGGGAAGCAGCAATTATGCCCTTGCCCAAAGAGGAGACTACCCCACCAGTCACAAACACATACCTGGTGCTCATTACCCCTCCTGAATCCTCACCGGATCCCTCTTGTTCCAATGACAACTATAAGCGAGCGAGCCGACTTTTGGGCCCCTGCCAGCCTCAATTCCCAGGGGGAAAGCCCCACGGGGGAGGCGTCCGGGATGGGGTACTCCGCACATACGCCACACCGGACCAATCCGTTCAGACCGCTTTGCTTCATGCCCGGGACTTACTCCCCAATTCTCGGTACCCTGAAGTAGCCGTTCTCCTGAGCAGGCGCTGTTCTTAGCATGAGCTCACGCCCGGGCGGGGGCACTACCTGATCTTCCCGCATGACGTTGAGGACCGAGAGTGCGTGACAGAGCGGCTCCACCCCTTCAGTGTCTACGGCCTTGAGCTGATCAAAGTAGTCAATGATCTTGGCCAGTTGCTCTGCATAAAGCTTCTTTTCCTGATCGGACAGCGACAGCCGAGCCAGCTTCGCCACATGCTCGACCTCTCTGATGCCAATCACAGCTTCACTCCGCTACCGGCAGAACGCCCGGT
>Ga0066388_100000094_pt1 | contig 28658 bp, 22 predicted proteins | sample PanSoiMetaGPlot6_FD_64539 | JGI IMG/M metagenome (GOLD analysis project Ga0066388, IMG submission 64539) | Tropical forest soil microbial communities from Panama analyzed to predict greenhouse gas emissions - Panama Soil - Plot 6 (Hybrid Assembly) | ecosystem: Environmental > Terrestrial >...
GTCCACGCAGAGCACTTCGTTCCCGAAATCGGCCAGCCCGGCGCCGCTGACCAAGCCGACGTAGCCGGTGCCTACCACCACGATGCGCACGGAACCCTCCGCCTCAGCGTCCGGTCTCGCGACGAACCCGCTCCCGCGCGTCCCGGTAGAGATCCTCGAGCGTCCGCTCGATGGGAATTTCAGGCAGCCAGCCGGTCCTCGATTCGATCTTCTCGCGATCCCCCACGAGGTGATCGGCGTCGCGCGCGCGTATCCGGCCGGGGTCGAGGACGATCGTGGGCTTGAGCCCGGAGACGGCGCAGAGCGCATCGAGCAGGTCACGGAGCACGTGCCCCTGACCGGAGCAGATATTATAGGCTTCCCCGGCCTCCCCCAGGGTAAGAAGGAGCCCGTACGCCCGCACCACGTCGCGCACGTCCCCGTAGTCGCGCACCCCTTCCAGGTTCCCCACGCGGAGCTCGAGCGGCAGAAGGCCGGCATGGATCCGGGCGAGCTGATCGGCGAAGCCGGCCAGCGCGAATCGCGGGCTTTGTCCCGGGCCGGTATGGCTGAAGGTGCGGGTCCGGACGACGCGGAGCGGATAGCTGTGCGCGTAGAGGTCGCCGAGCGCGTCCTGGGCCGCCTTGCTCAGGGCGTAGGGATTGAGCGGCCGGAGGGCCGCGTCCTCGCGGATCTTCTGCCCGGGCGCTCCGCTGCCGTACACGTCCGCCGAGCCCACGAGGAGCACGGTCGCTTCGGGCGCTCCCTGCCGCGCGGCCTCGAGAACGTTGAGCGAGCCGAGCGCGTTGACGCGATACGTCCCGGCGGGATCGCGGAGCGATTCCGCGCCGGAGGATTGCGCCGCGAGGTGCACGATCCGGTCGGGGCGCACCTCGCACAGGCAGGCGAGCACCCGGTCGAAATCGGTGATGTCGATCGCGCGGTAGCTCGCGAGGAGACCCGAGAGCTCCTCGTCGGACGCCGTACCGACGATCCGTGCGTGGTCGACGCCGTGCAGCTCCTCCCCGGGCTCAAGCCCGAACGCGCGCGCGAGATGCCGTCCCACGAACCCCGCGACGCCGGTGACGAGCGTGCGCAAGGGGCTACCGCGCCCTCCAGTACTCCAGGAGATCGCGGAGCGTCTGCTCGAAGGGAATGCGAGGCTCCCAGCCGGTGGCCTTCTTGAACTTCGTGGCGTCCCCGAGGAGGACCGGGACGTCGGAGGGACGCATCCGCGCGGCGTCCTGCTCGACTTTGACCTTCTGCTTCGTCATGGTGAGAAGGAGGTCGAGCATCTCGCGGATCGTCCACGCCTTTCCGGAGCAGATGTTGTAGACCTCGCCCGGCTCCCCCTTTTCGAGCGAGAGCCAGTAGGCGCGCACGACGTCGCGCACGTCGCTGAAGTCGCGGCGGGCGTCCAGGTTCCCCACGCGGATCACCGGCGCGCGGCGCCCCTTCTCGATGTCCGCGATCTGCTTCGCGAAGTCGGAGCAGACGAACACCGGGCCGCGCCGCGGCCCCTCATGGTTGAACCCACGCGTGCGGATCACGGGGAGCTTGAAGCTCATGAAGTACTGGTAGCCGAGCATGTCCTGCCCGACCTTGCTCACCGCATAGGGAGAAAGCGGGCGGAGCGGATTGGACTCCCGGATGGGAAGCTCGTCCTCGTACACCATCCCGTACTCCTCGCTCGAGCACGCGAGCTGGATGCCCGGCATGATGTGGAGCTTCTTCGCGGCCTCGAAGATGTTGAGCTGGCCGATGAGGTTCGTCACGAGCGACTCGGTGGGCGCCGTCCACGAGGTGGGCACGAAGCTCTGCGCGGCGAGATGGAAGATCCGGTCGGGGCGCACCTCCCCGACCACGTCGCGCACCGAGGAGGCGTCGCGCAGGTCGCACTCCACCATGCGGACGCGGTCCAGGAAGTGCTCCACGTTCTCGGTGCGGCTCCGCCAGCGCTGGATCCCGACGATCTCGACCGTCGGATGTTCCTCGAGCAGGTAGTCCACGAGGTGGCTCCCGGCGAACCCGGTGATCCCCGTGACCAGAACCCTCATGATCCGGTCCTTTCGTTCGTGTGAATCGAGAGCGAGGCCTCGTACGCGGCCATGACCGCGCGCGGGTCTTTGGATTCGAGAATCGGCCTCCCGACGACGACGAAATCGGCGCCACGCGCGATCGCCTCGGGGAGGGACAGCGTGCGCTTCTGATCCCCGGCCGAGTCCTCCGGCGCGCGGATTCCGGGCGTCACGATCAGGAACGGCGGCTCGTGCTGGCGCCGGAGCGGCGTGATCTCGCGCGGCGAGGCGATCACCCCGTCCACCCCCGCCTCGGCGCAGCCCTCCGCCAGGCCCAGCACTTTTTCCTCGAGCGAGGTCGCGGGATTCCAGAGGATCGGAGCCTCCGACCCGTCGAGGCTCGTGAGCATCGTGACCCCGAGCACGCGGGGCGGCTCGCGGAGCGCGTGGGCGGCCTCCGCGGCGGCGCGAAGCATCGCCGGGCCCCCGGCCGCGTGCACGGTCAGGAGCGAGATCGGGAGACCCTCGAGCGCGCGGATCGCCTTCTCGACGGTCGCGGGTATGTCGTGGAGCTTGAGGTCGAGGAAGATGCGCTTGCCGCGCTCGGCGAGCGCCGCGACCGCGGGACGCCCGGCCGAGCAGAAGAGCTGGAGGCCGATCTTGTACCAGTCGACCGCGGAGCCGATCCGGTCCACCTCGGCGAGCGCGCGCTCGAGATCGGGGCGGTCGAGGGCGACGATGAGCCGGGACCGCAGGGAGGCGTCCGCGTTCATGAAGCCTTCCCCCTGCCTCGGATCACGCCGCGCTCGGCCGGAACCTCCAGCGCGCCGATCAGCTCGGCGACCGAGGCGGCCCCCATGTGCGTGAGATACGACTCGATCTCCTCGACGCACCCCTCGGCGAGTCCGGGATTCGCGAAGAGCGCGGTTCCGACCTCCACGGCGGTCGAGCCGGCGAGCAGGAACTCGAGGGCGTCCACCGGACGTGTGATGCCTCCCATGCCGACGACCGGGATGTCGACCGCCTGCACGACCTCCCAGACCTTGGCGAGCGCGAGCGGCTTGATGGCCGGCCCCGAGAGGCCGCCGAGCACCGTGCCGAGGATCGGCTTGCGCGTCCTCGAATCCACCGCCATGCCGACGAAGGTGTTCACGAGCGAGACCGCGTCCGCGCCGCACTCCTCGCACGCCACCGCGATCTCGCCGATGCGCGTGACGTTCGGGGTGAGCTTGGCGATCAGCGGAAGCGCGGTGAGCGGGCGGATCGCGGCCATGACCTCGCGCGCCATGCCCGCGTCGGTCGAGTAGCGGAGGCCGTGGGGCCCGACGTTCGGGCAGGAGATGTTCACCTCGATCGCGTCCGCGACCCCCGAGCCGCTCACCCCCTCGACCAGCTCGCAGAACTGCTTCACGTCCTCCCCCTCGACCGAGACGAGCACGGCGCAGGGCAGGTCGCGCAGGATCGGAACCTTGACCTCGAGGAAACCCTCGAGCCCGGGGTTCTCGATCCCGATCGAGTTCAGCATGCCGGCCGGGGTCTCGACCACGCGCGGGGGCGGATTCCCGGCGCGCGGAAGGCGCGTGACGGTCTTGGTCACGATGCCGCCGATCGCGGCGAGGTCGACCAGCTTTCCGTACTCGCTCCCGTATCCGATGATCCCCGAGGCGACCAGCACCGGGTTCCGGAGCGTGAGCGAGCCGATCCGGACTTCGAGGCTTGGGGCGTGGAGCGTCATGGCAGGCGCTCCCAGTCGACGACCGTGGCGTCCATCACCGGGCCCTCCGTGCACATCGCGGGATACCACCCTCCGTCCCCGGGAGCGCCGGGCAGGAGCGGGACCGGACAGCCGCGGCAGGCCCCGACGGCGCACGCCATCGGCCCTTCCAGCGAGGCCTCGCAGCGGATCCCCCGTCCCCGCGCGAACGCCGCCACTTCGTGGAGGAGCCCGTGCGGCCCGCAGGTGAAGATCTCCGCGGTTAGTGGCGTGTAGCCTCCCGCCTCCCACTCGCGCGTGAGGAGCGAGAGGACGCTGCCCCGCAATCCGATCGAGCCGTCGTCGGTCGCGAGATGGAGACGCCCTCCGCGCACTTCGCGCACGCCGTAGAGCTCCCGCTGGCTCCGCGCGCCGAAGAGAAACACGAAGGGGCGCTTCTTGGCGCGAAGGGTCCGACCGAGGAAGAGGAGCGGCGCGACGCCGCGCCCGCCGGCCACGAGGATGGGGAGGCGCCGGGGTCTCGGCGCGAATCCGATGCCCAGCGGGCCGATGAGATCGAGCTTCTGTCCCTTGGGCTGCGTCGAGAGCACGCGCGACCCGCGCCCCACCACCGAGTAGTAGATGCGCACCGCGCGGATCGACCCGCGCTCGACGAATCCTTCGAGGCTGTAGGGCCGGCGAAGGAGCGGCTCGGGATCGTTCGAGACGCGGAGATGCACGAACTGGCCCGGATGGGGCCGTCCGAAGCCGCGAGGCACCTTGAGCGTGAGGAGGAAGTTTCCGTCCGTCACCTCGCGGTTTTCCACGACCGTGCACGTGCAGAGATTCATCGGCTGGGACCGATCACCGGCGCGGAGGTCGTGTCCGGCGGAGGCGGAGGAGGCTTCGTCCGGGAGGTATCCGCGGGCGAGGGCGCCGGAGCCGGAGGAACGGGAGGCGGCGGGACCTTCTTTCCCTGGCGCTGAAGGCGATAGAGCTCGCGCTGGTAGGCCGCGATGGAGTCCATCCGTGCCTGCTCGGCGCTCGACACCCCCGGCACGACCTTCGTCGTGTCGGCGAGCTGCTGCGTCGGAGCCGACGGCTCGAGCAGCTCCTCCATGCGCTCGCGCATCAAGCTCGTGTCTGGATTCGCGACCATGGAATCGAGTAGCGCTGTGCGCGCATCCGCGCGCCCGCTCCACCGCTTCCAGAGATAGAGCGCCGACTCGGCGAAGCGGGTCCGCCGGTAGCGCGTCGAGATCGTGTCGGTGAGCGCCGCCGCCGCCGCGGTGTCGGAGCGGTCATGGGTCTGGATCCAGAGCCGCGCGAACGCGGCCTTCGGCGCGTACGGACTCTTCGGGAAGCCGCGCTCGACCGCCGTGTACTGGAGGAGCGCCGAGTCGGTCTTCTCGAGCTGGAAGTAATAGAGCTCCGCGAGGAGGAACGCCGCCCGCGCGCGCCCCTGCGTGGAATCGGAGAGGAGCGTCTGCCGGTACTGGCGCAAGGTCGCGAGGTTGGAGAGCCTCCGCATCGCCTGATCGCGGAACTCCGACATGCCCGCCTCCGCCTTGAGCTTCTCGTACTCGCGCTGGGCGGCGTCGAGGTCGCCGACCTGCGCCTCGTAGAGGTACCCGAGCCGGAACTGCGCCTCGTAGCCGGTCTGCGAGTGCGCGAACTGGTAGACGAGGTTCTTGTATCCCTCGACCGCCTGGTCCACCCGGCCCACGAGCGCGAGGCAGCGGGCGATGGCCAGGTTGAATTCGCCGTCCCGCTTTTCGTTCAGCGCGAACGGCTTCCACTTGTTGTACAGCTCGAGCGCGTCGGAGTAGCGCTTCATCTGCTCGAGCGCGTCCCCGCGCTCGAGCACGAGGTCGAGCCGCTTCCCCCCGCGCTCCTCGAGCCGGATGCACTCGTCGTACACCCCCTGCGCCTGGTCGAAACGCTCCGCGGCGTAGAGGGCGTCCCCGGTGCGGCGAAGCGCGTCGAGCCGCTCCCGTTTCTTCGTGGCCGCCTTCACCGCGCGCGCGTACCACGCGAGGGCGCCGTCGTAATCGCGCAGCCCCAGCTGGCATTCGGCCCCGTAGAAATCGAGCTCCCACTTGCGGTGGAACGAGGGGTACTGGGTCTCCACTTCGTGGAACAGCGCCTGGGCTTCGAGGTACTCCTTCCGCCGGAGCAGCGACATCGCTTCCATGAGCTTCGAGTCGGGAACGAAGGGGCTCTTCGGAAGGTTCGCGCGCAGCTCCTGGAATTTCTTGATCGCGGCGGCGTAGTCCCCCTTCCCGTACATGGCCGCGCCCATGAGATAGATCGCGTCGTCCGCGTACTTGCTCTTCGGATAGTCGACGAGAATCTTCGCGCACTGGCGGATCACGGCGTCGTACCTCGAGGACGCTTCCGGGGAGGGCGCGTCGCTGAGGCTGCGCTCTTCGGCGCGCTTGCCTTCGCGGTAGTACCGCTTGGCCAGATAGAAGGTGTTGTAATACGCGCACCCCGCGAAGGCGAGGAACAGGAGCGGCGCGAGGAACCGGAGGAACGAGGGCTTCGAGCGGGGAGTCGGCATGAACGTCCCCATCCTATCATGGGGGCCGGCTATCGGGCGCCGGCCTCGACCGCGCCGTGACGGTAGGTCACGCGGCCGTCGAGGATCGTGAGCAGGACTTGGCCCGGGAGATCCCATCCCTCGAAGGGAGTATTGCGTCCCTTGGACTCGAATTCGGAAGCGCGCACCGTCCATCGTCTCGAAGGGTCGAACACCGTGACGTCCCCCGGCGCTCCCGCTTCCAGGGTCCCTCCGCTTCGCCCGAGCGCCCGAAGCGGGCTCACGGTGAGCTTGAGGAGGAGCTCCGGCAGCGTCAGATGCTTCGCCTCGACCAGCGCCTTGAGGTAGATCGAGAGCGCGGTCTCGAGGCCCACGATGCCGAAGGGAGCGGAGTCGAAATCGTTGTCCTTTTCGATCTCGGTGTGCGGCGCGTGGTCGGTCGCGAGGCAGTCGATGGTTCCGTCCGCGAGCCCTTCGAGGAGGGCGTCACGGTCCTTCGCGCTCCGCAGGGGCGGGTTCATCTTGGTGCGCGGATCGTAGCCGTCGACCGCTTCGTCGGTGAGCACCAGGTAGTGGGGCGCGGTCTCGGCCGTGACCGCGATCCCCCGCGCCTTCGCGCGGCGCAGGATCTCGACGGAGCGGGCCGCGCTCACGTGCGCGACATGGACGCGTCCCGACGTCAGCTCGGCCAGCAGCACGTCGCGCGCCACGATGACCGACTCCGCGGTGTCCGGAATTCCCTTCATCCCGAGGCGCGTCGAGGTCCATCCCTCGTGCATCACCCCGTCTCCCTTGAGGTCGGGATCTTCGGCGTGCTGGATCACGGGGATGCCGAGACGGCTCGTGATCTCGAGCGCGCGGCGCATGATCTCCGCGTTCTTCACCGGCTTCCCGTCGTCGGAGATCGCCACCGCGCCCGCGTCGACGAGATCCTCGATGTCGGTGAGCGCCTCCCCCATCTGCCCGCGCGTGACTGCGGCGATCGGGAGCACGCGCGCGTGCCCCGCCTCGCGCGCGCGGCGGACGACATACTCGACGCGCGGGCGGTCGTCGAGCGGCGGGACGGTGTTCGGCATGCAGGCCACGGTGGTGAACCCTCCGCGCGCGGCCGCGCGCGTCCCGCTCTCGATCGTCTCCTTCTCTTCCTGCCCCGGCTCGCGGAGGTGGACGTGGATGTCCACGAGCCCGGGGGCGATCACGGCGCCGTGCACCGGAATCACCTCGGCGTCCGGGTGCGAGCGGACGTCGGACGGCGCGTCCTCGCCGAGACCTGCGACCACGCCCCGGTGGATCCAGAGGTCCTGGACGCGGTCGATGCCCCGCGCCGGATCGAGGACCCTACCGCCGCGGATGCAGAGTGGATTCGACATGCGTCGGCTTCGCCTCCGTGGTTCCGGGTTCCGCGCTGAGCTCGCCGGCGGCCTTGTGCCCCGCGAGGAGGTACAGGACCGCCATGCGCACCGCGACTCCGTTCGTCACCTGCTCCAAGATGACCGAGTGCTCCCCGTCCGCGACCTCCTGCGCGATCTCGATCCCTCGATTCATCGGGCCGGGATGCATCACCGTCACGTCGGGCTTCGCGCGGCGGAGCCGTTCCGCGGTCACGCCGTACACCCGTGCATATTCGCGCAGCGAGGAGTAGAGCGTGCTCCGCTGGCGCTCGAGCTGGATACGGAGGATGTTGACCACGTCCGCGCCTTCGATCGCCTCCTCCACGCTCCTCGCGACGCGGACGCCGAAGCGCTCCACCTCGGCCGGCATCATGGTCGGCGGGCCGGCCACGATGACGCTCGCGCCGAGCTTGGTGAGCCCCCAGATGTTCGACCGCGCCACGCGGCTGTGGGTGATGTCTCCCACGATCGCCACCCGGAGCCCGGCGATGCGCCCCCGGCGCTCGCGGATGGTGAAGAGGTCGAGGAGTCCCTGGGTCGGATGCTCGTGCGTGCCGTCTCCCGCGTTGATGACCCCGGCGTCGAGGTTGCGCGCGAGGTAGTGCGGCGCACCGGAAGCCTGATGGCGGACGACGACGAGGTGGATCCCCATCGCTTCGATGTTCCGGGCGGTGTCCTTCAGGGTCTCCCCCTTCGAGACGCTCGAGCCGGAGGTCTGGAAATTGACGGTGTCCGCGCTGAGCCTCTTCTCCGCCAGCTCGAAGGAGAGTCGCGTCCGCGTGCTCGGCTCGAAGAAGAGGTTCGCCGCGGTGAGGCCGCGGAGCGAGGGAACCTTGGGGATCGGCCGGTCCAGCACCTCGCGGAACGTGCGGGCGGTGTCCAGGATCGAGACGATCTCCTCCGGGGAAAGCTCCTCGAGGCCGAGCAGATCCTTCCGGCGGGCGCTCACGGGTTCAGCTCCCCGATCGAGACCCCGTCGAGGCCGTCGACCTCGTTCACGTGCACCATGATCACCTCGCGGCTCGACGTGGGGACGTTCTTGCCCACGAAATCGGCGCGGATCGGGATCTCGCGATGGCCGCGATCGATGACGACGGCGAGCTGGATCGCCTTCGGCCGGCCCAGATCGATCAGCTCGTCGAGCGCGGCGCGCACGGTACGTCCCGTGTAGAGGACGTCGTCGACCAGGACCACGATCCGGTCGTCGATGCTGCAGGGGACGTCCGTCCCCTTGACCACGGGCTGATGCGCGATCCGCTGGAGGTCGTCGCGGTAGAGGGTGATGTCGAGCGCGCCGACCGCGGGCTCGACCCCCTCGAACTCACGGATCTTGGAGGCGAGCCGCTGCGCGAGCGGAACGCCGCGCGTGCGGATGCCCACGAGGACGAGATTCTGCCCGCCGCCGTTTCGCTCGATGATCTCGTGCGCGATGCGGGTGATGGCGCGCTTCAGGCCGTCGCCGTCGATGATCTCGGCTTTTTCGCGGACCGATTCGATCTCTTTTTGTGCCGACATGAGAAGGCCCTTCCGGGACCGGAAGGGCGTCGTACGTACCCTTTCTAGTCTCTCGGAACTAGTTTGAAGGGAGCCGGAGATACGAGCGGGCTTGAACGCCTGCGTGAGGAGAATACCACCGGGAGGTCTCGCGCTCAACCCCCGGAAGCTGCTAGGATCGCCGTCTCACCCATGAAATCGCGCAACCTACTTTGGCACGCGAACCTACCGCGACGAAACCTCTCCGTCGCGGCGGTCGCGTGGGCGCTCTCGCTCGCGGCCGTGGCCGGCGCCGCCCCGGCGCGAACGGTTCCCTCCCGGTCGACCCTCGCGGCCGCATTCCGCTCGGGGGTGTACGCCCTCGCGGCCGACAGCATGGAAGGGCGCGGGCTCGGGACGCGCGGGATCGCGCGGGCCGGCGAATGGATCGAGCGGCGGCTCCGCGCGTACGGGCTCGGGCCCGCCTTCGGGTCCTCGTACCGGCAGCCCTTCGACGTGAAGACCGGCGTCGCGCTCCTTCCCGGCAGCCGGATCGAGGGGGTGCCCGACAGCGCCTGGGTGCCGCTCGGTTTCTCGAGCCCCGGCGACCTCGCGGGGGAGATCGCGTTCGTGGGATACGGCATCGACGCTCCCTCCGTGGGCTACCGGGAGCTCGAGGGCGTCGATCTCAAGGGCAAGATCGCGCTGATGCTCCGCTACGAGCCGCAGGAAAAAGACGAGGCGTCCCCGTTCGACGGCAGGAAGCCGAGCCGGTGGTCGGCGCTCCGGTACAAGGTCCTCCAGGCGCGTGAGCGAGGCGCCCGCGCGGTGATTTTCGTGACCGGACCGCTTCAGGACGACGGGCAGGACAAGATTCCGCCGCTCCGGAACGACGGGCCGGAGAGCCCGGCGGGGATTCCGGTCGTCCAGGTCAAGACCTCGGTCGCCCAGGCCTGGCTTTCGCGTGCCGGGATCGACCTCAAGCGCTTCCAGACGGAGGTCGACCGCGACCTCGTGCCGCGCTCGGTCGGATCCACGGGCGTGCGCCTCTCCGGGAACGTGGCGATCCGCGCCACCTACGTGAAGACCTCGAATCTCGCTGCGGTCGTGCCCGGGCGGGGCCCCCTCCGCGACCAGGTCCTCGTGGTCGGGGCGCACTACGACCACCTCGGGTACGGCGGCGAGCACTCGATGCGACCGAACGTCCACGCGATCCACAACGGGGCCGACGACAACGCCTCGGGCGTGGTCGCGGCGATGCTGATCGCGCGGACCCTGGCGCGGGATCTCTCGCGCGCTCCCTCGCATCGTGCGGTCCTCGTGGCGCTCTTCTCCGGCGAGGAAGTCGGGCTCGCGGGATCGGCGTACTTCGTTCAGCACCCGCCGGTGCCGCTCTCGCGGGTTTGCGCGATGGTGAACCTCGACATGGTGGGCCGGCTGCGCCAGGACGAGCTGATCGCCTTCGGCACCGACACCGCGCCGCAGTGGCCCGCGCTCGTGGCGCGCGCCGCCGCGGTCGACTCGCTACACGTGACGAGCAAGGGGGACGGCTACGGCCCCTCCGACCAGACGAGCTTCTACGGCGCCGGGATCCCCGTGCTCCATCTCTTCACGGGCGCCCACGAGCAATACCACAGCCCGGACGACAAGCCCGCCACCGTGAACCCCGGGGGCGCGGCGAAGGTGATCCGATTCGCGGTCTCGATCGGCGAGGATCTCGCGCGCGCGGAGGAGCGCCCGGTCTACGTGCGCGCCTCTTCCGGCCCCGCGATGGAGGCCGACAGCCGCGGCTACGGCGCGTATCTCGGCACGATCCCCGACTATACGGCCATGGAGTCGAGCGAGGGGGGCGTGCTGCTCGCCGACGTACGGACGGGCGGCCCGGCCGACCGGGCGGGGATCCGCGGCAAGGACCGCATCGTCAGGATGGCGGGAACCAAGATCGAGAATCTCTACGACATGACCTACGCGCTCCAGGACCACAAGCCCGGGCAGACGATCGAGGTCGTGGTGGTGCGGGACGGGAAGCCGCTTACCCTCCAGGCGACTCTCGGCGAGCGTGGGGCTCAGGGGCAGCCCCCCGGAGCGTCCCCTCCCATGCCCGCCTCGGCGCCCCACCCGACCGCGCCGCACGGGACCGACCCCGATTCCAACGATCCCCACGCGGGCACTCCGGGAGGGAGCCCGCATGGCGCTGCCTCGCCCGATACGACCTCCTCGCGGTCGATCGACCCCTTCTACGAAGGGCGCCCCGGCCCCGACTTCGCGGTCCAGGCGGGACGTCCCTTCGCGAAGACCTTCCCCGGCGAGCGGCATTTCCGCGACGTGCGCCAGCTCACGTTCGGCGGCGAGAACGCGGAAGGCTATTTCAGCCCCGACGGAAAGAAGATCATCTTCCAGGCGACCCCGCGCGGTGCCACGTGCGACCAGGAGTACGTGCTCGATCTTGAGTCGGGGGTGCAGCGGATGGTCTCGACCGGGAAGGGGCGGACCACGTGCGGGTACTTCGACTATCCGGAGGGGGACCGGATCATCTTCTCCTCGACGCACGAGACCGCCGACAGCTGCCCGCCGCGCCCCGACATGTCGCAGGGCTACGTCTGGGCGATCTACGGCTCGTACGACATCTACGAAGCGAAGCCGGATGGGTCGGAGCTCAAGCCGGTCACACGGACGCCGGGGTACGACGCCGAGGCGACGTGGTGCCATCGCGGAGGAAAGGTCGTGTTCACCTCGATGCGCGACGGCGACCTCGATCTCTACGTGATGGACGAAGCGGGGGAGGTGAGGCGCCTCACCTCGACGCCGGGTTACGACGGGGGGGCGTTCTTCAGCCCCGACTGTTCGGAGATCGTCTGGCGGGCGAGCCGCCCGGAGGGAAAGGAGCTCGAGGAGTACCGCGCGCTCCTCGCGAAGGGGCTGATCCGCCCCCACGCGCTAGAGATCTACGTCATGAACGCGGACGGAACCGGGGCGCGCCGCCTGACCTCGAACGGGGCCGCGAATTTCTGCCCCACGTTTCTCGCGGACGGCAGCCGGATCATCTACAGCTCGAACGCGGGAAACGATCCGCGGGAATTCGACCTCTACGTGATCGACAAACGCGGTGGGACACCCGAGCGGATCACCACGGCGCCGGGGTTCGACGGCTTCCCGCACATGAGCCCCGACGGGCGCTGGGTCGTCTGGGGCTCGAACCGAGCCGACCCCGCGTCCCACGAGACGAATCTCTTCATCGCCCGCTGGGCGGACTGACCCCGGACGTATCGGCGGGGGCGGCCCCGCCTCCGGACTCCGCGGCCGGGGGCGCCTCCTCCGCGGATGGGCCGAGCGGCTCGAGCATCTTCACGGGCGGCTCCTTCTTCGCGGGCCGCCCCATCCGCGCCACCCCTTCCTCCGCGGCGCGATACTTCGGATCCGCCTTGAGCGCGCGCTCGAACATGTACCGGGCGCGCTCCCGATCCCCGGAAGCCTCGAGCACGTTCCCCGCGTCGGTGTAGAAGCGCGCCGCGCGCGTCGAGTCCAGCGCCGCGGCGATCGCGTATTCCTGCGCGGCCAGATCGTACGTCTGACGCTCGTCGTAGATGTCCGCGAGCGCTTCGTGCGCGCGGACGTTCCCCGAATCGAGGTTCACCGATTGGAGCAGGTGCTGTTCCGCCTGGACCGGCAGCCCTTGGGCCCGCTCGAGGAGCCCCCAGCGGAGGTAGAGCTCGGGCGTGTGCGCTCCGTGCTGCTCGGCACGCGAGAAGGCATCGGCGGCGCGCTCCGGCTCCCCGGCCTGCTCGTAGGCCAGGGCGAGCTGCATCAGGCTCTCCCCGATCCGCGTCGGCTGGATCGAGGGGAACGGCAGCACCACGAGCACGAGCGCGATCCCGAACGCCGCGAGCGACGCGGCCCGCTCGCGGGCGAGCTCGAAGAGCGCTCCGCGGAGGGTCGGGCTCCCCTTCGATCCGCCCCGTGGCCGGGGCTCGGACATGCGCTCGAGGACGACCCCCTCGAGCGATTCCACGAGGCGCGCGACCGCGAGCCCCGCGAGCGGGAAGAGCCCCGGCACGATCAGGAGCCTCGAGCGGCTCGAAACCGGCAGCGACGCGAGCAGGAGCGTCGCGGAGCCGAGGTAGATGAGGAGCGGCGCGGCGCGGCGTCGTTCCCCCGCCGCGGCCGCGAGCCCGAGCGGGGCGAGCAGCCCGAAGGACACGAGCCAGGGCGCGCGGAAGAGCCAGGAGTGGTACGGCCCGAAGAACTGCGGGTCGTGCGCGGCCGGGAGCTCGCGCCGGTTCCAGAGCAGGAGGATCGCTTGGAGGTACCCGGACGTCCCCGAGACGGCCGGTCCGCCCGGCACCGCGGCCATCCAGGCCCAGAGTGCCGCGACGCCGGCGAGCGCCCAGCCGAGTGTCGGCCGCTCGACCGCGAGCCTCACGGCGCCGTAGAGCACCGCCGAGGCGACGAGCACCGCAGCCGTGGGGGGAGAGGGCTCGGCGGTGAAGTAGACGAGCGGCCCGTACAGCGCGGCGAGGACCGCCGCGAAAATGCCCTCCCGGCGCCCCCAGAGCGTGTGCGCGACGGCGCCCGCCATGAGCACGGTTCCGGCGTCGAGGAGTGCTTGGACGCCTTTCCCGAGCAGCAGCAGGACGGAGGCGGCCCCGCCCGACGCGGACCCGTGGAGGAGCGGATCCTTCCCCCAGGCGCCCACCAGGTAGATCAGACGGATCGCGAGCGCGAGAAGCGCCGCGAGGAGGAGCTCCTGATGGGCCCACGGAGCGGAGGGCGCGGCGTCGGTCGTGGGGGTGCGGGGCTCGGTCGGCACGGGGGGGATCTTAGCTCCGGCCCGTTCGATCTCCAACCGAGGCGCCCGAGATCAGCGAGTCCATCGTGCGGCGCAGGTCCTCGAGCATGTAGGGCTTCTGGAGGAAGGCGTAGCCCGCCGCGTCGAGATCGAGCCCCCCGAACGCGTCGTTCGTGTAGCCCGAGACGAGGAGGACCTTGAGGTCGGGGCGGATCTTCACCAGGCGCCGGGCCAGCTCGACGCCGCTCATCCCCGGCATGACGATGTCGCTCATGAGCGCGCGCACCCGGGCGCCGTGCTGCGCGAACAGGCGAAGCGCCTCCTCTCCCCCCGGGGCCTCGATGACCTCGAAACCCAGGATCTCCAGCATCTCGCGGGCGAGGGTACGAACGCTGGCCTCGTCCTCCGTGAGCAGGATGAGGCCGCCCGGTTTCGCGGCGGGCGCCGCCGGCGCCGCCTCGGGGGGCCCGGCAGGCTCCTCGCGCTCGTCGCAACGAGGAAGCAGGATTCGAAACGCGCTCCCCTTTCCGAGCTCGCTCTCGACGCGAATGTCCCCGCCGGCCTGACGCACGATGCCGTACACCACGCTGAGACCGAGGCCCGTTCCCTTCCCCGGCTCTTTCGTCGTGAAGAAGGGCTCGAAGACCCGGGTCAGCACCGCGGGGTCCATCCCCGAGCCCTGGTCCACGACGGAGAGGAGCACGTACGACCCGGGAGGCACCTTGAAGCCGTACCGCGCGTCCTCCCCCTCGAGATCGATCGCCCGCACCTCGATCAGGAGGTCCCCGCCCTGGGGCATCGCGTCGCGCGCGTTCACGGCGAGGTTGGCGATGACCTGCTCCAGCTGCCCGCGATCGGCGCGGACGTGGAGGGGCGCTTCGCTCAGCCGGGTCGTGAGGCGGATGTCCTCCCCGAGCAGGCGGTGGAGCATCGCTTCCATCGTGCTGACCGAGTCGTCGATCTCGAGCACTTCCGGCCTCGGCACGTCCTTCCGGCTGAACGTGAGGAGCTGGCGCGTGAGGAGCGCCCCGCGCGAGCCCGCCTTCTGGATCTCCTCCAGATGGCTGCGCAGCGGATCGGACTCGGGCAGACGTCCCAGAGCGACCTCGCTGTGACCGCGGATCACGCTGAGGAGGTTGTTGAAGTCGTGCGCCACTCCGCCGGCCAGCCGGCCGATCGCCTCCATCTTCTGGGCGTGGCGAAGCTGGTTCTCGAGGCTCGTCCGGTCGGTGATGTCGATCGCGACTCCGATCAAGCCGATGATGTTGCCCTCGGCGTCGCGGAGCGGGACATGGTGGGTCTCGAAGAACATGGAATCCACTTGCGTGACCGCGACGAATTCCTCCCCGGCGAGCCCGCGCCTCATGTTCTCGAGGATCTGGGGCTGGTCCCGGTACATCTCGTACACCGACCGGCCGACCGATTCGTTCTCACGACGGCCGAGCCTCGCCAGCGCCTTCCCTTCCGAAAGCGTGAAGACGCCGTCCCGGTCGATCGCGAAGAGCACGATCGGGGAGTTCGCGACGACCGTGCGGAGGCGCTCCTGCATGGCGCGGAGCGCCTGCTCCGCGTGGCGACGCTCCGTCAGGTCGCGGATGAACCCGGTGAAGACCGGCGGCCCCTCGACGTCGACGCGGGTGATCGCGATCTCGACTGGGAACTCCGAGCCGTCCGAGCGCATCGCGTTCATCTCCATCCGCCGGCCGAGAACGCGCACCTCCCCCGTCGCGAGGTAATGCTCCAGCGCTTTCCGGTGGAGCTCCCGGTAGGCGGGGGGGATGATGAGCTGCGACATGTCGCGCCCGACGACGTCGGCACGGGCGTAGCCGAACATCCGCTCCGCCGCCGCGTTGAACTCGATGACCCGCCCCGCGTGGTCCATCGAGATGATCGCGTCCAGCGCGGCGCCGAGCACCGCTCCCTTCCGCGCCTCGCTCTCGACGAGCGCGCGCTGCGCTTCGCGCCGCTCGGTGATGTCCACCAGCTCGACCAGGTCGACGCTTTTTCCGTCCATGTCGACGCGGGTGGCCGAGACGAGCGCCACGCGCTCCTGGCCGTCGCGGGTCCGCAGTCGGCAGTCCTGGCGCGAGGGCCAAGGCTCCGCGGGAGGATTCTCGTAGACGGCGCGGAGCCGCTCCCAATCCTCCGCCGGATGCAGCGAGGCCAGCGTGAGCTTCGAGAACTCCTGGGAGGAGTAGCCGAGGAGCTGCTGCGCCGCGACGTTCGCGAGGAGGACGCCACCGGTCTCGGCATTCACGATCAGGAGCGCCTCGGCGTTCCGCTCGAAGAGCACGCGGTAGCGGATCTCGGAGTTCCGCAGCGCCTCGAGCCCCGTGAGGTCCTGCACGAGCACCATCGCCTCGTGCGGTCTCCCGTCGACGCCTTTGATCGGCAGCGCCGTGAGGTAGAGCACGCCGTTCAACTCTCCGATCCGGACCCGAAGCTCCTCATGCGTCACTTCGTTCCGCTCGAGCGCACGCCGGATCGGGCAGTCGCACTCCTCTCCCTCGTGCGCGGTCTTCCCGAGCCGCAGGCACACTTCGCGGCAGCTCTTCCCCACCCAGCTGGCGCCCCCTCCGTTCGAGGGGAGGAGCACCGCCATCGCGCGGTTGTTCCAGCGGATCGTGCGCGCCTCGTCGGTCACGAAGACGAAGGTGTCGGTCTGGTTCACGACCGCGGCGAACTTCTGCCGCTCGCGGTCGAGCACCCGCAGGTGCTCGTCCAGCGTCTTGAACCATCGCTTGTCCCGCTCGGCCTGGACCTGGAGCTTCGAGATCTCCCCGCGGCGCAGGATGCTCCACGCCATGATCTCGAGGACGGCGCCCGTCCAGGCGTCCGCGTGCCGCCCCGAGCCGCTTCCGGCCGCCCACGCGAGCCCCACCGCGCCGAAGGGTCCGGTCTCGGTGGAGAGGAGAAGGGTGCGGGTCTCCGTTCCGTCGTGCTCTCCGTGGTCCACGCGGGCGCGGTGCGCTCCCCCCTGCCGGATCGCCTCGAGCGCCTCGACCTTGAGTCGTGGACGGAGCGCGTTCCGGATTTCGATCTCGCGGGGCACCCAGACCTCCCGTAGAGGGGCGTCCCCGTCGGCGAGGAACAGCGCGGCCGCCTGGGCGCCCGCACCACGGCGCAGGAGCTCGAGGGAGTCGGCGAGGGATTGATCGAACGAGGGCTCGCGGAGAATTCGGGGAATCGCTTCGAGGAGCCGGTCCAGCTCCTCAGGAGGGAGAGGTCCGTTCTCCGTCACGATCTAGGTGGCCTGTCCGAGCCGCTCGCGCGAGGCGTACAGATCGGCGAGCCAGTCCGCGACGCGCTGCACGCTCGCGACCGAGGCCTCGTCGAACGCGGCGACCTGGTGGCTGTCGATGTCGATCTGGGCGAAGATCCGTTCCCCTTTGCGGATCAGGATCACGAGCTCTGAGCGCGTCTCGGTGCTGCACGCGAGGTAATTGGTCACCGCGCGGACGTCCGGGACGTTGATGTTCCGCTTCTCCGCGACCGCGGTCCCGCACACGCCTCGGCCGACGCCGATGAAGACGTGGTCGGTCGGCGCGCCGATGAACGGCCCGAGCCGGAGCACGTTGTCCGGGAACAGCTCGTAGATCCCGGTCCAATGGAAGCGCTCGTCCATCGCGTGCAGACCCTCCACCGCGGCCTGAAGCAGATCTTCGAACGCGGCTCCGGATTCGAGGCGCTCCTTGAGCGAGGCGATGAGATCGGGGGTCATGGCAACTCTCCGCATGGTCCAGAGGTCGTACCGGAGCGAACGCCGAAGCTCCGCCCGGCATCGAAATCATCGGCGGGGCGCTCCGGGTTCTTGACGCTCCGGAACCGCGCCGGGGAAACCGGCGGCCTTGGGGTCGCCGCGGTAAGTCCTTGGTATCCTACATGGTTATCCGTCTACCCCCCGGAAGCCGGCACCGCCCCCCGGGCGAGCGCGTCGAGGAGCGATTCCGAATCGCGGACCTGGGACGGAGCGAGAAGCCCCGCCCCGCGAAGCGCGCGTTCGAGGCGCACGAACTCGGGCTCCGGAATTCCGGCGCGGGTCAGGAGCGTCGGGTCGCGCAGCACCTCCCCGGACGTTCCTTCACCGAGCACCCGCCCGGCTCCCGCTTCGTCGCGCGCCAGGACCAGCGCGCGGTCCGCCACGGCGCCCACGAGGTCGAGATCGTGGCTCGCGAAGAGCACCGTGCGACCGCGCTCCCGGAGCGAGCGGAGGGCGTGGATCAGGCTCTTCCGCCCGTCGGGGTCGAGCCCCGCCGTCGGCTCGTCCAGCAGGAGCAAGAGAGGAGGCTCGACCATCGCTCCCGCCAGCGCGGTCCGCCGCTTTTCCCCCTCGCTCAGCGAGAGCGGGAAGCGTCCGCCAAAGCGATCCGGGTCGAGCCCGACCTCGCGAAGCGCGCGGCAAGCGCTCCGGGCGCGCTCTTCGGCGGGGATGCCGTCCACCCAGAGCAGCGCAGCGACGTCCTCCAGCACGGTCCGGCCGAAGAGCTGCCGTTCGGGATATTCGAGCGCGAGTGCTAAGGGGCGCACCCGCGGAACCGCCGGATGCTCGCGGCGCACGGTTCCGTCCGTCGCCTCCGCCAGACCGCAGGCGATCTTGAGCAGCGTAGTCTTCCCGGATCCGCTCCTCCCCACGATCGCGACGATTTCGCCTTCCTGGATTTCGAAGGAGACCTCCGCGACGATCGGCGCCTTCGCTCCGGCGGGCCGGAACGAAACCGAGTGGAGGGCGAGGACCGTCCGCTTTCGCGCGGGCGCTCCCGGCTCCCCGGCGACCGGGCGGCGCGGAGCGCGCTCCACGCCGAGCGCCCGCTCCACCTGGCCGGCATCGGCCGCGAGCGGGCCGGGCCACCGCCGCTCGAGCGCAAGCAGGGAGGAGACGCGAAGCGCGAGCGGGAAGGGAACGCCCTGGAGCTCGAGAACCCCCCGAGGCGTGAGCTGCGACACGGGGCGAAGTCCGTCCGGCCCGAGCACGTGGAGGATTTCCCCCGGCAACGGAGGATCGGGCTCCTGATGGGTGCGGACGAGGATGCGCCCTTCCTCGATCGTTTCGCGGGCGAGCCGCTCTTCCAGCTCGCGGCGCGTCCCCGCGTCGAGATGGGAGAGCGCCTGGTCCAGGAGAAGACACGGGGGGGAGACGGCGAGCGCGGCGGCCAGAAGCGTGCGCGCTTTCTCCCCGGCGCTCAGGGACTGGGGGGCGCGGCTCGCGAGCTCCGCGAGGCCGTGGCGGTCGAGCGTTTCGGCGGTGCGGAGGCGAACGTCTTCGCGCGGGATGCCGAGCGACTCCAGGCCGAAGGCGACCTCCGCCTCCACGGTGTCCGCAAGGAACTGGGGATCGGGCTCTTCGAAGAGCACGCCCACCGCCGGCCAGAGGGAGCGTCCCTCCGGGCCGACCCGGATCGCTTCGCCGTACAGCACGTAGCGCCCCTGCGTGGGAGCGGCGAGTCCGGAGAGGATCCGGATCAGCGTGGTCTTCCCCGATCCGTTCGCGCCGAGGAGCAGATGGCTCGTGCCGGGCGCGGCGGCGAATTCGATCGGTCCGAGGAGCAGGGGCGGTTCGGCGCCTCCCGGCGCGCGCGGCGGGCGGTACGCGACCGATTCGAGGCGGATCACGCGCTCACATCGGCGTCCTCGCGCTCTCGTTCAGGAAGGAGCGGATCTCCTCCATGACGGACACGAGCGGGCGTCCGCTGGCCTGGGCGAGGCGGCGCAGGTCCTCGTATTCGGGAACGCGCCGCTCCTCCCCGGAAGGGAGGATCGCGGTCTTCACCCGCATCCGCCCGAGCGGGGTGTCGATCTCCACGACGGAGCGGCTCAGCTCGACGCGGCCTTCGCGCCGCACGCGCACGCCGATCGTCGTGGACTCCGCGAAAAGGCGCTCGAGAACCTCGTGCGCCCGCGCGGGGTCGCAGAGCGCCGTCACCAGAACGCCGGGGCGCCCCTTCTTCATCTGGACCGGGGTCAGGAAGACTTCGCGCGCGCCGGACTGGAAGAGCGCGTCCGTGAGATGGCCGTAGAGCTGCGGATTCATGTCGTCGATCGTGGTCTCCAGCACCTCGACCGCACCGTCGGAGGCGGTGAGCGGCTCGCCGAGGATCGCGCGCAAGATGTTCGGCCGCTCCACGAGGTCGCGGGTGCCGGTCGCGACCCCGGTCCGATGCGGCCGGATCCCGACGGGCTCGCCGATCGAGTCGCAGAGCGTGCGGAGGAGCGCGGCCCCGGTCGGCGTCGTGAGCTCGGCTTCGATCTCGGTCATCCGCGTCGGCACGCCTTCGAGGATTCGCACGGTCGCAGGCGCGGGAATCGGGAGCGTTCCATGCGCCGCGCGGACGAAGCCGCGCCCGTGCGGGATCACCGAGGCGTAGCAGCGCTCGACGCGCAGGAGCTCGAGCGCCCACGCGGTTCCGACGATGTCCACGATCGCGTCGATCGCGCCGACTTCGTGGAAGTGCACCTTCTCGAGCGTCGTGCCGTGGACGTCCGCCTCGCTCCGGCCGAGCCGCTCGAAAGCGCCGAGCGCGCGCGCGCGGACGCGCTCGGGAAGGGACGCGCTCTCGAGCAGACGCCGGATCTCGGTGAAATGCCGGTGGGAGCGGGTCTCCTCCGTCACGACCTGGAGCTGGAGGGCTTCGAATCCGTGGCGGTCCACGCTCCGCGCGCCGAGGGTGAACCCCTCGAGCGGAAGGCTCCGGAGCCGCTGCTCGATCTCCCCGAGAGGCGCGCCGAGCGCGACCAGCGAGCCCAGGATCATGTCCCCGCTCGCTCCGGCGACGCAGTCGAAGTAGACGATGTTCACGATTTCCTCCCGGCGCGCGAGCGGAGCGCGATCACCCCGGCCGCGTATCCGGCACCGAATCCGTTGTCGATGTTGACGACCGTGACCCCCGCCGCGCACGAGTTGAGCATCGCGAGCAGCGCCGCGAGGCCCCCGAAGGACGCGCCGTACCCCGCGCTCGTCGGGACCGCGATCACGGGACGGTCGGTGATGCCTCCGACCACGCTCGCGAGCGCTCCCTCCATGCCGGCGACCACGACCAGCGCGGACGCCTGGCGGAGCGCGGGAACGTGCCGGAGCAGCCGGTGGATTCCCGCGACCCCCGCATCGTACACCCGCCCGACGGGGACCCCCATGAAATCGAGCGTGACCGCCGCCTCTTCGGCGACCGGGAGGTCGGAGGTCCCGGCGCTGACGACGAGCACCTTCCCGGGCCTGCGCCCGACCGCGACCCGCTTCCCCCGGTCCCGCCGCCCCGCGCGCACCACCACCGTGCGGGCCGCCTCGTTCCACGAGGCGTCGCGACCGAACGCATGGAGAAGCGCCTCCGCCTGCTCGCGGCTCGCGCGGGTCGCGAGCAGCCGTCCGCTCTTGGCCACGATCGATCGCGCGATCGAGACGCACTGAGCGACCGTCTTGCCCTGGCAGAGGATGACTTCGGGAAGCGGCTGACGGATCGCGCGGTGGTGGTCCACCGTGCCGTCGCCGATCGATTGGAAGGGGAGGTGGGCGATCGCCTCGATCGCGTCGCGCGGGGTCACGCGTCCGCGACGCACGTCGAGGAGGAGCTTACGAAGGCGTGCCGGATCCATTCGTGTCCGCGTAGGCCTCCGGCTCGGGCGCGCGCTCGATGCGCTCCAGATAGTCCAGGAGCAGCGCCTCGACTTCGGCGGGGGTCTTCGCGTGATTGACCTCGCGGCAGAGCGAGGAGTTGTCGTAGAGCCCCCGGACGTACCACGCGACGTGCTTGCGCATCAGAACCGCGGCGTAGTCCCCCTTCTTCGCGGCCAGGTCGTGCAGATGCCCGATCGCGGTCGCGATCCGCTCGCGCGGCGTCGGATCGGGCCCGGGCTCGTCCCCGTTCAGGAGCTGCTGCGCGCGCTCGAAGAGCCACGGGTTGCCGAAGGAGCCTCGCCCCACCATCACCCCGTCGCATCCGGTCTCGCGGACCATCCGGAGGGCGTCCTCGGGGGTTTTCACGTCCCCGTTCCCGATCACGGGGAGGGACGTGCTCTCTTTCACTTCGGCGATCACTTCCCAGTGCGCGCTTCCGGTGAACTTCTCGGACCGCGCGCGCGCGTGGACCGTGACCCATCGCACCCCCGACCGCTCCAGCACGCGGGCGACTTCGGGCGCGTTCGTCGATTTCTGGTCCCACCCGATCCGGATCTTCGCGGTCACCGGAAGCCTCACCGCATGTACGACCGCGCTCGTGACCCGCTCGAGACGCTCGAGATCGGTGAGCATGGCCGCCCCCGCCTCGCGGGCGATGACCTTGCGGACCGGGCAGCCGTAGTTCAGGTCGACGGTGTCGAAGCCGAGCCCCTCGCAGATGCGCGCGGCTTCCGCCATGACGTCCGGATCCGCGCCGCAGAGCTGGGCGCCGATCGGACGTTCCTCGGGGCGGTATTCCAGGAGCTCGAACGTCTTCGGATTGCTCCGCACCAGGCCGTCGGAGGACGTCATCTCGCAAAACACCATCGCCGCACCGTGCTTGCGCGCGATGCGGCGAAAGGGTGAATCGGTGACGCCGCAGAGCGGCGAGAGCAGGACGTTTCCCGGAAGCTCGACCGGACCGGCCCGCATTGCTCCTAGTGGACCGACTTCGTCGAGGAAGGAGCCGACGACGACGTGGACCTCCCCTTGTTCATCTCCGTGGCCAGCGCGAGCAGCTTGGGAAGGGTCGGCGCCTTGTCGAACAGCTCGGCCGCCGCCTTCACCTGATCGTCGTCTTCGAGCGCGATCCGGTAGGCTTCTTCCTCGCCCCCGTACCGGCGCCCCAGCTCGCGGCGGATGCCTCCCTCGATCCAGCGCTTGGCCGCCGCGACGGAGTCGGGGTTCGCGTCGATCTTCTCTTCCCGCATCATCTGGGCGAACTCGTCGCGCATCGCCGGCGTCAGCACGTAGCCCTGCGGGGGATCCTTGTGCTTGGCCCCGTACTTGACCGCGTACTTGAAGAAGACCTGCTTCGCGTCGAGATCCTCCACGATCCGCGGGAGCTTGACCTCGGTGAGCTCGACGTCCGGCGTGATGCCGCCGCCGCCATAGACCACCCGGCCCATCTCGGTCCGGTACTCGGGCTTCGGCTTCTTCGTAGCCTTGTCGTCCGCGGCCTGATCGTCCGCGGGATCGCTGTCGTCATCGTCCTCCGCCAGGGCGCCGTCCTTGAGCTGCTCGTCCTTCTGGATGCACCGGCCGCTCGGCGTGTAGTACTTCGCCGTCGTGAGCTTGAGCTTCGGTCCCTTCACGCTTCGCGTGAGCGGGATCACGGTCTGGACCAGACCCTTGCCGAACGTGGTCTTCCCCACGACGAGCCCGAGGTCGAGATCCTGGAGCGCTCCGGAGACGATCTCCGAGGCGGACGCGGTCCACTGGTTGGCGAGGATCACGATGGGGTACTCGTTGTGGACGTGATCGGCCGTCGAGGTGAACTCACGGTTCTGCGAGGGATCCCGCCCGCGGGTGTACACGATCTTCTTGCCGCGCGGCGTGAACTCCTCGGCCACTTCCACCGCCTGCGAGAGCAGGCCGCCCGGATTGAAGCGCAGGTCGAGGATGACCCCGCGCGGGTGCATCTTGTCGATCTTGTCGAACGCGGCGTCCACCTCGTCGCGGCTCTTCTCGGAGAAGTTCGCGAGACGGATGTAGCCGATCCCGTTCGAGAGCATGCCGGCGTACGGGACGCTCTTGATCTGGATCACGTCGCGGACGATGTCGAAGTCGAGCGTCTTGTCGCGTCCTTCGCGCAAGAGCGTCAGCTTGACGTGCGTTCCCTTCTCGCCGCGCATCTTCTTCATCGCGTCGTCCAGCGACATTCCCTCGGTGGAGACGTCGTCGATCTTCACGATCCGGTCCCCGCCCAGGATTCCCGCCTTCCACGCGGGCGTCCCTTCGATCGGCGAAATCACGGTGACCCAGCGGTCGCGCATCCCGATCGAGATGCCGATGCCGCCGAAGGATCCGTGCGTCGTGGTCTCGAGCCGCTCCGCTTCGTCCTTGTCGAGATACTGCGAATAGGGATCGAGGGTCCGGAGCATCCCGCGGATCGCCGCGTCCATCAGCTTGTCGCTGCTGACCGGCTCCACGTAGTTGTCCCGGACCTTCGTCAGGACCTGGATGAACCGCTCGATGTTGGAGTAGGTGTTGTCGCTCGATTCCTGGACTCGAGCGACCGCCCACGTGCCCGTGATCAGGGCCACGACGAGGATGCCTACCGCGATGATTTGCCTACGATTCATGTACCGTTACCTCTGCACGTTGGGATGCACGTTGGGAGTCCAGCCGCTCAAGATACGGTTGACCTCGTCCCTGATTTGATGCTCGAGGGCCTCTTCCGGATCCGTACCCCGAAGCACCACAATTCGTTCCGGTTCCGACCGTGCCAGCTCGAGGTATCGCGAGCGGACCGCCTCGAAGAAGGCGATCCCCTCCGACTCGATCCGATCCGGCCCCGCGCCGGCCCTTCCGCCGATGCGCTTCAGGCCGACCTCGACGGGCACGTCTAGAAGAAAGGTTCGTGCCGGTCGGAGGCCCTCCGCCGCCCAATCGTTGAGCGTTCGGAGAAAGCCTTCAGGGATCGTCCTGCCCCCTCCCTGGTACGCGAGCGTCGCGTCGGTGAACCGGTCGCACACAACGACTTCGCCCCGCTCCAGGGCGGGACGGATCGTCTGGGCGACGTGCTGCGCCCGCGCTGCAAGAAAGAGGAGCAGCTCGGCCTTCGAGGCGAGCGGCTCCTCCGCGCGATGTAATATTATCTCACGAATCCGCTCCGAAAGGGGAGACCCTCCGGGCTCGCGGGTGAGGCGGGTGGGAATTCCTTGCCGGGCCAGGCCTTGGCTGAGCCGCTCGGCCTGGGTGCTCTTGCCGGAGCCCTCGATACCCTCCAGGGTGATCAGGAGCCCCGGCATGGATCGTCTGCGAGCCTGCTAGGCGCTTTTCCGGGCGGCCTTCTTGAGGCCCGTCCGGCGCGGGCGGACCCGGCGCCGCTCGGAGTCGGCGGAAGCGCTCTGCGCCTTCTTGTGCCCGTATTTCGCAATGAACCCCTCCACCATCTGCCGCGCCTGGTCGTCCGGGTACTGGATTGGCGGCGACTTCTTGAAGTAGGCGGAAGGCTCGATCAACGCCCCCGAGAGCCCGTTGTCGAGCGCGAGCTTGGCGCAGCGGACCGCGTCGATCACGACGCCCGCCGAGTTGGGCGAGTCCCAGACTTCGAGCTTCATCTCGAGGTTCAGAGGCACGTCGCCGAAGGTGCGGCCCTCCATCCGGATGTAGGCCCACTTCCGGTCGTCCAGCCACTCCACGTAATCGCTCGGTCCGATGTGGATGTTCTTCTCGCCGAGATCGTAGTCGAGCATCGACGAGACGGCGTTCGTCTTGGAGATCTTCTTCGATTCCAGGCGGGAGCGCTCGAGCATGTTGAGGAAGTCGGTATTCCCGCCGACGTTGAGCTGGCTGGTCCGCTCCAGACGCACACCACGCTCGCGGAAGAGCCGCGTCAGCACGCGGTGCGTGATCGTCGCCCCGACCTGCGACTTGATGTCGTCGCCGATCACCGGGAGCTTCTTCTGCTCGAACCGGCGCTGCCAGTACTTCTCCCGCGCGATGAAGACCGGAATGCAGTTCACGAACGCGCATCCCGCGTCCAGGATCTGCTCGACGTACCACTTCGTGGCCTCTTCGCTCCCCACCGGGAGATAGTTGATGACCACGTCGGTCTTCGTATCCCGCAAGAGGCGCACGATGTCGGCCGTGGAGCCCGGCGCCTTCTGGATGATCTTCGAGAGGTACTGCCCCAGGCCGTCGTGCGTCATGCCGCGCGCCACGGGGACGCCCTGGCGGGGCACGTCGCAGAACTTGTAGGTATTGTTGGGCCACGTATCGATGGCTTCGGAGAGGTCCTTGCCGACCTTGTTCCGATCGATGTCGATGGCGGCGCTGAACTCGATGTCGCGGATGTGGTAGCCGCCCAGGTTCACGTGCATGAGCCCCGGAACGAAGTCGGTGTCCTTCGCGTTCCGGTAGTAATGGACGCCCTGGACGAACGAGGACGCGCAGTTTCCGACGCCAATGATGCCGACCCGAATCTTGCCCATGGAGACCTTTCCTCCGTTACCGATGGTGCTCGAAGCTTGCGGTCGCAGGCGCTCTAAGCGGAGTTCGCGTGTGTCAGCTTCCGGACATGATACACGCGCTGCAGGACGGTGACGAGCGTCAAGATAAAGAGGATACCGAGCACGCCGGGCATGAATCGGTGTCCCAAGAGCGCCCCCGCGCCGAGCGTCAGCATGCGCTCCGGACGCTCCATGAGACCCACCTTGCAGTCGAGCCCGAGCCCCTCCGCGCGCGCCCGGATATAGGAGACCATGAAGGAGAGGAGCAGCGTGGCGAGGGTCAGGATCCCGAGCGTGGGCCCGTCGGCGTCTCCCCACTGCGCGCTCCCTTCGAACATCCCGCGCATCCACACGGTCGTGCTCTGGGTTCGGGTGAAGTAGAAGTAGGCGAGCCCGATGAAGAGCGCCCCCTCGCTCACGCGGTCGAGCGTCGAGTCGAGAAAGGCGCCGAACGGCGTCTCCGCGTGGCGCGCGCGCGCCACGTCCCCGTCCAGGATGTCGCAGAGGCCGGCGAGCCCCAGCAGGACGGCCGCGCCGAAGAACCAGCCGCGGCCGAAGAAGAGCGCGCAGAGGAGCGAGAGGCAGAGCCCGGCCACCGTCAGGTGATCGGGTTTCACCCCGCGGTCGGCGAGCCATAGGCCGACCGGGCGGAAGAACCCGCGCCCCTGCTCCTTCCAGGTGTCCTTCGGGGCCACGCTCTTTTCCGCGACGCCCGGCTCGATCGCGCCCTTGTCCGTCACGCCTCCTCCGATTCGTCGCGCCCTTCGGGCTCTTCCGGAGCCGCGCCCGACCGCGTGCCACCGACCACCAGCACGAACTCCCCGCGCGGCGGAGCGGACTCGACCCATTCGCAGAGCGAGCGGAGCGTGCCGCGGCGCGTCTCCTCGAACTTCTTCGTGAGCTCCCGCGAGAGCGACGCGGGACGGTCTCCGAGTGCCTCCGCCAGGTCGCGCAGGCATTCGCGCAGCCGGTGCGGCGATTCGAAGAAGATGAGCGAGCGTGGGTCTTCGCGCAACTCCTCGATGCGGGCCCGGCGCCGGGACGCACGGCGCGGGAGGAACCCCTCGAAGGCGAATCGGTCGGTCGGAAGACCGGACACCTCGAGGGCGCAGAGCGCGCTCGAAGGCCCGGGGATCGGAAACACCGGCACTCCCGCCTCGACCGCCGCCCGCACGAGGGTGAACGCGGGATCGGAGATGCCGGGGGAGCCGGCGTCCGAGACGACCGCGACCGAGGCGCCCCGCGCGAGCTTCTCGACGAGTCCGGGGGTGCGCTGCTCCTTGTTGTGGTCGTGGTAGGAAACGAGCGCTTTGCGGATACCGAACCGCGCGAGCAGCCCCTGGGTGTGGCGCGTGTCCTCGGCCGCGATCAGATCCACCGAAGCCAGGATGCGCTGCGCCCGTGGCGAGAGATCCTCCACGTTCCCGATCGGGGTGCCGACCAGGTAGAGCGTCCCCGGGCGCGGCTCGTTCGGCTCGTTCACGCGCGCGCGAGGACCGAGCCGGCGGCCGACCGGATCGCGGCGATGGCCTTCGCGACCCCCGCGTCGTCCACGTCGAGATGGAGCACCGCTCGGAAATGACGCGGCCCTCCGAACGCCTGGATCAGGACCCCCTCGCGCGCGACCGCGTCCACGAACGCTTCGACGCCCTGGGGGGAGGTTCCGGTATCGGCGATGATCGTGTTGGTCCGGATGGTCGCGGGATCGAGGCGGATCCCGGGTGTCTCCGCGATCGCCTCGGCGAGGCGGCGCGCGCGGCGATGGTCCTCGATCAGCCGGTCGCGGTGATGCCGCACCGCGTGGAGCGCGCCCGCCGCGAGGATGCCCGCCTGTCGCATCGCGCCGCCGAACATCTTCCGCCGGGCGCGCGCCTCGTGGATGAACGCGCGCGTGCCGGCGACCGCGGAGCCGACGGGAGCGCCGAGCCCCTTCGAATAGCAGACCATGACGCTCTGAGCCGCGCCCGCGAGGCGATCCAGCGGCTCCTCGCTCGCGACGCTCGCGTTCCAAAGGCGCGCCCCGTCCAGGTGGACCGGAACGCCCCGGTCCCGCCCTTGAGCGGCGATCGCCTGGAGGCCGCCCATCGAGTAGACCGCGCCCGAATGCCAGTTGTGGGTGTTCTCGATCTCGAGGAGCCGGATCGACCTTCCGGAGTCCGAGAACCCCCGCTCGATGTCCGCCTCGGTCAGGAGCCCGCGCTCCGCGTCCACCGGTGCGAAGCGACACCCGAGGAACTCGGTGATCGTCCTCGCCTCCACCTGGGCGATGTGGCTCATCCGGTCGCAGAGGATCTCGTCCCCGGGCTTCGTGTGCACCGCGACCGCGATCTGGTTGCCCATGCAGCCGCTGGGCACGAAGAGGGCCGCCTCCTTGCCGAGGAGTCCCGCGGTCTCCTCTTCCAGGAGCCGCACCGTGGGGTCCTCGCCGTAGACATCGTCCCCCACGACCGCCGCCGCCATGGCGCGGCGCATCGCATCGGTCGGACGGGTGACGGTATCGCTTCTCAGATCGACGTAAGTGGTTGGCAGATCGTCCCCGTTTCCTTGAATCGGGGCTTCCCGATTGGTAGTCTCAACGCCAGGCGGGATTCCGAAACTTCCCGACATCCCGGCAGTATAGGAGAGGTAGGAACCGCCAGACACCGGAGACTCACCGGGAGCCACACCCAAGGAG
>Ga0066388_100000095_pt1 | contig 28597 bp, 30 predicted proteins | sample PanSoiMetaGPlot6_FD_64539 | JGI IMG/M metagenome (GOLD analysis project Ga0066388, IMG submission 64539) | Tropical forest soil microbial communities from Panama analyzed to predict greenhouse gas emissions - Panama Soil - Plot 6 (Hybrid Assembly) | ecosystem: Environmental > Terrestrial >...
GTTCTCAAAGGGACGCGTTGCTTGCTGTGCCACCTCCGTTTTCAATTACACAGAGGCTCCTTGGGCTCTGCTTGTCCGTTTTCCGCATCCAGATTTAGTGTTTTCGGTCAGGTCAATTACGCTTCATCCGGAGTTCAATAAGCGGGATGCGCGCATGCAGTACCTTAACCGGGGTGGCTCAACCTACAATCCGCCGCTGGTGATTGATAACGATCTGGCCACCCTGATCCTGGAGCCAGACTTGCCAGCGCTGCAGCCGGAACGGGTGGCGGAGCTCAATTCGGCGCTCTCTTTCCGCCTGTCGGTGAGCCGTGAAGACATGTCCGGGACTTTGCGAGCTGGCGAGCTGTCCACGATCATCCAGCGTGCCTGTAGCTCCAATCGAGAAGGGGCGCTCACCATCTATGACGGGCGCAATCGTGTCCTGGCATGGATGGGAGTTCGGCAGGGACTGAAGGGCTACGTCAACAAGATCATCTATAAGGGATTGATCAATGAGCTTGCTTTGTTTGAGCTGATCTATCGGCAGCCGTCCGGCGCTTACGTCTTTCAGTCGCCATCCAACTTCACCTGGCCCAGCATGCCCGACGTCGGTAGCCCTCCGGACAAGCTGGTGCCGGAGGGTGTGCGTCGGGCGCAGGAGCTGCCCAGCCTGATTCAGACCCTGGGCGGACCGGAGGCGCGCTATGAGCGGGCTGCGCAGCAGTACGACCCCAACGTGATCAGTCAGGACTCGCTTTGGATTGTGCAAAGGCTGTGGCCGACCCTGGACGGATTCATCACGCTTGACCAGCTCTATGAGCGGCTGGGAGTCGATACTTTTTCAATTACCTGGGCGCTCCAGGAGCTGGTGGATCGGCAGCTGGTCAAGCGAAAGCTGGGAAGCCCGTTCCATTGCAGCGGCCAGCTCGGGATGCCGTTTAGCCCCGAGCAGGAGCTCAGCCTGAATGCCGGCGATGCTCTCGTCGGTGCTTACCTTGACGCGCTCACGGGCAGGCCGCTCTTCTCCCAGGGCACCTACTTCGGCGTTAAGCACGCGCTGACGCCAAAAGTCCTGCTCCATACTGTCCCGATTCCTGCTACGGTGCCCGGTGCGGTGGTTCTCAAAGATACGCAGCTGATCGGCCTTCATAACGGCCCGCTGCAGCAACGACCCGGTGAGCCTGTCCCGCCCACCAAGCTCTATCAGATGACCTGGTTTGGCGCGGTCAACGATCTCAGCCCCAAGCGACTGCGAGCCAGCATGGAGATGTCGGCAGTCTCCAGCTTGGAGCCGCCGGCAGCAGAGGCCGCTCAGGATGTCATGGCTGAGCAAGCAACAAGCCCCAGAATTGGCCGGTATATCTGCCCGAACTGTGCTTCGGTCAACGCTGCCTCCGGATTTTGCAAGCGCTGCGGAACAGATTTAGAGACCGGAGAGATGCCAGGGGCGAGCGACAAGGGGCACCTGCGCGAGTTGCTGAAGCCCGCTATGTTTACCCGCAAGCAGATGATCATCGCCGGCGTGGGCCTCCTTACCCTGGCCTCCCTGTTCATGATGTTTGGCGGGCACGGCTCACAGGCGCCGGCACCGGCTCCGGCACCGCCCGCTCCTGCCCCTGCCGCTCCAGCAGGCGGGAGCCAAACCGGCGGCGCCACCAGCGGCGATGTAGTAAAAGCAATCCAGACCGCTAGTCAATTTGCTGCTTTCAAAGACACGCCCCCGGACACGTATGTCTACGAGGATACGTCCGCCTTGACCGGGTCTCAGCCGTCATTCGGTCTGACCTCAGAGCGCCAGAATCAGAAGCTCCTGTTCCTGGTCTGGGACGCAACTACACCGGTCGACAACCTGGACATCATCACGCATAAGGTGCCTGGTGCCAATCTGCAGACGGTCGAGGCGGTCCAACAGGTCGGCCAGGGACAGACGCTGGTCAGCGGCAGCCCGTTCAACTATATTGTCGGTCGATACAATCGGGTCTCAGACGGCAAGGAGGTCGAGGCGCTGATTGGAGCCTTCCGCTCGCCGGTCGCAGACAAGGCCATTGTACTCGTCGCCCAACCACAGACCGGGGAGGGCCATCTCGACTATAGGACCACCCTTTATGTCCTGGACTCAATGGCTAACGTGCCCGCTGCCCAGGCCAAGCAACCGGCCGCCGAAGCTGGAAAGCCTGCGCCTGGAGAGCCCAAGCCACAGGCCACGCCCGAGGCTATCGAGGCCTACCGGGCTGAGATAGGCGCGCTCCTGAAGGGAAGGTACCATGCGCCCAAGGACGTGGATAAGCAGCTGAAGTCCTCCGCACTGCTTGCCGTTGATGAAGAAGGCAAGATCAGCAAGGTCGAGGTCACCAAGTCATCTGGCGACGATTCCTTTGATAGTTTGCTCGTGAAGTTGCTGAGCGGTACTCACTTTCCTGCGGCTCCCCATACTAGTGAAGGGATGATTGAAATGAAGGTCACCATCGGTGGTGGCAAGCTCGAGCTAGAGTCGCCCTGATCTGACCAGCTCTTCGGCGTTAGGTCGAGCGGTGATCCTGCCGACCGAACGCCTATTTTCACCAGATAAGGATCAACGTAAAACAATTTGCCGCTGAAACCGGCTTGTCAAGCGCTTGTGGAACTCCTAATTCCGATCCGCCGTCTGTAGATCGTGTCGGATGGGGGCCGACAATCGTTAAGAGGATAAGAAAGATGCAAGCAGGTGGACAGGAAAACTCGAGGCAGCTGGTGGCAGGAGTTGCGGTAGCACTTCTCTGGGGGCTTGGGCTGTTCGGCGTGCTGGAAGCCGAACCGCTACTGGCCAAAGTGGTCGTTCTTGCCTGCCTGGCCCCAATGTCGCTGGCGCTGGACTACCTGCTTCTCCTTCTTGCCAAGGATCGGCGACCCGACTCAGCTGATCGCACTCTCATCACGCACCTGAAAGCCGGTCAGGCTCCGGTTTACGTGGCCGTTGACAGCACACAGGTTTCGCGACGCCCGGCTGCCTGATCAAGCCAGCTAAAGCTATAACTAATTCTCATTTTCAGCCGTGTCGAATCCGCTCTCTTGCTGGATAGAGACAGTTGCCGAGCCGGAGGACAGCGTGCCATGAATCAACGCAGGCAATCAGCAATCATCGATCAAACGCCTGGAACTTGTCTTACTAGCGACAAGCAATTTGTCGATCGCCGGTCCTACCCGTTCAGGCGCTGGTGGCCGGCCAGCACCTTCGCACAGGGACTAACCCATCCGGGGGCAAGAAGGGCGCTTGCTCAGCTCATGCTCGAACGGGCCGGTGAGATCAGGCAGACGCCGGCCATCTGATAGGCAGACGCCTGTTCTAATCCGAACGCAGCGGCGGTGCCTGGCGTAAATCAAGAATTTGAGAAGCGGATCGGCATGCGCAAGCTTTTCGACGAGCCGTGTCCAGCCGCTCGATTCTCTTGAATCCGGTGGCTAAAGCGCCGGGGCAGCGGACGGACACGAATGAGGTACCGATCTTCGTTCCGCCGCCGCCGGATCTGATCAGGGCGATCGAGTCTTACTTGGTCAGGCTTGAACGTGATCGAAATGGGCTGCCGGAGGGCAAAATAGCGCTCGAACTGATTGCAACTGCTGATCTCAACCGGGAAGGCGGCTTCCATGTTGAGGTGCCCGCTGGAGTCCCGCTCATGCAGCTTGGCCGGGACAAGCAGGGATCCTGGCTACCTGGCAGAGCTCAGCCGCGACAGCCGAGGCCAGAGCGCCAGGATGACCGCATTTGCCGGCGATCATTTCCGGTTTGCCATCAAAGCGGTTGATCGAAACTTTTGCGTCGGCTGCCATGCCGGACACACTGTCCTTACCGGCTCAAGTATCGCCGACCTGGTCGACGAAGCTAGTCTCCCTTCCTCGTGGATCTCTTGCCCTTGAGCATGTACATGGAGGTGATCGTGATCAGCGTGATGGCGATGAAGAGCAACAGCAAAACGCTGATCACCATCAAGGCAAAACCTCCGGAGTCGCTTTCACTGGCCTGACCCAGTTCGCTGATTGCCTCGGCCGGTGACTTGGCCAGCACCGGGTTGCACGCCCAGTTGCTGAACGGCAGCCCAAAAGCGCCTGCTGCGAAGATTAAGCCGGTCCGGCGACGGCAAAGGCGATCATTGCTTCCAGCCAGCCGCTCTCTGGAGTTGGTAATAGTTCTCTCAATCATCTCTCTGCCGGACTCGCCTCTGGTGGCGATAGATACCTTGAGCGGGCCGGTGCTCCTGGATCATGATGCGCCGGCTGGAAGGGTCTGTCAAGGTGTCAAGGCATTGAGCCGGCAGGCGAGGCCGCTTTCCCCGCGCTCAGCCGGGAGCAAAAATGCTGCCCCAGCGTCTACCAGGCAAGATGGGCTTGCTACAATGGCGCTTTAGTGCGCTGGAGGCTGTCGTGAAATCAGATGGTCGGTCACAACTTGTGCGCATTGCTGGTCAGATGTTCGGGCATGGAATCGGGCAAGCGTTGACAACCGCTGTATCGCCTGGCCGCTCTTACCAGATCTCTGCCATCTTGCTAAATCTGGTGACGCTAGGCTGGGCGCTTGGCTTTTCAGTTCCCGCCTGGGCAGATGCCCATGACTCGCTGGATTGTCCGCAGTACCGGCAAGCTCCTTTATTCGGGCGCGTCAGCATTGAAGACCGGCTGCCCAGGGCGGTATCGAACGGTTTGCGCTCAGCCTTCGGGTCATTTGACACCACCGGCACGCGCTCGGGACGGGCAAGCCTCGGCCTTGATGATCTGCGAATAGCACGCCCGCTGGAGGACCAGGTGGCGCCAGCGGTTCTGAACGGCAACGCCAGCCAGGCTGCATTTGCTGGCAGAGCGGGACAGGGATCCCTGGATGCGCTCGGGCAGCAGTTTGGCTTATCTGCGCGCGCCGGCTGTCACGATGTGTGGGCAAATCTCAGCGCTCCATACGTCTGGATGCAAAGTCGCGATGGGGGATACTATGATGCCTCCGGCCACATCAAGAGCCTGGTGCCCGGTGATCAACTGCCGCTTTACGGTGGCAAATTCGGGGACGGCTCTCCGGTGCCCTGCCGTGTCTTGGTTAACGGCGCCCATCACGTCTATTTTGAGCCGGGGCTAACGAGCCCCTACTTCTGGCGCGGTGACCTGGGTCCGTAAGCGCTTGTCTCGAGGGCGGTGCTGGTGCTTAGCGGCAATGTGCGGGCGGTTGAATTCTACTCTGGCATCGGAGCTTTTGCAGAGGCAGCCCAGAGCACGGACATTCGCATAGTAGCTGCATTCGATCAGAGTCAAACAGCCAATCTGGTCTATGAGCAGAACTTCGGGTTGAGGCCTCGGTCACGCAATCTGGACAGCATTCCGGCAAGTGAGCTACCGCCGGCAGACCTCTGGTGGATGAGCCCACCCTGTAAGCCATTTACCGTACGCGGCCGGCGTCGGGATGAGCTGGACCCACGTGCGGTTTCATTCCTGAATTTGATCGGCCTCCTGCCTTTGTGTCAGCCGCAGGCGGTCATGGTCGAGAACGTGGGCGGCTTTGCCGATTCACGGGTCAAGGCGCACCTGATCTCCGTGCTCTCGCAGTCTGGATACACACTGAAGGAGCTGGATCTTTGCCCGACCGACTTTGGAGTGCCGATGCGGCGGCCACGCCACTTTGTGCTGGCCGTGCGGAGCGGCTTCCGCATCCTGGAGGCTGGGGCGCGGAGATGGAATTTCCTGCCGCTTCCGCACTTTCTGGAGCCTGACCCCAGTCCCGCTCTCACAGTGGAAGCAAGCACAATGACCAGGCATTCTCGGGGCTTCGATGTCGTTGATCCAAGTCGGCCTGACGCCAGCCTGATCTGCTTCACGAGCGGCTACGGAAGGTGTCTCAAGGCCAGCGGCTCCTTCATCTCCATGCCCGATGGCCAGGTGCGCCGCCTCTCCCCGGAGGAGATCCTGCGATTGCTTGGCTTCGGCGAATCCTTCCGCCTGCCTCCGAAGATTGATCTGCGCACATGCTGGCGTCTTGTCGGCAATTCTGTTGACGTGCGCTCGGTGCGCCATCTGCTTTCCATGATCGGGCTGTCCACCAGCAGAAATCAAGCCACAAGGCAAGCCAGCGTTTGAGCCCCCAGAGCTTCACGATTGTCACATTCCACGTGCATCTGGGTTGGTGCTGCTTTCATTCTTGCTCCCGGGTCCCGGCTCTTGCAGAGGGATCGTGCCGCCAATGACCGGGCTCATGAAGTATTTGGTTCCGTCTGGGTTCGTCTCCTCATACAACTTGATCTCCCCCATCGGGCCATACTCGATGTGGCTCTTGCCGCCATCCGGATAGGTACGATCCTCAGACGTGCGATTGCCGAAGCGGTCGTAGTCGGAGTGGCTGTGGGTCCCATCCGATTCGGTAATGTCGGTGGACCTGGGAGTTCCTGATTGATCGTATTCGGTATGCTCTTTAGACCCGTCAGGGTGGGTTGAGTCCGCGGAGCGAAGATTGCCGGACTGGTCGTATTCGAAGTGGTTCCTGGAACCATCTGGCCCTGCCATGTCTGTGGGCGGTGGATTCCCCCGGCGGTCGCGATTGGCCTCGGGCGCTGAGCCATCTTTGTGGGTTGTGTAGTCGGACTGGACATTTCCGTTCTGATCATAGACGAGGTGTCGCTCTGTCCCATCCCGGTCGGCAATGTCCCTTGAGTGCAATCTTCCCGACCGGTCATAGTCGCTGTGCTCCCGGGTTCCGTCCCTGTAAGTCGTGTCCTTTGACCTTAACTTTCCAGCGGAGTCATAAGCATAATCTGTATGGCTTTTGGTGCGGTCCTTGTATGCGCTTGACACGGAGGTCAGCCTCTCTGACTGGTCATACTTCTGGTGCTCTTTGTCCCCGTTTCGGTAGACTATGTCCAAGGACCTGACGTTTCCGGCCTGGTCATACTCCAGATGCTCGGTTGTCCCATCCGTTTCCCTGACGTCCATGGCCCGCAGCTTTCCCTCTGGGCCATAGTCGCAGCTTAAGTGACGTTTCGTCCCATCCTTGTACAGCGTGTCCTGGGACTTGACTTTGCCGCTGGGGTCATATTCCAGCCTGGCTCTGGACTTGATATTTCCATCCGAATCGAACTCCCAGCGCTCGCCTGTCCCATCCGATCCGCTGATGTCGATGGCCTTACGTCTCCCCGACTGGTCATATTCATGCAGCGAATGTTTTGTGCTCCCGTCCTCGTAGGTTGTATCTACGGATTTGGGTTTGCCGTCGGCGCTGTAGCCAAACGTTGTGTGCCGCTTGCTCCCATTGGCGTTTGTCAGGTCCTCGGATTTCAGGTTTCCCGCTGGATCATACTCCAGGCGCTCCCTGGAGCCATCGCTCTCCGTGATCTCTTTAGTCCTCATCTTTCCAGAGCTGTCGTATTCAATGTGTTCCACAGGAGCCTTTTGCTCAACTGGCTTCCTCGCACCACTCTGGTCTGGAGAGCCGTAAATGTAAGCGGCGATCTCGTGCCAAACATGGCCCGTCTCTTTAAGGAAGCTGTTCTGGTGCCTCTTTTCCAGCTTCTCAGCGGGAGCTTGTTCGTCGCCTGCCTCACCCATGTGGTTGTCCTCGTTAATCGCAGATAGGCTTGTAGCTTTTTGGGGGAGATGCAGTATAGCGTGAATATTTGTCAACGCTGAAAATTATTTATGCGGCTATTACGTATGAAAGCGGCAGCCAGTGCCCGGTTACCGACATCGCTAACTTGGGATTGGTCGACGCCGGGATGGGCATTGAGTCACAGCAGCGTTCTTGGACTAAACTGGTTATCAGGGCCGACCATGCAGGCCATCACAGGCGAGAGTCCAGCAAGTTGCGCCTAATGTTCTGGAGCTGTCCGTTGAAGGCAACGAACGCTTGCCAAATCCTAGAAAGGGGGCGCGCAGAGAGGCAGTCGCAGGAACAACAATGAAAGGCAGGCTCTTACTGGCGCTAAGCTTGGTCTTCCTGGGAAGCCTCTTCTCGGCCCCTGTGTTCTCGCGGGAGGCATATGATGAGGGGCTGGACAACTATTATGCCGGCCGCTATGAGGAAGCTGCAGTCTGCTTCAGCCGGGCCACCGATCAGGATCCCGACGATCCAAGCGCGCACTATTATCTTGCCAATTCCCTGGCCTATCTGGAGGACCATGAAGATGCGGTAGAGGAATACCAGATTTGTTATCAGCTCGCTCCTCACGGCAAACTAGCCGGCTACTGCCAGGTAGGCATTCGGCGTTTTGCTGCCGCAGCAAGCGAAGAGCAACGACAGAAGCAGACAGGGCCAGGACGCCCGCTGTTTGGGGCTGCCCACATCGGTCCCGGACAGGATCTGAGAATATTGCATCGGACCCTGGACACCGTTCACCGGCAGGCGGATTCGGACAAGGAGCGTGTCCGCCGTGCGTGGGCTAATACAGCCGATGCCGCGATGCGCACCGGAGAGGAACGAGCCAGACGGATTCAAGAGCAAGCTGAACAGGACATCGCTGACATCAGGGGAGCATTTCCGCACCGGCTCACCCGCTATCAGCAGGCACTGATCGATGAAGTCAACCACTCGTCGGCTCTGGCGGTCAACTCTGCCCGCCAGAACGCCCAGATTGAAGCGCGCAGGCACATGCGTCAGGGTGTCGAGCATGCGCTTGCGCTCGAAATTGCTGCTGCCAACCTGGAAAGCCAGCTTATCCAGGGACCGTCACGCAGCGGTGTGATGCTCCAGCCAGCCGGCACCAGCCTTTATGTGCGCAATTACGAATACTTTGAGCCTGAGGCGCTGGCGGCACGGCAAGAGAAGCTCAAGTTGCAATCGCAAGCTTCTGTGGTCGCCTTCAGGCGAGCAACCGGCTTGACCGGCCGGTCGGCTACGGTCAGCCCAGCCAACCCCGGTCGGCAGCCTCAGGCCCTGATAGCTGTACCGTTGAAGCTCAAGCTGGATCCCAGACTTCTTCTGCCTCAACCTCAGAAGCCAGCCGTGGAGCCGCGCGCGCTCATGGCCAAGCCGCTCAAGCTCAACGTTAGATCGGCTGTGCAAGCGGAGACCGACTGACCGATGACCATGCAAGTTTGACATACGACGATTAAGCCCATGATCTTCCGCTCTCTTACACCCGTTGCAACAGGTACCGTCCTCATCTTGGCAGTGGGCGGCTGGTTAGGTCAGCCGGCCGTGCTTGGAGAGCCCAGCGGGCAAACGACCGGCGATACCCCGGAACGACACCAGCAGGCGATTAAGTTGCGGGCGCAGGCCGATTCGTTCCGTCTGCATGCACGCCAGTTCCATCTCCGCACAGAGACAGAGTGGAAGAAAGCTCAACAACTTAGGAGGCAGGCCGAGAAGCTTCGCGGTCAGGCTGGGGGCCTCTGGCAAGGGCCGCGAGTGACGGTCGAAGCGTACCGGGACCGGCTGGCGGACTACCAGGCGCATGCCGCACAGTATCGTGCTCATGTCGAGCAGTACGGTGCGCATGCACGAGACTACGATGCCCAGGTCCAGCAGGGCAGTCTCTTTGCCAGCCAATACAAAGAGCACTGTGACCTTTATCGGGCGCACTGCGAGCAATATCATCATGGTATCTACTACCCACATTATTGCCCGCCGGCGCGCGCTGCCCATCTGGGGCTGGCGGAGATTGAAAGGCAATTTGAGCAGGACCAGAAGCGCATTCAAAACGAGGAGCGGCTGCTACGGCAAGACGAACGCCAGTTGCAGCAGGCGGAGCAACAGCGCTTCAAGCAGGAGCGCGAGATTCTGGCTAGCGCTGCTGGAAAGCTCCGGCAGCAGGAGCTGCAACAGCTTCAGCGAGAGTACGGGAATTTGCAAACGGAATTGGCGGAGCTGAACAAGGCACGTAAGCAGCTGACTGACAAGTAACGGCTCTGGTCAGACTCACAGCGTCAGGCAAAGGAGAGACCATGCGGCAACTGATGCGGGTGATCGCGCTCTGGGGAGTCCTGGACAGCCTCTGGCTGGCAAGAGATCCGGAGGCCTGGGGTAACTTCTGGGAGCGAGGAGTCAAGAGAATCAGCCACGGCAGAGCCGTTCCTCGCATTGTGGCCTGCCTGCAGTTGGCAATCTGCATCTGGTTCCTGCTTCAAACCAGGGAGCGAAAAGCCGGCTGAGGCTTCAAGATCCGCTGATACTTTGTATGCGTGCCTTCAGCTTGGTGGCCTCCTTTTTGCGACGCATTTTCTTCATCAATTTCAAATGCTCCTCCAGGAGCGGAACCAGCTCAGGATTGCCTACCCCTAACTGAGACTCGGCACTTCTGACCGCTTTCTCCAGATACTTGTCCGCATTCCAAATGTCTCCGGCAGCCAGATAGAGGTGAGACACTGCACGAAGCTGTTCAACCACAGCCATTCCCGAGCTCATTCGAATCTGCACCTCGAGCTCGCGAACTTGCTGGCGGAGCTTCTGCGCTCGCAGGCCTTTCGGCCCGTAGATGTAGGACCAGGCAAAAGCGCCAGCGCAGCCCAGCGCCAGGACACAGATTACGATCAGTGGCAGCGGATCCACGGACAGCCTCCAGTCAGGAGATCGGGCTCTCTTGCACCAGCAATTTAGCATGCTTGAGAGCGCTCCACTCGTCAGCCCGTGCGGCACGATCCGGCCAACGTACCTGTTTTGAGATGCCCCAGGCGGTTGGCAGCCTTTCGCAATTACGCTGTTGTTTGATGATCGCCAGCTAAGGTTTGCACCCGAACGAAAGGGTCGGGCGGATGACAAGCAAAGCCTCGAAACATTCCCTCCTGAGCGCCGGAGAGTCTGCAATAATGGACGAGCTTGTTTTGTCAAGAGTCCCAAAATCTAGGCCAGGTGACCAGGTGCGTAACTCTCGAATTCTGCTTGTCGTTCTTCTCCTTTTGCTCTCGTATCAGGTCCAGGGTGCAGCCTGGGCAGCGGCGATGACGCGGTCGGAGTCGTCCGAACGCCAATCCGAGGTGGTGGAGGAGGACTACACCGAGAAGCTGGCTCTGAAGCCGGGACTGTCGATTGTCTTTCCAATACACCAGGGAATTGACACGCACTGGAAGGTGATTGGCGACTACGAGTTCAGTGTGCAGGTAACCGAAGCAGGTCCAGGCGGGCTCAGCTTCGATTACGTGATGAGCTACCCGGCCGATGCTACCGGCTCCCGTAGTGTGTCGGCAGAGGACCTGAGGGATTCTCACAAGCTGAGCCTTTTCTACCACAAGCAACAAAGCTACACGATGGTTGGATTTACCAATGCCGTGCGCATTTCGGATGCGCTATATGCCGATCTGAAAGCGGGAAGAACTGCCGACTTCGAGCTTGACGGTCCGGACATCCCAGTCGGACAGACGAGAAATCCGATTTATGCGCCGCGCTCCATACACATGGTCGGTGAAGAGAAGGTCAGTGCGGTTGTTAACGAAGAGAAGCTGCTGGTGCGGGCAATCAAGGCCGAGACGGACAACGGCTGGGCTTATTGGATTCTGGATAATGCCAGTTTTCCTGTGATCCTGCAGGGAAACGGTCCATTTGGCTGGAGCGAGCCACGGTTCAGCTATGCGGTTGCTGAAGCCAATGACGTGATTAAGCAGCTCAAGGAGACAGGAGAGGCGACCACCCGGGCGATCTTGTTCAAGTTCGACTCAGCAGCGATACAGGACTGGTCTAAGCCGATCCTGGATGCCGTAGGGCGTTATCTAGCTCAAAATCCTGAGATAAAGCTGGTGGTGGAAGGACATACGGACATCATTGGTACCTACCAGTACAACATCAAGCTCTCGCAAAGACGGGCCCAATCAGTCAAGAGCTACCTCGTCAAGCAAGGCGGAATTGCCGCTGATCGGCTTACACCCATGGGCTTTGGCTTCACCAAGCCTGTGGCCAGCAACTCCACTGCTCAAGGGCGCGCGCTCAATCGCCGAGTTGTCTTCAAGGAGATCAGCAAATAGTTCTGGTGCTCGGGGTGAACTCAAGAGCGCGAGATTTTCACTTTTGTGCTTTACTGTTTGCCCCACACAGGCCGTTAATCGATCTCTTGTAAGGAGATACTGCAATGCCAAATAACGTGAAAAGAGTGCCAGATGGGTACCATACGGTGACACCGCATCTAATAGTCAAGGGAGCCCAGGAAGCGCTCGAATTCTACAAGAAAGCGTTCGGCGCCCAGGAGATAGCGCGCATGCCCGGGCCGGATGGCAAGAGCATCATGCATGCCGAGCTGAAGATCGGTGACTCGATTTTGATGCTCTGCGACGAATGTCCAGAAATGGGCGCACAATCGCCCACCTCATTGGGCGGGACCCCTCTTAGCCTGTACTTGTATTTTGAAGATGTGGACGCTGCCTTTGACCGGGCAGTCAAGGCCGGGGCTACAGTGAAAATGCCTCTGTCTGATGCCTTCTGGGGCGACCGCTACGGACAGGTGTCCGATCCATTCGGACATAGCTGGTCAATGGCCAGCCATATCGAAGATCTCTCTATGGAGGAGATAAAAAAGCGAGGAGAGGCTTTCTTCAAGCAAACGGCTTCCAGCCGGAAGTAGTCTGTCATTGACAGGTATGGAGCAGGCGGATTGCCATGTCGACCCGCCTGCTCCGTTTGCTACTCGGCAGGCGAGACCAAGTTTCCGGCAGTCAGACCGATGCAATCGTTGCTCCGGCGAAGTAGTGGCCGAGGATCTCCCGGTAGGCTTTGCCCTGGAGAGCCAGTCCCTGGGCACCAGTTTGCTGAAGCCCCACTCCATGTCCCCAACCCAATCCGGAGATTGTAAGCTCCGACAGCAGTCCGAGCTTGTTTCGGCGCTGATCAAGAAAGATGCGTGCACTCTTGAGGCGGCTCAAATTTAGATCGGGATTCTTGAAGGCGCTTCGGATGACAAGCTCCTTTTGAATTGACCAGGGTCCGGTCGACGTTTGAACAATCATCTCAACCGCCACTCCCGATACGCCTCGCCGGGGAATTTCAAAGCGATCAATATGTCCGAACTGCCCCGAGGGTGGAGACTTGATGAAGGGCTCAAACTCCGGATCGGCGAGCATCGTCGCCACCACGTGGTGCATATGCCCCTCCAGCGCGCTATCCGATAAGCGGACCTGCCAGCGAAAGTGGGGCGACCAGCCATCGCAGGTGTCCGGCTTTTCAAGATTCCACAGCTGGCGCAAAGCTGTCTCCCGCGGGAATTCTTGAGGGAGTTTGCCCTCGGCCACGCCCTTTAGATAAGGCAGCGCTGGAGCGGGAAATTGCCCGGTAATCGGATCGGAAAAGCAGTTCTCGTAGCTTTCCGTGTGCCCGCCTGCACAGGAGCTGAACAGGGCGAGAATCGGCTTCTCCTGGTAGACCAGCACCTGATTCCTGGTCTCCTCTATGGCTTTCTCGTGTTGATGGCTGATACCACTGGTGATACCGACAAAATACTGGCAGCAGAGATAAGAATCGCAGACCTGGAAGTTTTCAGGCTCGTGACTGATGCGCGGCCTGAGCGCATAGGTTCGCGCTGCGACCGCCTGGGCCTTGATTGCTTCCAGCTGGTAGCTTGAAGGGATCTCTGAGGCAAGTACGCCCTGCAAATAGTCCTCAAGATCTGAAATCAGGATCAGCCTGAGCTTCCCGTTCACGGCCGAAACCTCCATTTCGCCCCGGTAAGAAGGTGCGCGGCTGCCTGTGCCCTGTGCTCTTGAGAGGCTGGGCAGGCAGATTGCCGAGCCTGGATTGGCCGGCTTTACTTTGATCGGCCCGGTGACAACCCTCGGCCCATCTGGAGTGCCCGACAAGACCAGTTTGGACCCGAGCGCTTTCACGGACAGGGTCGCTCCAGGCCGAAGCGGAAAGCGGCGGAGGTCGTTGGAGTTGTTTCCGACTTCCACAGTTAGCGGTCTCAGTCCGGAAAAGAGAGCAGATGTATGGGTTTTCCCAGTCAAGTCGTTTGTGGTAATGCCAACGCGAATTTGCATGCAGCTACTTCCGGGTAAGCGAGGCCTGCAGATGATTCTCTCAGGACATTAGTCCAGTCTGTGGAAGTCGACTGGCCTTTCCAGCCGGTGAATCTGGGTACTGTAGTAACGGGCAAGCCGGTTGCTGATCCTTGGAAACGTGCGTACAGCCGCCGTTCCCGGATTTTTGGGTTGTCAGGCAATCCGTTGGTGAAAGTGGCGGAGCAGGAGGGACTCGAACCCCCAACCCGTTTCCGGGCAGCCGCTTTCAAGGCGGTTTCTTCATCCAGCCAGGTCTGCTCCACGGCTGCTATCATTCAATTTTACTGAGTCGCGGCCCGGGTGCAACAGGCTTTTAAGGTTTCCGAAGGAGTCTACCTTTCATCTGGTCGGGCCCGGCCAGCCAGGATAATGTGAAACGGGCGACACAAAAGCTGGATGACATGGGCACCAACCCGAGCGCCAAGAGGCAACGACTGGATCTGCGCTTACTGGAGCTTGGCATGTTCTCGAGCAGAGAGGCAGCCCAGACCGCCATCATTGATGGTGGCATCCTGGTGGACGGACAGAGAGTCACCAAACCAGGAACTGCGGTAAGCTCCCGGGCATACGTCGAACTGTCCCCGGGCTGGGGACCGCCGAAGTATGCCAGTCGCGGCGGGCTCAAGCTGGAAAAGGCCCTGTCATCGTTTGCCGTCGATCCGTCCGGGCGGGTTTGTCTGGATATCGGCGCTTCCACCGGCGGCTTCACAGACTGCCTGCTTAAGCACGGCGCTTTGAGAGTTTATGCCATTGACGTGGGCTACGGGCAACTCGACTGGCGTCTGCGCCAAGATCCGAACGTGTTGGTCAGGGAGCGGCTGAACGCTCGCCACCTGACCCCAGAGTTGCTCTACAAGGAAGGGGAAGCCTGGGCTGATCTGGCCGTTATCGATGTCTCTTTCATTTCGATCATCAAGATACTCCCTGCGCTGATCGGTGTGCTTGGCTCAGCAAAGCCCGAAATAGTGGCCCTGATCAAGCCGCAGTTTGAGGCGGGACGATCATTGGTGGACAGGGGCGGCGTGGTTAAGTCACCAGCCGTGCACGAGCAGGTGATCAGGCTGCTTTTGGATAAGGCCCGGAGCCTGGGACTGGCCAGTAAAGCGCTGACCTACTCACCGGTGAGAGGTCCGGCTGGAAACATTGAATACCTCGTGCACTGGTTGAGGGAGGAAAAGGCTCTGGAATTGAACGTTGCCAACATCGTCAGCGAGGCTCACCAGGCCCTTAAGGTACAGTAGCCGGTCCTTGCATCTTTCCAATAAGAGCCTGAAGCTACATAGTCTGCCTTGGCAGCGCTCGACCGTGTTGCCGCTGTCGCCCTTCAGCTCTCCGGTCTGCCTGAAGTGGCTTGATCCGTGCCCCGATCGTTGTCCCGCTTATGTTGGCATCGGCTATTAGTTTGTCTGCCTGTCTTTTACGTCGTAGGCAACAAGGGTATTCTCATAATTTGGGCCCTTGCTGTTGCAGGAATTGAGCACTTTACCGTCCGCGTCCAGGATGACCGTATCGAACCTCGGCTGCAGCAGTCCGCCCTGAGGAGGATTGATTTTCATCAGTGTCTTGCCGTCCTCTTGAGGAATCAGGGTAACGTCCTTCACTCCGGATATGGCCAGGGCACCGCTTCCCTTATCGTCCGCTGCTTTAATGCCGATGAACTGCCCGTCGCTGTAATGAATCTTGAGCTCGCTGACCTTGCCATCGGCGCCGATCGTCTCCTCCATTTTTACCTTGGTATCGCGAACATAACCGTCGGCAAGTTGACCCTCATAAGTCTTCACGGTCTCCCCGTTTACCTCCCGGGAGCCGGTCTCTTTGAAGTCATGTCTGGCCCTTAGATCCTTGTCTGTTATATTCGCGCCAATTCCAGGCAAGCTCTCGGCTCCACCGACATGTAATTCATGCAAATCATAGCTACCGGTGTCCTTCTTAGTTTGAAAGGCTGCGGGCACGTGGTCCGTTCTGGCCTGCGCAAGCGGATCGTCAGTACGCGCGGGTGTTTCCTTAACCTCATCAGCCCTGTCAATCTTTCGCTCTCCACCCATAATTACTCACCCCCGCAATGATTTGTGTGGCCCCGACTCAATATCTACCCTAACCGCGGATTTGGATGATGGCTAGATGCAGTTCTGCACATATTCTTCGAGACTTTTCCCGGGAAGTCAAGATGCAATTCGCCCGGATTCCGATCAGGACAGCGCATTAAGGATGCGCTATCTCGGGAACCCTCTGCCTACCTTGCCATAGGCGAGCCGAGCCTAACTGTTGCGCGTTGCTTCCTCAAGCACTCTGCGATTTAGGATGGCAACCTGAGCCTGCTGCAACATTTTGCTTCCCACCTCGGAACTTGGGGGATCGTATTCGTCTGTCGACTTCGCGAATTTCTCCCAGAAGCGAGAGGGATTCCAGGCGTTCCGCTCGTCAGATTTCATCTGACCGTCAGCGAGGCGCTCGACTCCGCCCGCGTCTTTCGGGGCGAGAATCTGCACCTCGGGCAGGCTTGGGTCCTTCTCTGGGCGCTGATGGCTGCTGTCGCTTGCAGCCTTGGCCGCCACCAGCCTGTCTTGCAGAGTCGTTTCATCGCGCAATTTTTCTGTGGCCTGCTCAGCGCCCCCCTCTGCACTCTTCACGACCTCTTCGGACTTCTGGTCTATTTCCTCGTTTCTGGCCATGACTCGGCTACCTCGTGGCGGACTAGCTCTTGAATACTGATGCCATTATTCCCTTTTTATCAGTGAAATCAACCCAAAATTAGCTCACATTCAGCTCTGGCAGCGAGAAGAAGCCGCCGCCGCCGGATCCGTTCAGCCGGCCGATCACGGGGCATACGTGCGTATGGTTTCGAGCGGCAGGGTCAGTGCTTCCTCAAGAATCTGCTGCCGCCGCGAACTGCTCTGGATTAGAGCGGGATGGAAGGCCGGGCTGATGCCCTCAGCATGTTCGGCAAATCCAAGCGACCTGCTCACGCGCATGCTTGTCTGTCGACAAAGTGAGACAAAGTCTTCGCAATGCTCATAAGAGGACAGCACATTCCAGGCTTTCGGCTCGGCAATTAGGCGATCGGTGCAGCCAAATGCCAGGCGGAGAAAGCTCACCAACCATTCCGGTGCTTCCTCGCCCCCCTGGTCGATTACCTCCAGGTGCAGCCAGATGCAGAGAATCTCCTTCACGGCTGCGACGTACTCCTCATCGCTGTAACCCTTGAGCAGGAGCCTCTGAACAGCTCGGTTATCGGTCATGCCGGCCTTGCGGCGAAGGTCAAGCAGACAATCCTGCAAACTATCAGCGACAGCTACGCCCAGCCAGGAAACATAAAAGTGGAGGCGCTCATAAGTCTCCTCCTTGGACCGCGGACAATGTTCTAATCTAACTTGAAACAAACCACGGGGAAGCTCTTCACCTCTGGAAGTCCCCATACCCCGTGTGCTACCTCCGCTCCGCGAGACGGCAGGCGTCCCCGCTGCCATCATTCTAGCGGACAGGCATTCCCACTAAAACTTGGCAAGCATCACTAGCACTCAGGCTTCTGTTAAATGCGTGGTACGTGCACGGCACACAGTTGCGCCCACGCTCCAGATCGCCGTCGACGGCCGATTAAACAATTCGGGCGGACTGAATATCTTCTGGTGAGCTACGTAATCGGCAGGGAGTCGATCACGTCGAGCGGCAAGGTGAGAGCATCCTTGAGGATTCCTTGTCGCACTGGTAGAGAGTTCAGAAGGATCGGCTCGATCGTTGGCGCGAACACCGGGGCAGACTTTCCGAACCCTAGTGCTTGGCTCGCCCGCATCGCCGTTTGCAGGCAGAGTTCACGCTCAGTCTCACAAAAGCCGTATGAGCTGAGGACATCCCTGGCTCGCGGCCTGGCAATCAGGATGTCCGTGGCGCCAAAAGCCAGGCGCAGGAAACTGAGGATCCACGGAATTGCCTCTTTGCCGCCCTGATCCATGGCCTCCTGATGAAGCCAGATGCAGAGGAGCTCCTTCACAGCCGTGCAATACTCCTCATCGCTGTACCCCTTCAGGGCCAGGGTCTGCAGCTCCTGTCCGGAAAGCTGATACGCTGTGCGGCGGACAATGAGCAAGGACTCCATGAGGCAGTCCGATACCGCTACTCCCATGCGGGATACGTAATAGTGAAGGCGTCTATACTTTTCCGGTTTGCTTTTCGGGTTGTGCTCCGGCAGTACGCGGAAGGTCCCGCCTGGTAGATTTTCAACCTGCGCGCTGGACATAGTGCTTGAGTCCCCTGACCCCTGCGTCCGTCAAGACCAGCAAAAGCACCGGTTTGACAACCGGGAATCTCGCCTGAGGAGTCCCGATTGCTTGATAGTACATGATCAGCGCTGGCAATCCCACCCTTTCCGGTGGCACCAACAACCAGGCAGTCGCCGGTCAGGCCACCTGAGCTTCTATTCTTTCCAACGGCGTAACGAGCGCCCTTTCCAGAATCTGGTGTCTGACCGAGGTAGTTTGCATGAGGACAGGCAAGATGGCTGGCACGAATTGGTTAGCCGCATCACCAAACCCCAGCGCCCGGCAAGCTCTAAGGGAAGTCTGCTGGCAGAGCGTGTTCAAGTCATCTGATGGCTCATACGAGTGGACAACATCGAGCGCTTTGGGCTCGTTGATAATGTAGTCGGTCGCTCCGAAGGTCAGGCGCAGGAAGGAAAGCAGCCACCTTGGCATCTCCTCGCCACCCTGCTCGACTGCTTCCAGGTGCAGCCAGATGCAGAGAATCTCCTTCACAGCGGTCACATATTCTTCGTCGCTGTAACCCTTCAATGCCAGCTTCTTAAGCTCGGGATCGGTCAACCCGTAAGCTTTGCGGCGTAGATTGATGAGCGCATCTTGAAGGTGATCGGAGACTGCTAGGGCCAGGCGTGCCGCGTAGTAGTGCAGACGCTTGTAGGTCTCCTCCCTGCTCCTCGGATTTTGCTCCGGTCCCGGACGAAAGACGTCTCCTGCCACCCCTTCGGTCTTGCCGTTCGTCATACCCCGCCCGCTCCTTTCCAGCCAAACTGGTCTTGCCAGGGAGAGCCCGAAGCCAATGTTCCCATTGTACCGGACGGCACTGGATCACAAACTTGTGTCGACAGAACCGATAAAAAGACTGAGCGACTGGAGCTTGTCGACAAGCTCCAGAAAGTCTACTACGCACTGCTGCGGGTCAACCCCTGGAGAGCGTGCGACAGCCAGTGAGACGAGATCTTTGTACGATCGTGTTCCTTCTCGAGCAGCCTCGATGATGCAGTACGCCGTCTCACCGATCTCAAGGAACTTGCATTCATAGGAGACAGGTTGACGGTACACTGCCAGCCAGGCCGGCTTGGGCTCAATCTGGCGCGGCAGGCGGTGGTCAGACTCCAAACGGTCAACGATCATGGCGATCGGGAAGTGGTAGTGACGCACAGCCAGGACCGGATTTACCAGCGGACCGGTCTGCAAAAGCTGTTCCGGGGCCGTGAGCGGCTCATAGGCGCGCGGCCGAATCTCTCCCTCGCGCTCCATGATCTCCAGCTCAAGCCATTCATAGTCAGCCAGCTCGGCTATGAACGGAAACCTTTTGATATAGCGCTCGCCATGCTTGCCCAGATATTCTGGGAACTTCTCAGCAGTGCGATTCAGGTTGTAGTGAGAGGGCGGGTAGAGCTCGAGATACTGATCGACCACATCTTCCCACTTGTCCCCAATCAGCTTTGCACAACCTGGGTAGACGGAACGAACCACTTCCTGATGGCCATAGTTCAAAAGCCCGGCATACAGCCGCACTCCCTTCTCGTCTACCTCAGCAAGAAGCTCGGGCGGAAGAGAATCGAGCGCCGTAATTCGTAGGCGCTTGCTCTTGCCGGGCCCATCGAGGAAGCGCTCGCGGGCCTTACGGTCCATCCATAAGGTGCATAGCGTCTTTTCAATGTCATGCAGAGAGGGCGTGATCATGCACGGCCTCCTCGCTGTTTGCAGCACCTTGATCGGATTGTTGCTTGGATCTGTCCGTACGTGCCCGGTGGTCTCCTTGCGTCGACCCGCACTTTGAGCCGGTAGCAGTGAGCGCTGGTTGAACTCTTCGTGCTATCTCCCCGATCGTCTTCAGTTCGTCGAGGATCTCACCAAAATCCGGGAAGTTCTGGTCTCTTTCCAGCATCACAGCCTTGACCTCTACACGTGCCAGCGCCTGCTCGAAAAGCTCATAAACAGGCTGTACTACCGGCGCGCCATGAGTGTCTATCACCGTTTCACGCGTGCGTTTGTGGCCAGCGATGTGCACCTGAACGGTGCGCTCAAGTGGAATTTGATCCAAGAACTTGACCGGATCGTAACCGTGATTCAGGGAGTTGACGTAAATGTTGTTGACATCAAGAAGAAGGCCGCAATCTGCCGACTCCAGCACCTCAGCGAGGAACTGAGCTTCGCTCATCTCGCATCCCGGCATGGACATGTAAAAGGAGATGTTCTCCAGCAAAAACGGGCGCTCGAGGAAATCCTGTACTCTCTTGGCCCGCTCGGCGATGTGCCGAACTGCTGCCCGGGAGAAAGGTAATGGTAAGAGATCTTGCATGTAGACGCCGTCGACGCTGGTGAAACAAAGGTGGTCGCTCCACCAGGGGGCATCGATGGTGTCGAGCAGCGTCTTGAGCGATTTCAGGTAATCCTGATTCAGGTCGTCCGTGCTGCCTATGGAAAGATTGATGCCATGAGAAACCAGGGGAAATCGATCGGCTGCCTCTTCAAGCAGCTGTCTCGATTTCCCCCCGAGTCCCATGTAGTTTTCTGGAACCAGCTCCAACCAGTCAATGGAATGCTGGCAGTCGAAGGTACTTTTGGCGAGCTCACGACGGAGCCCCAGCCCAACACCAAGAGCCGGCAGTGTCTTCTTTATGTCAAGAAAGCTACTGGCCATCAGAATCTCCGAGCCATACTTCTATGACCGGGGTGAACGGTTACTCAGGCTTGGTCTCCTTGCCCTTGCAGGAGTGCTCTTTGCCCTTACAGGAGCCTTCTTTACCCTTGCAGGAGCCTTCTTTACCCTTGCAGGAGCTTTCTGCGCCCTTTTCCTTCTTTTCCTTTGACTTCTTTTCGGCCTTCTTCTCAGTCTTCTTCTCGGGCTTCTTCTCAGTCTTTTCGGTAGTTTCCTTGTCATCTAGGTTGATGCGCGAGGGAGACTGTTTTTCTTCTACGCCCATTTGGCTGCCGCCTGTCGGACTGGCAGCATTGGCTGCACCATGCATGCAGAAACCAAGAGTGGCCACCAGGGCGGCTGCAAGTTGGACCTTCGAAATTTGCATAGCGGATCTCCTAACCAGTTAGTAGGGAACACATGAGGCCTCCCCAATGCAGGATGAACCGTTGACATCCCGATCGCCAGAGACTTGCAAGACATCCTAGTGCACCGGAATTAAGATCAGCTCAGCGCCAGGTAATGAGTTTGTAAAATCGTAAGAGTCAGCGGCCCGTGACGGTTAGCGGTTGCAACAGTTTGTTACTCGCTTGAAAGCCATGTCGCCCTGATCGGTGCGCACGGAAAATGCCTATCTAGATACCGGCTTCAGGCAAGGGCCGGCTTTGAGCTATGCCATCGGTCGGCGTGCGCTCAATCACAGCCCGGCTGCGCATATATAATGTAGGCATCTTAGCATCCGGCAAACGCTGGCTCCTTTACCCGGCTCCGGCGCAGAGCGTCCCAGTGTTATGCAGGTGTGGCTTCCGGGTCGATCCGGCGCTAGCAGGGTCATTGCCGGGGCGCGGGATTGGAACGACACCGGTGCACACTTGCTCATCGATCTGGTCAATGAACAGAAGACCCCGCTGTATCTATCTTCATGGCTTTGCCTCCGGCCCGTCGTCAACGAAGGCCGCTTTCTTCAGCTCCAAGCTCAGGCAGATCGGTTTTCAGGTTGATGTTCCCGATCTCAACGGGCCGAGCTTCGAAACCATGACGATCAGCAGCGAGCTGCAGATCATTGATGACCTGATCGATAGTCTCTGCTCCGACGACTCACTGCTCCTGTTTGGCTCCAGCATGGGCGGCCTTCTGGCCACGCTCAAAGCGCAGCAGTCGCCGCAATTGCGGGGGATGGTGCTCTTGGCTCCCGCCTTTGGCTTGCCGCGCCGCTGGACCCAGCTCCTTGGTGCGCAGGGCCTCGATAAGTGGCGGGCCGACGGCTACACCGAGGTTTTCCACTATGCGCTTAACCGCAATGCTCGCCTGAGTTATGAGTTCATTGTCGATGCTCAGCGTTATGAGACGGACAATCTTTCGGTCTCTGTGCCGACTATCGTCCTGCACGGGAAGAAAGATGAGACAGTTCCCGTGGCTGAGAGCATCCATTTTGCTGAGCTTAACCCCGATCTGGTGGAGCTGCACCTCCTGGAGGCTGATCATGCTCTGCTAGAGCCACTGGAGAGCATGTGGGCCACCATTTCACAATTCCTGATCGATCGTGTGTTGCCGCTGGAACTGGTACACGAGAGTGTCAAATTTAATCAGCAGGATAAGAATAGATAGACAAATATATACTCTCCCCTACATCCCAACCTGTTATTGGGCGAGGAAGATGGAGTCAGTTGTAGGAGTAATTGCTTTACGGCCGGCTGGCACGATTGTATAAGCCGCCAGGCTCATGCTCGTGTGGCTTGTGGCGGTAATGAGGATGGATGACCGGTAGTTTTTGTTGTGCGGGGAATGAGATGATGCCTGCGAGATCAGCCTATTCAAGCTCGATTCGCGACCCAGAACAGCCAAAGAAAGATGAGCGCTGGGCGGAGCAGCAGTATGACATGGCCTATGAGTGTTACTTCGACGGGAACTGGCACCAGGCCGAAAAACACCTGAAAGAGGCCCTGGCAGTGAGCGCTGATGATCCACGCTATAGACTGTTGCTGGCTCAGGTCTATTCGGCCCGAGGCTGGCTAAGTATGGCGCTGTCAGAGCTTACTCTTCTAAAGAGACAGGACCCAAAAAATGCCGGAGCAAAGTCACTCGAGGCACTACTCAACACCAAGATTCGTGATCGGGACTGTGAGCTGGAAAAGCAAGCATCGCACTCCGGAATCTGGAGGGCGTTCCTGCAGCGTGCCGGCATGAGAAGTCGTTAGCGCAAGCCGACTTTCGCCGGTCCGTGTGATAAGAATGATACTACCAGTGGTATCGTTCACCGTCTCCAGCGCTGCCGTTAACCAGGATCATGCTCAGCATTCGAAGTGTTCAGACTAGTGGCGTTCCATCCAGATAGTGACAACCGCGTCAGTGAGCAGGCAAAGGAATAGTCCCGGACGAGTAGCCCGGGACTATTCTTGAGCAATTTGCCGTGATTGGCTCAGGACTCGCCGCCGCCACCAGACTCCATCATGGCTGGAGCCTTCTTGGTTGGTGCTTTAGACTTCCTGGCGCGGCTTGTCTTTCCTCGCTTCGCGGGCTTGCTGGCTGCTTTTTTCGCTGGCGCCTTTTTGGCAGCAGTTCGTTTCGGAGCAGCTTTGCGAACCGTGGTTTTCTTGGCGGCCTTTTTGGTACCAGCCCGTTTTGGAGCAGCTTTGCGGGCAGTGGTTTTCTTGGCGGCCTTTTTGGTACCAGCCCGTTTTGGAGCAGCCTTGCGGGCAGTGGTTTTCCTGGCGACCTTCTTAGTACCAGCCCGTTTTGGAGCAGCCTTGCGGGCAGTGGTCTTTTTCGCCGCGGCCTTGCGTGTGCCGGCGCGTTTGGGAGCAGCCTTTCGAGCCGTCTTTTTCGCAGCTGTCTTCTTGGCGGCAGCGCGTTTGGGAGCAGCTTTCTTGGCTGTTGACCTCTTGGCCGCCGACTTCTTAGCGGCTGGCTTTCTGGCGGCTGGTTTTTTAGCCGCTGTCTTTCTGGCCGCACCTTTCTTTCTCGTGGACTTGCGAGCAGCCTTCTTCGGTTTGGCAGCAGCTTCGCCGGTCATTTCCTCTTCTCCGGCCGGAGCCGGGGAAATCTTGGCTCTCTTGGTCGCAGGTTTCCTCTTTTTAGCGGACTTCAATGCCATTTCTTTTCCTCCAGTTAACTATGGCTGCACAGCGGCAATTCTTAGGGAAACCAAAGAGATATACCTGGAGATTGCCTGACTCACTCTGGTTGGGGCGAGGTCTGTGCCACCATTTCTAGTGAGAGCTCTTTCGATACTCTCATAGAACACACCACACAAAAATAGGTTACTTGCTATTGCGATAAATTGCAAGTAACCCATCAGAGCAAGAGGAAACATCAACTGGGCAGGTGCGAACTCTCAGCGCAAGATCGATCACTCTGAAATCAGCCTGCGAAGCCACTTTTCAGTGTCATCAGCCATCACTTCTGAGCCTGGATATATCGAGCTCAAGGTGAACTACAATCAACAAATGATCACTGCCTTGGACTCAGAACCGCTTGGGCGGCCGATCGACTAGCCTTAATTCCCATCTGAGTTCAGAACGCCGAAACCATCGACCTCAGGCTTGACCAGCGATGGAGCCGAGCCAGGCCCAGCTCTGCGGTTCAGCAACTGCACGCTGTTATCCAACCATCGACGATCACGTCCAGGTTCAACCGAGAGAATTGTATGCAGAACTGTGGACTGCGTTTTGAACAGAGGACCGGTCAGTTGTCGCCGCAGATTCTCAAGAGCTGCCGGCACTGCCGAGCCCAGGAAGTGCTGTCACAGTCGTGGCGAAGCAGCAAAACCAAAGGCCGACCGAAAAGCCTCATTCTGGATCTCCTTGAGCTCGTGAAACTCGATCACGTCATTGTCGATCAGCCTCTCATATTCACCCGGTAAGGTGCAAGGAGCAGGATTTCTTCCCGGATTATCCGTGCAGACTGCGATCGCCACCCCGGCTTGCCGGCAGCGTGAGAAGACTGTTCGCAACTCAGTCAGGTCTTTGAGAACGCCGGTTTGCCGATAGCTTGTGGGACAGACCTCCAGAGTGATCTGCCGTTTCGCGAGCTCTTTCAAGAGCTGGGGTTTAATCAGGGGAATGTGAATGCCGTGTCCGATCCGATCGAGGACCTGAAAGTATTCGGGATGGACGTTGTCGATTCCTGTCTCGCCGAGATGACACGTTGTCTTCAGCCCCCATGACCGCGCTTTGGCCAACAGGCGAACCCAGATCTCCCACTTCTCCGGCTCAATCTCCGGGCCCGCTAGATCAACTCCGACTACCGGCCCGATGTTGTCTCTTGCCACCTTCAGGATCGACTCGTTGATGGCCTTGGGCAGGCGCCGGTCAAGACAAACGATCTGCTTGACCGTAATCGGATACTCGGAAGGACGAAGATTTGCTGTGATCGTCTCAATGATCATATCCATCTGACCAATGCGTTTTGTCACTGCCAATTTGTGGTCTGTTCTGAAATAAGGGTTGTACCTGATCTCCAGGTACTGAAGGTTTTCGAAAGTGTAGGCCCCGCGGCACAAGCGCAGGCAGAAGTAAGGCAGGTGCTCGAGACTTTGCAGCTCCTCGACCAGCGTGTGAATCTTGACGAACTCTTCGAGCGTTCTGCAGGGGCGGGTGAACCAGCTGTAGAAGCCATCGTAATCCGGAAAGTAGTTCAGCACAGAATGATCTCTTCTCTGCAAGAACTTATAGATGATGCGAGGGTGGATCGCGCCGCCCAGATGTCGATGTAGATCCGCATAGAGGGCCATAGACCAACCACCTTTCTAGGTCTCTTTTTACCCGGATCGGACCGGAATCGATACCGGGCTGACAACACACCGGCAACGCAGCGCTGGCCAGCGTTGCGCGGTCAAGCGGGGGACGGTCGCGTCTGATAAAACTGGAGGTATGGCAGCTTGACATTTGCCTGTGCCGGCCCGTCACCGTAGTATATAAAGGTAGGAATTTCTGCATCGGGGATCTGCGAAAAGCTTGGCAACTTATCAATCAATCAAACACCAGAGGCCGAGGCACGCACTTGGCCGTTCCAGTCTTCTGGAGAAAGTTCGACTCTGGGCAGTCGGTTTCATGATCGCTTTGCTGGCGATCGGGCAGTCCGGACCGGCAGGCAAGGCGCAGGGTCCTGATCCGATTGTTGTCATGCAGACGACCAAGGGAACGATCGTCATGCGAATCTTTCTGGGTTTATGTCCGCAGAATGCCTCAAGCTTTCTCGACCTGGTTAGCCACGGTTTCTACAACGGGCTTACCTTTCACCGGGTAGAGGGTTGGGTGATTCAGGGCGGGGACCCGCGCGGCAACGGGACCGGCAACTTTGTCGATCCGCAGACCGGACAAACACGCTATCTGAGATTGGAGACCAACCGAAATCTACGGCACAACGGGCCGGGGGTGGTGGCCATGGCCCATTCCCGCAGTCCGAACTCAGCCAGCTGCCAGTTCTACATTACAAAAAAGGCGGCGCCCGCCCTGGATGGACAATATTCCATATTTGGGGGGGTAGTACAGGGGATGGATGTGGTCTACAACATCTCCATCGGCGATCGGATCTTGTCTGCCCGGGTGATCGATCGATCCGACAACCGGCCGGGCGGACCGCCACCGGGCCCGGCTCCTCAGCCGGGTCCACAGGAAACCGATAGCGGTTTCTAACGGTAAGCCGCCAATTCAGACCAAGCAGGAAGGGTTACCAGCGCTTGCCGGTCTTTTCCTTGGGCTTGGAAGGATTTACCACAATCTGTCTGTCCTGGACCGTCTGGCCATTGAACATTCTGACTGCGTTTTCCGCTTCTGCCTGAGACGACATTTCCACAAAGGCAAACCCACGCTTACGCCCGGTGTCCCGATCTGTGGGGATTGAGACCGAAAGAACCTGCCCAGCCTGAGAGAAAAGCGACTCCAGATCGGACTCGTTCAGCTTAAAGCTAAGGTTGCCAACAAACAACTTCGTATTCATCGAACCACTCACCCTTGAAGTACCTATACCGTTTGCGATTCGAACCACCTTAGATACCTCGGGCGAGAACTAATCGGACAAACATTCTTGATTACACTAGATTTTGCTCCCTCTGTCAATGTCGAGCGGCTTATAGGGAACTGGAGCTTAACCCCTGAAAACAGCAAATATGATACTATATATGGTGGCATATTGGCGGGAGCTAGAGCCACCGAGAGCTACTCTGACAACGCCGAACCCCCTCCTGATCGTTACATGCTTCATACATCTCCATTGCTTGAGCCCAGTTCGAAGCTCTTTCGTAACACTCGCCGGCCTTTTTCCACTGCTTGAGCGACTTGAAGCAGAATGCCGCCCGTTCCATCTGACCGTCTTGAAGGTAAAGCTCAGCGGCGAGCGCGAACTGACGGTCACGCTCAAAGCAGGCACCCGCCTTGCCGCTAAGCATGCATTGTTTATAACGATCCCCGGCCAACGCAAAATGGCCCATGTGCTCATAGACTGCTGCCGCCAGATCAAATCGTTCTTTCCGCTCCGCCCAGCGGGCCAGCTCCATGCGCAGGTCGCCTTGCTGCCCCTCGGCGGATGGATCCTGGGCGGTTACTGAACGCGATAGTTCCAGGGCGGGAGCCACCTGACCATCCAGTAAGTACAGTCGGGCTGCATCGAGCTGGCGTCCGACCCGGGACAGCATTGAGGCTGCTGCTGACAGGCTTTTGGCCTGCAGATAAAGATCGGCTGCCTGATGCCACTTCTCCCCTTTCTCATAGCAATGGGCAGCCTCCCCGACCGCCCCAGCCCGCAAATAATACTCGGCTGCGCTGGGCAGATCCCCTAGCTGCTCACAGCAGCGCCCGAGACGGTACCAGTCCTCGAGCTCAAGCAGCAACGGCAGCGCCTTCCTCCAGTCCTGGGCATTCTCAAAGCACTCGGCAGCTCTCGCTCGCGAGCCTGACGCGAGATAGGCATCGCCGGCCTTGGACCAGCCCCTCATGCGCTCGTAAGTAGCTGCCGCCAGAGCCCAGTCACCCACCCGCTCAGCGCAGGCAGCGACATCCTTGAGCTTGCCCGCTTTAGCATAGAGCGCGCCAGCCCGGTCAAACATGCCAGCCTGCTCATAGCAGTCTGCCGCTTCCGCCCAGCGGCTCAAGGCCTCGAGCAGCTTGGCTGCTTTTACAGGCTGGCCGTCAGCAATGTAGGATCTGGCAGCGTCCAGCTTGTCCTTGACTTTGAGGTACATCTCGGCCGCATCCTGGTACTTTCCGCTCTTTTGATAGAGTTCGGCTGCCTTCAGCCACTCCCCTTTCAACCGGTAAGTGCTGGCCGCTTCTTCCCAGCTCTCAGCCTTCTCAAAACAGGCCGCCGCCCGCGTATTCATGCCTGCCTGAGCATAATTCATTGCGGCGCGTGCCCACTGCTCGCCGACCTCGAAAAGCTCGGCAGCCCGCTCTAGGTTTCCGCACTTCTCATAGCAGCTGGCGGCTTCCGGAATCGCGTGATCTTCCTCGTACTGCTGGGCAGCGCTCAGATAGTCACCGATTGCCTCATAGCACTGCGCCACTTCCCGAGGCAGGTTGGCCAGCCGGAGATAAGGGATTGCCTCCTGGTAGCGCTCCAGCTCCTTGTAAGAGCGCCCGAGATTGCTCCAGTCCCGGCACTTTTTCCAGAGCCGCAGGGCCTTCTCTTTCAGTCTGTCCCTTTCCGGCTCACCGGGACTACCGCCACCCTTGCCTTGCCCCTGTCGCCATTCCTCCCAGGACTCCTGCGCTTCCACCCTCTCCAGAAAAACCACACAATAGTTGGGCAAGAACTTTTCACTGCGGCTGTGGAACTCAGACAGTGCCGTCCGGGGATCGTTGAG